>Ga0126371_10000258_pt1 | contig 42052 bp, 35 predicted proteins | sample PanSoiMetaPlot_4_FD_110145 | JGI IMG/M metagenome (GOLD analysis project Ga0126371, IMG submission 110145) | Tropical forest soil microbial communities from Panama - MetaG Plot_4 | ecosystem: Environmental > Terrestrial > Soil > Tropical forest > Bulk soil | place: Panama | collected 2016-02-17
CGACGCGCTGGTGACCGCTAGTGAGGCCTACGCCCGGGACAACGATGTGCAGCGTCAGTTCGCTTGCCTATGGCAGGCCTGCGTGCGCCATCCCGCCGACCCGCGTGGCTTCGCGGAATATGCCCGCGCGTTTGCCCGACGCCACGAATGGGCCAATTGCCTGCTAGCGGTACGGCGCGCCTTCGCGCGGCCGCAGGCGCCCGGTCCAGCGGCGGTGGAGGCGCTGCTCGCTGCACTAGCCACGCTCGCCGAGCATGGCCGCCTCGACGATCTCGACTGGCAATGCTGGTTGGCGCGGCTGCCGGAGTTGCTGCAAGTCAATGCCGATGCTGTGCGCTTGCTGGCCGCACGTGGTGATGCGCGTGCCGCCACTCTCGCCCAGTTGCTCGTGCGCGCCCGTCCGGAACTCGCCAGCACGTGGCTCGCGGCGGCCATGGCCGAGTTCGACGCTGGGCGCTTTTCGGAATCCTACGGCTGCCTGCACCGCGCGCTCGCGGCAGATACGCCCGCGACCCTGCACACCGTGATCCGGGACTGGAGCGCACCGCTTTGCGGGGTTCTCACATCCACGAAGAAGATCGATGAGCTCGACGCCTGGCTTACCGAACGTCATGCACATTGTCCGGACCTCAATCTCGTGCCGGGGCGTCCCAGCCCCGAAGCCCCGCACGCGGTACGCCGATCTCGCGGGATGGCTCTCGATCGCGGCTTGCCGCCGTTCGCCTTCGTCGCGGGCGGCAAGACCGCTAGTGCGACGGTCAGCAACATCATCACCTCGGGCTTCGAGTTGCCGACCGTGCTGTACTCGATCGTCTACATGCGGGTGGTCGCGCCATGGCTGACGGATTTTCTGCGCGGCGGGTCCTCCTACACGACGCACCTGTTGCCTTCGCCCGAAAATATCGAGCGGCTTGTCGCTGGCGGCGTCAAGCGTCTCATCGTGCATGTGCGCGACCCGCGCCAGGTGTTTGTGTCCCATATGGAGCACATCCGCCGCTATCCGCGCGAGGTAGGACCCGAACTGCGCGAGATCTTCGGCCAGGATCGTCGCGCAGCTCTCGATGCGGCCGGCGACCATCTGTTTTCCTACAACTTGGCTTGGCTCGACGGCTGGGCTAAGGCGCGCAAGCGGCTCGACATCCACTTCACGAGTTTCGAAGAGTTCGTCCGAGGTCCGCGCGCTTTCGTCGATCGCCTCGTCGCGCTCTACGGTGGCGACACCCGCTGGTTCAACCGCGCGGTCGCCCTACACGAGCCGACCTCGTCCGATTTCCATCGTCGCCGCGGGGAGATTGACGAATGGCGGCGGCTGGTCGATCGCGCGCAGACCGAGCGCCTGAACGCCCAGATTCCCGATGAGCTATGGAGCCTGTTCGGTTGGACGCCGTAGCCTCTCTAATTGCCACGGGACACCCTTGATTCGCGCCAAGAAGTCCGGCGAAAGTCGTCTCATGACCTCGTCTGACACTGCGTCCGAAGCGAAACAACGTACGGCCCTCGTGACCGGGGCCGCCGGATCGCTCGGGCGCGCCGTTGCGCTTGCTCTGCGGGACCGTGGCTGTCGCGTCGTCGCGCTCGACCGCTCGGCCGAGATGTTGGCGGCGTTTGCTTCTGAGTACCGCCTCGAAGCGGTCGTGTGCGACCTGCTCGACCCAGCCGCCGTAGAGAGCAGTGTCGCGCAGATATGGCAGCAGTACGGCCCGATCTCAATCCTGGTGAACGCGGTTGGGTGGATTCACAGCGCGCCGCTTATTAACATCGCGGCGCGGACGGAGCGGAAGCACAGCCTTGAGGCTTGGCGGCGCGTGCTCGACCTCAATCTGACGGCGCCATTCATCGCTGCCGCGAGCGTGGTCGACCGCATGGTTGCGACCCGCACGCGGGGTGTCGTGGTCAATTTCAGCTCGGTCGCGGCGGCTGGCAATGCCGGGCAGGGCGCCTATTCGGCCGCCAAGGCCGGCGTCGAGGCGATGACGCGAGCCTGGGCCAAGGAACTCGGGCTCCTCGGCATCCGCTTCATCGCGGTCTCGCCCGGCTTTATCGATACGACCTCGACCCGGGCAGCGCTGCCCGAGCAGGCGATCAAGGATTGGGTTGCGCGCACCCCGCTGCGACGCCTCGGAACGGCCGACGACGTCGTCTCGGCCGTGCTGTTCGCGATCGAAAACGAGCATCTGACCGGCAAGGTGCTCGAGATCGACGGCGGCCTCGGCGTCTGAGCGCGGTATGGAGCACGCAATGAATCTCGCTTGCCATACCGGAACACGCAATCTCGGCCAAGCCTTCCGTGCGGTGGCGGCGCGCCGTGGCGCTCGGCCCGCCATTCGCGCGCTGGACGGCAGTACTCTGACCTACGCGGCGCTCGACGCCATGAGCGATCGTCTGGCGCGTTTTCTGCTCGCCCGCGGGGTCGGCCCCGGACACGTCGTCGCCTTGCAGCACGCCAAGACGCCGGAGGGCTATGCCGCGATGCTCGCCTGCCTCAAGCTCGGCGCCCCCTACACCAATCTCGACGCACAAAATCCTGCGGAACGTCTGGTCCGCATTCTGTCGACCTGCCGTCCGAGTCTCGTGCTGTGTGACGGTGAAGCCGCCGACGCAGTGGTCGAGGCGGCCACGCGGCTTTCCGTTGCGGTCGTCGCCATGCGCGATCACGCGGCCGAGATCGATGCGCCCAATGACACGACGCTGCTGGGCCCGGAACGAGCAGGCGGAGGCGATCCGGCCTACATCATGTTCACCTCGGGATCGACCGGCATCCCAAAGGGCGCGGTCATCACGCAGACGAGTGTGCTCAACTTCATCGCCTGGGCGCAGCGCACCTTCGGCATTAGGCCTGATGACGTCGTCGCCAATGCCAACCCGATCTTTTTTGACAACTCGGTCTTCGATTTCTACTCCGCCTTGTTCTCCGGCGCCTGCCTCGCGCCCATTCGCACCGACGGTGGCGACGCGGCCGCCATCGTGCGTGCGGTCGACGCCGCGCGGTGCACCATCTGGTTCTCGGTCCCCTCGTTGCTCATCTATCTGATGACCATGAAGGCCCTGACGCCGGATCGGTTCGCGTCGATTCGCACCATCATCTTTGGCGGCGAGGGCTATCCCAAGCGCGAGCTCGCCAAGCTGTTCGCCCTCTACGGCGCTCGCTGCGACCTCTACAACGTCTATGGACCGACCGAATGCACTTGCATCTGCTCGGTCCATCGCATCACGGGCGAGGACCTTCGCGAGCTCGACGGGCTACCCCCACTCGGCCGTATCGCTGAGGAGTTCTCCTATGCGGTGCTCGACGGCGAGGCGGCGGCCGTGGCCGGCGGCATCGGCGAGCTCTGCCTGATGGGGCCGCAGCTTGCCACCGGCTATTGCAACGATCCGGAGCGGACCGATGCCGCCTTCATGCCGAATCCGCTTTCACGCGTTGTGGAGAGAATGTATCGCACCGGCGATCTCGTGCGCGATCTCGATGGGTGTCTCTTCTTCGTCGGCCGCAAGGACAACCAGATCAAGCACATGGGATACCGCATCGAACTCGAGGAGATCGAAGCGGCGATCAATCGGCTCGAATACGTGATCCAGAGTGCCGCGGTCTACAGGCGCGTGCGCGACAGCTTCGGCCATATTGTCGCCTATGTGGCGACCGCCGATGTCGAGGTGGACGAGGCGCGCCTGCGCGGTGATGTCGGTGCGCTGCTGCCGCCCTACATGATGCCGAACCGCTTCGTTGTGTCGCGTGAGTTGCCTAAGAACGCCAACGGCAAGGTGGATCGTGCGCGCCTGAAGGGTCTTTGAGCCTACGTGAGCCGTCCCGGCGCCGCCTCTGACTTGTTCACCTTCGGTGATCCTCGTAATCTTTGCTGCAAAATCCACTCACCGGACATGAGTATGGCGAAGATCTCAGAACGTAACGCGCCGCCGACCGGCTACATCGATGGAACGATGGAAACGCGCAGGTTCGCCGACCAGCGAGAAGCCTACTGGACGAGTATCCGCCAAATCCTCGAGATGGGGGTCGCGCCGGCCGACCTAATCCATCATGCGCCGGCCTTCGCAGGCCACGTCAATCTCGCGCGCTATCTTGCGCTCTACGAAGCCTACAAGACGGCGCTGCCGTATTCCGGCCACATCGCCGAATGCGGCATCTTCAAGGGTACGTGCACAATCTATTTCGCCAAGCTCACGCGCATGTTCGAGCCGACCTCGAATACGCTTGTCCACGGCTTTGACTGGTTTCAGGGAGCTCGGCTCGAGGACGACGAGGCGAAGCTGGTCGAAACGGGACTTTATCATGCTTCATTCGAATGGGTCAGCAAGCTCGTTTCCGTGCAGGGCCTCGACGACATCGTCCGTCTCCACAACCTCGATCTAACCAAAGAGCTGCCGGCCTTCTTCGCCCAACATCCGCATTTGCATTTCAAGCTGGTGCTACTTGACTGCGGGATTTACAAGGCGGTACGGGCCTGCCTGGAGCACTTTTGGCCACGCCTCGCCAAGGGTGGCGTGCTGATCCTCGACAATTTCAATCATGAAACCGCGCCCGGTGAGACCGTCGCGGTGCGCGAACTCCTGCCCGACCAGGCGATCCGCTCGTTTGGATTTGCCTTTCAACCGACGGCTTATCTCGTCAAGGATTGAGCCGGAGTCGCCACAGTCACGTCAGCCGCGCCAATTTCAAGAATCGCCGACTGTCGAGCCGGAAGCGCTCGGTATCGGGTGCAATATAGACGCCATCCGGCGCCGTACTGCGCGTCAGCACCGTTCCGGCGCCGACGATACTCCGGGCGCCGATCGTGACGTTGTGGCCGACGGCGGCATTGACGCCGAGGAAGCACTGCGGCTCGACGACGGCGGCGCTCGATACAGTGCTGTTCGAGGCGAGCCAGCAATGGTCGCCGATATTCGCATGGTGGCCTACCACAGCGCCGTTCCACACAAACACATTGTTGCCCAGCCGCGCATGCGGCTGCAGCGATGCGCCGTCCATCACGATGCTGTTTGCGCCGATCGTGCAGCCCGGCGGGACATGCGCACGCGGGCTGATCCACGAGATCAGGTCGTATCCCTTGCGGCGCGCCTGCTCGCAGCGCTCGGCACGGACGCGGTTGAGATCCTGGTAGCCAATCGCGACGAACATCGCGAAGGCGGACGGTGGGAACCGTGTCTCGACCTCGTCGAAAGACGCGACCGGAAGGCCGCAATGCTCATTGCCTGGCATGAATTCGCGGTCGCAGGTGAAGCCGGCAATCGAATGGGCGGGATCCTGGGCGAGCAGCGCGTAGAACACGTCCGCAATCTTGCCGGCGCCGAATACGATGATCTTGTTCATGGTCTCTCCGCCGCGCTATAGCGTCCCGGGGCCGAACATAGGGTCTGCGGGCGACGCGGCGCAATGCATTGCGTCCGGCATCGCGTGGAGGCGCGCGCTGGAGCTCGCCTTGGCGGAGGTTTTCCGAAGCATGGTGCAGGTGGTGACGCAAGCGTGCGTGGTCTGCGGTGGGTTGGAGTGGCGGCCATTGCCGTCGCCGGGCGTCCGGCTGATGATCACCACGGCCGGCAAGCTGGTCCCCAACGCCTTCGGAAAGAGCCAGTGCGGCTGCTGCGGCGGGGTCCAGAAGATTTCGGGCGGTAGGCTCGCCGATACGGACTACTACGAGCGGCAGTACACCTACTACGATCGGCCGGGGGCGCAGACCTTTGATGTGACGCGATATCGCGCATTGGCGCACTGGGTGGAGGATGCGATCGCGCCGCGCCGGCCGCGGCGCGTGTTCGACGTGGGTTGTGGGCGCGGCGGCACACTGCAGTATCTGCGCGAAGCCTGGCCCGAGGCCGTATTCGCCGGCATGGAGCCGTCCGCCGACGCGGTGGTGGCAGCCCGCGCGCTCGGTTTCGAGGTGACGGAGGGGCGTCTCGCCATGGATACGCCAGTGGGCGAGCGTTTCGACCTGGTGTTCTCCAACAATGTCCTGCAGCACACAACCGATCCGGTGGAATTCATCAAGGCGCAGACGCGGCTGCTGACGAACGATGGCGTGTTGGTGCTGAGCTGTCCCGACGGCACGCGACCGAGCGTCGAGCTGCTGATGGCCGATCAGAACGTGTCACTCGGGCCGCCGCATCTCGACCTCATCGCCTCCACGGCGGGAATGAGGGTGATCCGGCGCCTGCCATGTCCCGGAGGCCCCCTGCGCAACGAGCAGCTCGCCGTCATGCGCCCTGTGGGTGTAGGCGAGCCCGCCGCGTCCTCGCTTCCGACGCGCGCGGCAATCGACTCGAGCCATGCGGACCTCGTGGCCTATCTGAACGCCTGGGCCAGCCTCGACGCATGGTTGATAGCGACGCTCGCGGACGCGCACCGGGTGTTCAATTTCGGCGGCGGCCTGTGGAGCTACGTGCTCGCCGCCTATTGCCCGCGTTATTGGGCGCGGGTCGAATGCTGCCTCGTCGACGGATTTTCCGGGCGCTGCATCGATCGCGACGTCAAGCCGTTCGAGAGCCAGGCGCTCGCGGACGGGGACGTGCTGGTTCTCGGAACGAATCCCTACGTGCAGGTCAAGCTTGTGGATCGTTTCGCTCGGACAGGGCTGCGTGCGGTCTCATGGAGTCACATCATCGGCGACTGATACGCGGCTGGTGCGGCCGTGCGGCGACCCGCGGGCGGATCAGTCCACGAGCGTCGCCCAGCCAAGTCCCGACGCGCCGAAGCCGTCGCCGTTGTAGAACATCAGCACGCCGGCTGGCGTGTCCGTCACGCACGGATAGGCGAACATCTTGGCGTCCCATCCGCTCGGCGACATCTCGAAGCCGGCGGCCGTGTCGTCGCGTTCCCAGTGCCGAAGATCGGCCGAACGTGCGTAGCCGATGCGGTAGGCGGCGTCGCCGTCACGAAATCCATGGCTTCCGCGGTGGCAGAACCACATGTGCCAAACGCCGTCGCGGCGCAGGACCGTGGGCCGCGACTGCGCCTCGTCGGGATAGGCGAGCGGGAGAATCGGCTGGCCGTCCCGCATCCAATCGATGCCATCGGACGACCGGGCTTGGCAGATGACGTAGACCGGCTCCATCCGGTCCCTGCCCTGCACCCAGTGGGTTCCGGTCGAGTACCACATGTGCCACAGACCCTCCGCCTCTATGATGGTCCACGATAACGTTGCGGAAAGCGGCTCGCGGGGGGTCCGCGTAAGGACCGGCCCATTGAACAACCGCTCGAAGGTCGTGCCGCCGTCGCGGCTGATCGCGACGCCTGTGGAGTTGTTGTACGGGGCTGCGCCCGCGAGGCGCGACCATCCGGTGTAATAGAGCAGGATCGTCTGGCCGCGATCGACCACCATGGTTGGCATGATGCCATGCTCGTCGAAGCTGCCCGGCGGACCGAGCTCAAGGAGTGGGCGACCGCCCACCGCCGCCACACGCGAGGGATCGTCGGATCGTACGTCGATGAAAGCGGGCAGACTCGTGCCCGGGCTGGGCCGCGTCGAGAAATAGATCCTGGTCGTATCGCCACGCGGCAACGCGACTGGCATCTGCGCGTGGCTGTTCATCCAGCCGCCCTGGCCGGACGGCGCGAAAATCAAACCCCGCTTGACCCATCGCATGTCGTCCCGAGGCCTCCCTCGCGGCACCATCGCGCCAAATCTCGCGGGTGGAGACGGCTGCTCGTCGCGCGATCGCGCAAAACCCTCTCATTCCCATGCCATGGGCGCCGCAGGCTGCGCAACGGCGCCGCCGCAGAGCGCGACGGGACAAGCTCCGGCTCGGAGGCGCAATCGTAAATTACGAGGCGGGTTGTATTAGTCTGTCCGGTGCCCGCGAAGGTTCATCATAGCAAAGAAGATTTTTTTGTGGCTGCCGGAATGCGATCATGTATAGATAAACGTCGGGTGGAATCCTTGCGATGTTGTTATCAGGAGGCGATCATGAAAATTAGTAAATTGTGGTTCGGACTGCTCGGCTTGGCGTTGACGCTCGGTTTGCCGATCGCGCCTGCGCAAGCCCAGGCGACCCGCACGTGGGTCTCCGGCGTTGGCGATGACGCCAACCCATGCAGCCGCACGGCGCCCTGTAAGACCTTCGCCGGTGCGATCTCCAAGACCGCCACTGGCGGCGAGATCAACGTCCTCGACCCGGGCGGCTTCGGTGCCGTCACAATCACCAAGCCGATCACGATTTCGAGCGACAGTTCGACCGCGGGCGTGTTGGTCTCCGGCACCAACGGAATCGTGGTCAGCCTTCCGGGGGCGGGCGTGGTCAACCTGCGCGGACTCGACATCGACGGCCTCGGCACCGGCCTCGTCGGGGTCAATGTGCTCAGCGGCAATGGGACCGTCGTGCGCGTCGAAAACTGTCAGATCTACGGCTTCAATGCGGGCGCCGCTGCCGGCATCCAGGTTGCGCCGAGTGCTTCAGGCGCGACGCTGGTCGTGCTCAACAGTCGTATCTACAACAACGGCATCGCGAACCAACCGACCACTGGAGGCATCGTGGTCACCGGCACCGCCGGTTCCGTGAACGCGGCGTTGCGTGATGTCGTCCTCGATAACAACAAAAGCAGCGGTTTGGTGGTCCAGAGCGCGGGCCAACATGCTGGCGCGACGATCGACCGCTCGACGATCGCCTTCAATGGTGGCAGTGGGCTGTTCATCAGTGGCGGCTCGGCAGTCGCGATCATTGGAAACTCGACGGTGACTGGCAACAACTTTGGCGTGAACAACCAAGGCGGTACCTTGCAGTCATGGAAGAACAACCAGATCGGCGGGAATAACAGCGACGGGACGCCGATCACGGCCTTCCCGGGCCCGGGCGGTACAGCCCTGCAGTAAATCTGGCTGCCCCAAACCGATCGGTCCCAGCGGCGGAGACGTCGCCGGGATCGATTTTTTTCTTTCCCGCCCGTTGCGGCACTGTGACGGAATGGGAGGGGCGCGCGACTTCCTGTTTTCGGGCCTGACGCGAATGGCCGTTCAGCGCGCGAGCTTGAGCAGGTCGTCACACCCGCTGAACCTGAACGTCGGATCGTCTCGAAGCACCGTGCTGCGGCGGGCGATGTCGTAGGCGCGTCCGGGTTGATGGCAGACGAGATCGAGGCAACGTTCAAGGCTGTCGTCGTCGAAGCGGAAAACGAGCGCACTTTTGTCCGGCTTGAAGACGCGCCGATGCGCGATATTGTCCTCGACCACCGGGACGCAGCCGGCGTTGACGGCGTTGCCGACGCGATCGTGCAGCGCATCGTTGGTGAGGCTGAGGCTCAACACCGCTCGGCAGGATTTCATCCGCTCGAGCGTTGCCTTCGGGTCGGTCCAGTCCGGCGTGCTCCGGAAGGTCGCGACCCTCTTCGCAACCAGGTCCGGCGGCGGCAGGTCCGTCTGGATCATCACCGGAAATCGCGCCGCCACCTCGAAGACGCGACGGCGCCGCCAGATATGTGTCATGTCCTCGACGAGCGCAGCGCACACGTGCATCACCTTGTCCGGCACCTCGATGCCGCGCCGGGCGAGCGCGCGCTCGAGATGCGACACGAGCGGGCTGACGAGATCGAAGCGTGTGGTCTCGATCGCCTCGCGCACTGCCTCGGCCAGCCGCGGCTCGAGCTCGCGGAGCTTCACCTCGAGCTCATCGGCCGTCCCTCCGAGCCGGCGAAGATTGAGCGGGATCAGGCAGTGGATCTCGCGCGCAATGAAGGCTTTCCATGATAAGTCATCGGCCCGCGACAAACGCGTGAACGCACAGATTGCAGTCGCGGTTCGGGCTCCCGGAACGGCATAGCGCCGGAAATACTGCTCGCAAAACCGCGACACGAAGACATATCGGACGTTCGCAGCATCCAGGTTGTTCTCGAATGCGGGCCAGCGCAGGCTGGGATGGTCCAGGATCCATTGTATGACTGGAATGTTTCTGCGCGCCGCCAATGCGATGAAGCTCTCGTCGCCGATCCAGGAGTGGTCTAGCTGCGAATTGACTCCGATCACCGCGATGGTCTTGTCGTCGAGGGAGGTATTCAGTTCCGGCCGCTGTCCGCTCGGGTTGAATTCGATCACTTCGAGATCGACGCCCACCCATTTGAAATATGCGGAGAGGGCTTGCGCGGCGATCCGATCGTTCGGATGGGCGAGATGGCAGAAATAGAATCTGCGGCCCTCGCGTCTCCAGCGTGTGATGAGACGTCGGCGCTTGATCGCATCCGCAAGCGTGGTGAAAAGACGCATGAAACCACCATAGCGGTGGCCCGGGGGCCCAGCAATCTCGACTGAGTGTGGTGCCGCGCCCTACGCACAGTAGGCTTTCGGCGGCCTTGCGATCGGGGGGCGAATAGGGGCGTGAACAGCGATCTTGATGATCGGGTGGAAATATGGCCTCCTCTCCCCTTAGATTTTTTGAGTTGTGACGGCATCGACCGCACGAAGAAGATGCGGGGGCTGGGCGAGCACTTCAAATGCGATCTCTTAACAGCCAAACAACTCATTGACCTGAGTTGTGCTAGCGGCTCAGTTCTTCCCGGCACAAGAAAAGCTTATAAGCTCTGAGTTCCGTTCGAATCTCTCGATCTCGAAGTGGTGCAGTGTCGATTGGGAGCTACAGTAGTATGAAATATCGAATTTCTTGACGCATCCGCCTGCCGGATCACCAAGGCGGTTCACATTGTAAATAAATTCACAAGCATGTTTTCCGTCACAAGCAAGACGTAATATCTTAAGTACATTATCTTTCAATGTGGGTCTACAGTTTTCGCCGAAACTAGCGCTAGCTACTCGAATGATCTGGTTCCCGGTGGGCGAAACAACACGATCAAGATTCCTGATTTGCATAGACATCGCAAGACTGAACAGCAAAATTAGAATGATTGTGATCGGAACAACTAGCTCAAGCCTCAGACGCCTAAAGTTTTTGCGCACCCACAACATGCAGGGACGTTCGAACACATGATAGCTGATGCTGGCAACGCCTATTGATAATGCCATTGCCCCAATCCAGATCGTCCATCGCGGGATTATTGGATGGGTCACCACAATCCGTTGAGCGAAATCGTGTGCGATGAAAAAATGCAAGAGGTAAAGGGAATAGCTCGCTGCTCCGCCGGCAATCAATGGTTTACTCGATAAGAAACGCGAGGCGGTCGTGGAGTGCTTGGCCGCTAGATATATAAAGACCGCAATCAAAATAGCATAACAGGACGTCGCCACCGTCCTGAAACTATTGCCATATCCGTACAAGACAAAAGTTAACGCTACAATCGAAGCGAGAGTCGTATAAGTCACTCCTGCATTCACATGCAGGGGTTGTGTGCTTACGCGCGATGTCAATAAAAACTGAGCCCCCATTACACCTAACAAGAACTCCGAAATACGCCCCCATGGTGATAAAAAAGCGATCCAGTGAAAAAACTGATCCTGTGGAACCTGGGGAAAAGCTATAGCGGCCCAATTAGTGATTCGATCCTTCAGAAAAAAAGCAGATAAATAATATGAAATGCCAAATAAGCTAACGAATACCGCAGCGATCCAGAGGTTTCTGCCAGTCAATCTACGAATAAAGATAGCTAATAGTGGAAATGATGCATAAAAAAAAGCCTCAGTAGATAGCGACCACATTACACCGGTTGCTCCGGTTAGCGGTGTTCCGTATATCTCGTATGCAGAAGTCGGACCCAGTGGCCACAGCCACCAAGTAGTGGTGAAGCTTACATACAGAGGGAGTGCGGAAAAATAATCCTCTGTGCGCGTAATTTGCCCGGAAAAATATCCGTTAGCCCAAAGGATAATAAGGAAATCGTGCATGAATATGACGAAAAACAGCGGGTAAAGTCGCGCAAATCTCGCTATGAAGAAATCCATAGTGCCTTTCGTATTAAAGCCAACTGTCTCGGAATAGTTCAGGTGAATAACATAGCCACTCAGTACGAAAAATAACGTCATTCCTAGGGATGGTAAACCCATCAATACGTTTTCAAGGGGAGACGGTTGATATGCTCCATCTTGAAGTAGTACGATATACCAATACGAGTGCCCGACAAGAACGCTGAAAGCAGCCAAGAAGCGAATGCCGTCAAGTGCCGGATAGTGGGGTTTTGGTGCGGACGAGTGAGCGTGCATTTTTTTGTCAGGTTGATCGGCCATTTGCGCGAGATGGTTCATGCGTTGAGCCAGGGCGTTCAACTCTAGGCGCCAAGGTGAAGCGTAAGCATTTGTGGATGACGTGTCGGCTGGGTTAGCATCTTTCCGGGGCAAATTCCAGCTTAGGGATCGATCTCTCGCAGCCTCTCAGGCAGGGCCGAAACTTTGTGATGACCTCTCGATTGCGTCATTGGCGAAGAGAGGGTAAACAGAGGTGGGCGGCGGTTCCATAGACCCGTCTTTCAATCCGCAAATCAGGCCAAACGAGGAGGCTCATGGGCCGGCTCTTGAATATCGTCACCCCGCTGCACAAGATGACCAAGCGAGACTATGTCGGCCGCATGATGGACGATAAAGTCCATTGCATGCTCAAGGCCAAGGAGTACGAGGCGGACTACTGGGACGGCGACCGCCGCTACGGCTACGGGGGCTACCGCTATATCGAAGGGCGCTGGAAACCGGTCGCCCAGGCGCTGATCGACCTGCATGGCCTCAAGGGCAAGGTGCGCATCCTCGACGTCGGCTGCGGGAAGGGCTATCTGCTGCGCGAGTTCAAGCTGCTCCTGCCGGAGGCCGAGCTCGTGGGCTTCGACGTCTCGCGCCACGGGCTCGCCGAGGCGCACCCGGATGTGAAGGATAAGCTCTTTCGCTACCGTGCGCAGGATCGCTTCCCGTTCGGCGACAAGTCGTTCGACCTCGTCGTCTCGCTCGGCACCCTGCACAATCTCAAGGTCTTCGAGCTCGCCACCGCGCTGTCCGAGATCGAGAGGGTCGGTAAGAACGGCTACATCATGGTGGAGAGCTACCGCAACGAGCTCGAGCAGTTCAACATGGAGTGCTGGGCGCTCACCGCCGAGGCGTTCCACGACACGGCGTCGTGGATCTGGCTCTATGAGCACTTCGGCTACACAGGCGACTACGAGTTCATCTATTTCGAGTAGCCGTCCCGTCTGTCGTGCTTGACAGTCGAAACGCGCTTTGCGTCATTGCCCGTGAAAGCGGGCAATCCAACAAACGCCGCCGCCATGCTGCGACGGGCGAAATGGCGTAGGGGCGATGACGTTGGGGTAGGTGGCAGGGGTGGTCAACCGTATGCAAATCAAATCCGCCAAGGCCGCTGTTCTCGCGCAGTCGCGCGCGCCGCTCGTCCTCGACGAGATTGCATTGCCCGACGCGCTCGATGCCGGCCAGGTACTGGTCAAGGTGTTCTACACCACGATCTGCGGCGCCCAGATCAACGAGATCGATGCGGTCAAGGGGCCCGATAAGTTCCTGCCGCACCTACTCGGCCACGAGGCCTCGGCGGAGGTGATCGAGATCGGACCGGGCGTGACCAGCGTGAAGCCCGGCGACAGCGTCGTGCTGCACTGGCGGCCGAGCCAGGGCATCCAGAGCCGCACGCCCGCCTACACGTGGGGCGGCCGAAAGCTCAATGCCGGTTGGATCACTACGTTCAATGACTACGCGGTCGTGTCGGAAAATCGCATGACCGTGATCCCGAAGGACTTCGACCGCAAGATCGCGCCGCTGTTCGGCTGCGCGGTGACGACGGCGGCCGGCGTCGTCGCCAACGACGCCAAGCTCAAGGTCGGCGAGTCGGTGGCGGTGCTCGGCGTCGGCGGAGTCGGCCTCAACGTGGTGCAGTTCGCGGCGCTGGCCGGCGGGCATCCGATCGTCGCGGTCGATCTCCTCGACCACAAGCTCGACATGGCGCGCGAGCGCGGCGCCACCCACTGCATCAATGCCGGCAAGGTGGGCGACGTCGCGGCCGCGGTGCGTGCCCTCGTCGGCGACAAGGGTCCCGACAAGGTGATCGAGACCACCGGCGTCAAGGGCATAATCGAGATGGCCTACGATCTCACCCATCCGGATGGCACCTGCGTCCTTGTCGGCGTGCCGCACGAGAAGGTCACCATCTCGACGCTGCCGATCCACTTCGACAAAGTGCTCACCGGCTCGCACGGCGGCGACGCGCGTCCGCATATTGACATCCCGCGCATCATCCGCCTGGTGCGGGCCGGTCGCCTGTCATTTGAGGGAATCATCACCCACGAGTTCCCGCTCGCCGACATCAACGCCGCGCTCGATCTCGTGCGCAGCGGGAAGGCGGGCAGGGTGCTGGTCAGCTTGGTTGACGGTTGAACGTCCTCTCTCTCGCTGAGTCATTCCGTCTGATTGAAGTTGCGCGGCGACCTGCCCGAGTTGTGCCTAGAACATGCATGAGATAACTTCCCCGCGTTGGTTGGCGGGACGTCATGGACATCTTAGTACCTCCGACGGAGCTCGATCGTTCCTTTCGCGGCCGATTTGACTGGGACAGCTACGAGCGCGTCGAGCGCGAGTTCGTGGCTCGATACCTGGACGCTACCGACAGTCTTCTAGAGCTAGGGGGATGCCTTGGCGGCGTGGCTTGCGTGGCGAACGAAAGATTGGCCGATCCGAGCAAGCATGTCGTGGTCGAGGCTAATCCGAATTTGATACCCGCGCTCACACACAACCGGGATCGCAACGGATGCCGCTTCCAGATTGAGCATGGCATGGTTTCCCGGCTCTCGGATGGAACTTTTTTCATATATGAGAGCATCCTGGACTGCAGCGGGACCGCGCGTCTCGATGCCGGTCCGCCGAGAGCCGTGCTCAAGGTGCCAGTCACAACCATTCGTGAGATCGAGGCCAAATATCACCTGAATTTCAATGCCGTGATATTGGATATCGAGGGCGGGGAGCTGCCCTTCCTCGAGGAAAATTCCGAATTCTTGTCGGGTGTCGATCTACTTATCGTGGAATTCCACCGTCGCGTCATCGGTAGGGGCTACGCGCGGGCGAGAAATATCTTAATTGATCTGGCTTTCATCAATATCGAAAGCAGCTCCGACGTAGAGGTCTGGGCCCGCCAGACGAGGCCGGGCATTCCATCGACGCAGTCGGCAGGGCCGCTCGCGACGCTCGCAAATCTCCCGCCGATCGAGACACTAAGCGCGGGCCATGAATTCGCCTGGGACGGGGTGGACGGCCTCTACGTGAGGCGGCCATCAGACGGCGACTCCGCAGACCAGGACCAGGGGGCGCTCGAGTTGATCTGCGGAGCCGATGATGGTCGTCACCGGCTCGGCATCCGCTTTCGCCTCCCGGACCGTGACGGCGGCTACCGAGTGAGCGCCATGCTTCGTTCGCCAAACGATGTGCGCATGTACCTGGAACTGCGCGACGGCAGCGGGACGAATGCTGGCCTGGCGCTTTACGACATCAGGCAGGCGGCGGTGCTGCTGCAGGATGGCGCGGTGCGGGAGGCAGGTGCTGCGATCGCCGACGGCGGCCGGTTCAAAGTCTGGGCCGAGCTCGACTACGCGGAGCAATGGGGAGTCCTGTACATCGGGTTTGCCTCGTCATCGGGCGCCATCAGCTATCAAGGCGATGGAAGGCGGAGCTTGCAGCTCTGCGGCCTGGAGATCGTCTCGACGGCCGAACTCGCCGGCCCGCTGATGACGGTGGAGCGCTTGCCGCCGATTGACATCCTGAACGATGACCGGCTCGCATGGGATGGGGTCGATGGCCTTCACGTGCGGCGCGTGATCGATCCGGGGGCGCTCGAATTGATCTGCGGAGCCGATGATGGTCGTCACCGGCTCGGCATCCGCTTTCGGCTTCCAGCGGGCGAGGGCATCTATCGGTTGTCCGCAGTGATACGCTCGACGGGCGATGTGCGCGCCTATTTGGAATTGCGCGATGACAGCAAAACGAATCATGGACTTGCAATATACCAGAATGAGCAGGCGTCCGTGTGGTGTCGAGAAGGTAGTCTGCGCGACGCGGGCGTAGCTGTGATGAAGGATGGCTGGATCAAGGTTTGGGCCGAGCTCGGCTATGCTGATCGATTAGGAGTCGCTTACGTGGGGTTCGGTTCACCGGATGGAGCTGTAAGCTATCGCGCTGCTGCGAGCTCGAGTTTGCAATTTCTTGCACTCGAAATCGACCCCATAGAATTGCATATTTCGAGCAATTTGTTCCCATCGAAGCAAGACGAAAATGGCAGTGAAAATGTAATACCAAATCGATATGTCGAACTGCCATGACTAATTTCGAACGTCGCAGGGAAAACTCCGTGAACTCGAACAGCACCAATCCAACCCCGGTTGATATATGACCGACTTCGACGACGTGCTCGCCGACCCGCGCGGCGGCGCTCGCTCGCACGTCGCCCCCTCCCACTCAGTCGCAAAAGCGGGGGTGGTGGCGCCGCCGCGATGTAATTTGCTTTGCTGGTTCGAAAAATGTCCGCGTCACGCCAGATGAGTGCGCCTGAGCGAACCCAACCTCGACATTGCGGATGTGGATACTTGACGCATGCGTGACGGTTTGCTGGTTTACTTGATGCAGCGGATCGGTTGTGAAACTGAGGGGGAAGCAGCGGAGATGCAGCCCACGTCTTATAGACGATGGTCGCGCCGAGTGGCCGCCAATGGTCTTGCGTTGTTGTCCTTTGTTCTTTTTGCCGTTGCTGTGCTATCGCTGCATCAAGAGCGATTCGTGCCCTTCGTCTTGGAAGAAGAGGGACCTGTATCAACGGTCCTATCTCATTATTTTTTTGGCGCAACGCACGCTCTCGTCGATTCCGCGATACCGAAATTCTTTCACGAAGAAGTCGGAACTCTTCCTGCCGAGGAAGCAATCGAGCGCGCCCTGCAGGCCGAAATCAAACCAACGCACGACTTGGCGCCTGTGACCGACGGCACGGGGATCGGTCCGGTCCTGATGATACGTGCCGCGTTCGCTGTGTTTGGCCTGCGGGCACGCGCGCTGCCGTATTTTTTCGTGCTCGTGCTCGGGATTTCAACTGTAGCATTCATATTCCGATTTCAGGATCGACGGATTTTCGTCATCCCGGTCCTGTTTACCGCCTTCACAGTCCTCATCTTGAGCCCCTTGACATCCGATGCCGCGAACGCCGCGGAAGCGCCTTTTGGCGGCATGCGTTCATATGCAATCGTCGGCATTATCGCGACCTTACATTGGTGCTTCGAAATATTCGACGGTTCATCCGTAGGCAATCGCAGTTGGACCGCGCGGTGGACATCAGTGAGTATTCAGGTCACTATTCTGGGATTTGCAATCCTTGTACGTGGCGCCCCGGCTTATCTTCTCGGTCCAGTACTCGCAGTTGGTCTATATCGTGCAAATATGAATTGGAAATGGGCCACTCTTCGTCCTATCCTTCTGCGAGTCGCCGTTCCGATAGCTGCCTTGGTCGTAGCTCTCTTAAGCATAACCCCAATCATTTCTCCGGAATACGCGCGCGCGGGCCGCGCGTTTTCGACGGTGTGGCATCGTCTGTTCGTTACCTTCGGAGTTCACCCGAACTGGCCATTCCCCGGGTTGCGAGAAAAGTACTCTTGTCCGGAGATTCCGGAAGGATTGACGCCTGGACTATTGGACCGCGCCGGTCATTGCATTTGGTGGACTTATGCGCGCGAGCACCATCTGTCGCTCGAGCGAGTAAAACGCGAGACATATGGTGCGGAATATGAGCGCGCGCTTAGGAGCGCGGTATGGTACGTGGTGAGAACGTACCCCAAAGAGACCATCGAGACCTTCTTTATCTTTAAGCCAAAGCTGGTCATCAACAACGTGCTGACTATGTTGAATCTGCACGCGCCGAACGATCGTAGCCTTCCTGCAGTTCTCCTAGTGTTGCAATGCGCAATCCTGTTCGTATTCATGATAAGTTGGCCGCGCCAAACTGTACTCGCAGATATCGCGTTTGGAGCGCGGCTTCTGTCATTGTTTCTGGTGTTCGGCCTTGTGCCACAAATCGTCGCGTGGGCCCGGCCGCCAACTGTTATCGACTACAATGTTTACGCCGTGTGCGTTGTGATACTCGGGTTCTGGTTGGTCCTTGCCGCCGTGATTGCGGTGGTGGTACGGTCCGATATTGCCCCCGCGCGATCATCCGAATGCTGAAGCAAATGAATGCATCGCTCGCAGTGTTGACGCTCAGGCATCCAACCGGCTTCTGGGCGTGGAGCGCCCTAATATGACGATTAGCATTCGGGTTGTTGCGGCTTCTGAGCTCGATGTTGACCGGCACACGCGCCTGCAGAGGGAGGCGTTCGCGCGGCGCTTCAGCTTGATCCGCGCTTCGACCGTGCAAACCAAAGTGTACTATGCGTGGAAATACGCTTCGCCTGCGGGCGTAGCACGCATCGCCCAAGGGTGGGATGGAGAAACGCTGGTGGCCTCCGCCAGCGCGGTTCCCGTCCGGCTTGCAGGCGAGCAATCGGTCACGCGCGCTTGGCAGCTCTGCGATCTGGCGACCGCGCCGTACCTGCGTCGACGAGGCCTGTTTGCGTCTTGCTTGGCAGAACTCCTGTCCGACCTTGGCCCGGGTGAACCAGTCTATTGCATGCCCAATGCGCAATCTTACGTTCCGCTCTGCCGCGCCGGATTTGCTGAGATTGGTCGGTTGCGACTGTACTTCACGCTACAGTTTCGGCTCGACTCGGTGAAGGGCCGGCGCGGCGGTGCGACGACTAGCGGGACACGCGGGCTCGGCCTTGATCTGCTCGACCCGGCGACGCTCCACTGGCGCTTTCGTGCGCGCCCCGAAGTCTCGTACGAGATAGTCGAAGTCGACGACTCTGACCGAGGTGCTATGGTCGTCCTGCGCACGATTTCAGGGGGGGTAGGTCGCACCAGTGCGGTCGTCGGCCTGCGGACCGGGACTACGTCCGACGATCGCCTCACCGAGGCACTGTCGCGCGCGCTTAGCAGACGAAGCGCTGTAGCGCTTCTGACCTTGAGTCAGGATCCGCCTCCGTGGCGACGCCACTCGTGGCTTGTTCCGGAAATCATCATGCCACGGCAATTTCCTATCCTCGCCGTCAATTTCCCTTTCGAGCGGCTGTCGTTTGGCGCTGCCGAGTGGGATGTACTCTGACGGTCAATCGATGCCCTCACATCTTGCGCGCAATAATTATGATTCCCGCGAGGATCAGGAAGCATCCAAGGATTCGGCCCAGATCGATCGGTTCCTTGAGGATCAGGGCACCCGACAAGGAAACGAGGACAAGGGTGAGGCCGATCGCGATAGGATAAGCAATAGAGAGTTCGATTCGCGACAATATGAGAAGCCACACCGCGAAGGCGCCAAGGTAAAGCGCGGCACCGCCGCCGACCTGCAAAATAGATGCCCACGAGGCTTGATCGAACCCTTCGCGGGAAGTCGCAGGCAATCCTAGCCGCATGAGAACGAGCCCGACGACGCTCATCACCGTATAAGCGGCAAAAAGAAAGGTATCCTTCACTGCACGCCCACCGAATCACGCCGGCGTGCGACGACGTACATAATGTCGAATAGGTTCACGGTGACACCGAGGTTGAACAGCGGAAATCGTTGGAACAAGCGGTAGATGCTCGGTCGCTTACCTTTCAACACCAGCAGAAAATAAAGAACTGAACGGAGCTTTCGTGAATTTCCTGGATGGGACACGTGGGTCACGTCGAACCCGAGCCTGTCAAGCAGCCGGCTGAGCGTGGTTACAGAGAAATAGTGCAGATGGGTCGGTGGATGGATCATGCGCCAGCGTCCGCCCCTCAGCCGCGCAACCAGCGAGCCGATGTCACCCGTCGTAATGGCAAGCAAGCCGCCCGGCGTGAGATCGCGGGCCGCCTTGGCAATGACGAGATCCGGCCGCCGAAGATGTTCGATCGTATCCCATATCGCGACAATGTCGACTTTGCGCCCGAGTTCGAAGCCTAGATAGTCACCCTCCCGCGCCTCGACTCGTTGGTGGTCCCGCGCGGCTTGAACGGCGTCGGCCGAAATATCAATCCCCGAGGCCTCGTGGACGAAGGAACGAACCTCGTGGAGAAAGTAACCGTAAGCACAGCCAACTTCAAACAACTCCGAAGCCGCAAGATTGGGTTTTAGCTTCTGCAGGATCGCGATCCTCCGGCGAAAGTTTAGACGCAGGCTCTCGGCTTCGCGTTCGTAATCGAGATACTCGCCACCGTGAAAATAGCCACGTCCATAAATCTCCTGGAGCGCCTCATCTGTAAGGTCGAGATTCGCGGTGACGAACCCGCAATCCGAGCAACGCAGCAGCCCTGGTAGACGGGCGGGTACGAGCTGGCCGGCGCAGACGAGGCAACTATCGAAGCCACCCATCTCAGCCTGACGGTTAGAATTTAATTGCAATTGCGGTGATGGTGTCAAATTCGTTCGTCCAGTGACTTGCCAGTCTCGATGTGCCGAAAACTGGGGAGTGCGCCGGACACAAGCGAGACAATATCGGCCTTTGTGGGAGTGGTCTGAGCGCCCTCGACCAGTTGGCTCAGCTTGTCGATGACGTCCATGCTCGTGGCGTGTGTACTGTCGCGCGTCAAGACCAGAAGGTTTTTGAAGCCCACCTCTGAGATCGCCTCGCCCGCGCCGACGAATTCCTCGTAAGGCTTATCACCGCTGGTATCTTGCGGAGTCAGAATGAGCGGCCAACGCCCACTCCCCCTCAGATCCTCGAGTTCCACGCTTGCTGCAATCTCGTCGCGAAACACAACCGCTTTCAGGCCATGGGCGGACAACACTGCCACCGCGACGTCCTCCAATAGGCGCAGGTCAGTTTCTAGATGCATTCGCGGGATGACGATTGTGTGCGGTGGGGCTAGCAATCCCGCCAGCAAACAGATCTCACCTGCCTCGCGTTGGGTAATGAAATAGCGACGAGTGTCGGAGGGAACCGCGAGCGGTTGCGACAGCTCCAGACGTCGCAGCCAAGCCTGCAACAAGCTCCCGTTAGAAAAAGCGACGTTGGCAAACCGCGCCGATGTAACCGTACACCCGTTGGTCGTTGCACCAGAGAACAGCACATCCTCCATCAACCGCTTGGTCGCGCCCATTAGACTTACCGGATTTGCCGCCTTATCGGTCGACACTCCGAAGTAGCGCGCGCACCCGCCCCGATCCGTGACCCACCGCTTGAAACGAGCTTGCCTGATGATATTCGTGTCGATCATTTGAAGCAGTGAATAAATATCTTTTTCGGAGCGCACGTGCTTGAGCGCCGCAAAATTGAAAACGATGTCGTAGGGCTCCTCCTCATTGAGCAACCGTTGGGTGATCGGGTCCCCATAGTCGAGCGGCCACAAGCGCAGGTCTGCGCCAGATGTGCCCTCGCGCCGGTTCCGAATGTCGCGCGCGAGTTCAGCCAAGTAATTTTCGCTGCGATCGATAATGTGCATTGCCTGCGGGCCAAATTCAATTAAAAGCTGCGCGGTCGAACTGCCAATCGTACCGGCCCCGCCCACGATGAGGACGCGTCTGCCACTGACGCAATCGCGGACTCGTTTTCGATTGGCATCCATGTCCTCGGCGAACAGCGAGCTGGCGCGCCCTACGGCGCGTTGCTCAAGCTGCCGTAAGCTCACGTTGGCGAACATGAGCTGCTCAATGGTGCACGCGTTGCGGGGCATGCCTGAAGGGAGTTTGCTGAACCCTCCGCGAGTTCGCTGCGCGGCCCAGCCCCAGTGGAATGCGGGCGAGCCGTTTCGCCAAATTCGCCCTTCAGAAGATAGCGCGGTCGCCCTTTCACCTCATCGAATATGAGGCCAATATATTCGCCAATAACACCGAGGAAAAACAAATTTATGCCGACTGTGAAAGTGGTGAACGCAAAGAGAGAAGCCCATCCGGGAGCGTATCTGCTGCTGAAAACAAAATACAATGCTATGTTTGCCAAGCCACCCACGATGCTGACGAGCGCAATGACCAACCCGATCCAAATACAGACTCGAAGCGGAAATTTGGAAAATGAGCATAATCCATTGACAGCGAAAATAAGCAAATTGGAAAGCGAATAGTTCGATGTTCCGCCGGCGCGCTTATCCGGGGCGAAGGGTACATACGCGGTTTCGAAACCGACCCAAGTCACGAGGCCGCGTAAAAATGGATTCTGTTCGTGCAATCGGTCGCGAAATATTTCGACCACCCGGCGTGAGAGGAGTCGGTAATCGGCGGCGCCCGATCTTATCTTGATATTGGAGAAACGGTGGACCAGTCGATAAAATAGGCCGCCCGCGATGCGTCGGCGCAGCGTCGTCTGGTTAGCGTCCTGGCGTATCGCCTGGACTATCTCAGCTCCGGCGCGCCAGCGCCGGACTAGCTCGGGAATCAGCGCGGGTGGATGCTGGAGATCGCTGTCCAGCATGATGACGGCATCGCCGTCGCATGCGTCGAGGCCCGCGATTAGCGCGGCTTGATGCCCGAATCGTCGGGACATGACGAGGACGAGGATGCGCGCATCGCGCTCGGCAAGATCGCACAGGAGCTCTTCGCTCCCATCGCCTGCCGGATCGATTACATAGATGTAGCGAAACGAAATTGTCTCGGCGAGCGCTCTGGTGGCCTCCGTCAGCGCCTGATGAAATCTGATTATCGTCGCTGCTTCGCGATAAACTGGGCAGACAATATCCACGCGGGTCATGGCTTCAGGCTCGCGATGACCGCGCGAATCCCGCTCGCGATATCCACGCGCGGGCGCCATGCGCATGCGCGCTCGATCGCGCTGATATCGGCGACGGTATCCAGGGTCTCGTTGCTGCGTACCTCGCCGCGGTCACGATATGGCTTCACCACGTTGGCGCATTCGAGACTGATCCTCACGATTTCCTCCACCGAATACGAACGGCCGCCACCGACATTGAGGGGCTCGGCGTGCGGCAGGCACGGCGCGAGCACGAGGGCTTCGACGACGTCGGAAATATAAACGAAATCGCGGCGCGGCGCGAGGGAGGCCACTACGATCTCGCCGACTGACGGATCGAGGACCTGACGCACAATCGTCGGGATCAGGAATGAAGAGCCTTGCCCGGGCCCATAGACATTGAACGGGCGTATGATTGCTACTCGAGCTCGATATTCTTCGCAGAAGAAGCGACACGCGTTCTCGGCAGATAGCTTCGAAAATGCGTAAGGGTTGTTGGCATTCGTCGGCGCGTACTCGTCGATCGGCAATCTGGCCGGGGGCCCATATACGTAGGCACTCGCAAATGTGACGGGAACTCCGCCACGTCGGCATTGGTCGAGGACACGCACCGTCCCGTGCGTATTGATGTGGTGAAAGGAGATGGGATCGTCCCACGATCGCGGGACGTAGGTGAGGCCGGCAAGGTGATAGACATGGTCGACGTCATCGAGGGGAAGAAAGTCGGTCAGGATATCGAATCCGGTGGCACGAGCCAGTCCTATGACCGCCACGCCTTCGGCCTGAAGACGCTTTGTGAGGTGAGATCCGATGAATCCGCTGCTCCCCGTAACAATCGCGCGCTTAAGCCGAGACGCCAAAGAAACTTGCCGAAGCCCCTCCATGTTAGATGCCCAATTTCCCTCTCAATTTCGGCCAATCTTCTACGGCGCGGTGGTAGTCGTCTGGACGGCCGATATCAAGCCAATAGCCTGGATGGGGCTCAACATGAATAGGCTCGCCTGCCGCGAGGAGCGCCAGCATTAATTGGTCGAAGCCGAACGGTTCATTGACCGGAATCCAGTCCAGAATCCGCCTGCTGGCGCAATAGACGCCCATGCTGACGAGGTATTTCGATTTCGGCTTCTCGGAAAAGTTCACAAGACGGTTTTCCGGGTCGCATTGCAGCACCCCATAATCGATCAATTGTTCCCGCTCTGATGCTGCGATCGTGAACAGACGGTTTGCGTCGACGTGCCGCTTCAGGAACGCGGCGAAATTTAGGTCGCAAAGCACGTCGCCGTTCATCACGATAAAATGCTGAGGAAGCGATTCGAGAAGGCGAAGTGGCCCCATGGTGCTCAGGGGTTTCGTTTCCAGGGAATAGCGGATATCGACGCCAAATCTTTCGCCGCTACCGAAGAACGCCCGCATCAACTCGGCTTGGTGATTGACGGCGAGCACATGCCGTTTGATCCCATGCTGGGCCAACTGCTTGATGATGATCTCGAGAATCGGCATGTCGCCCACCGGCATCAGCGGCTTGGGCAGGGCCACCGTGTACGGGCGAAGTCTGGAGCCGAGACCTCCGGCTAATAGGACAGCAAAGCTCATGTCAATTCTATTATGAATAAGGGTTCAGGCTTTCTTGGATATCGGAATGGAGCTCATTCTGATACTGGTTGATCAACTCTGGCTGAGCAGCCGTTGCATCACCTCCCACGCGTCCGGTACTGCGATGCCGTACCGTTCCGCGAGCGCACGCGAATCGAGCGTCGTGTGGGGTGGGGCCGCGCCGGCCGGCGCCCCGCTCTGTACGCGGCTCGCACGCGCGACAAGAAACGGATCGGCGCCAAGGCGTTCCGCCAGGAAGCGGCCCACATCCGTATATGCGACATCGCGCGGCCCGCTGAGCTGGAAGATGCCGGTTGCGCGATCGGTCATCAAAGCCTCGATTGCGCGCGCGACCGTCGCGGCCGCAACTGGTGCCATGGTCATGTCATGGAATGCCCGGATCGGCATTCGCGCTTTCAGCGCCGCTGTCCAGTCGCGCACCAGCGCGGTCTCGCGCGAGACCACCTTGGCGAGTCGCAGGATCGCGACGGGAGCGCCGCGCTCCATGTGCGTTCGCAGTGCCGCTTCGGTGCGCGCCTTCTGCCTCCCGTACTCGCTCTCCGGCGCGGTCGGCGCGTCCGCCGGCATCTGCGGCGTCGCGCCGTCGAACACCTGGTTGCTCGAGAGGAACAGCACGTGCACGCCGTGCGCGATCAGCCGCTCGGCCAGCGCGAGCGTGCCGGTGACGTTGACGCGCGCGGTTCCGGCCGGGTCCTTCTCGCAATCGGCGAGCCGCGCCATCGCGGCGAGAATGCAGGCCGAGGTGATGCCCGCCGGCGGCTCCCAGGCCGAGAGGTCGTCCGCAAGGTCGAGCGCGATGCGGGTGCCGCCATCACATCGCGGCCGGCGGGTCGTCGCCAGCGCACACCCGCCGAGATGCGCCGCCGCTACCCTGCCGATCTCCGAGTCACCGCCCACCAACAGAAACATGCGCCACACCGAAGACTATCTCACGCCACTAGGTCCTTGGTCTTGAGCCCCGTCGCGGCCGCGGCGGCGATTTGCTCCGGCGCGAAGCCGTAGAGCTCGAACTGCTGCTCCTGCACGCCATAGTGATGCGGGAACGCGTCGGGGAGCGCGATGCGGCGCATCGCCGGCATGCCGCGTCCGAGCTTCTCGACCAGCACGTCCGTGATCGCGCTGCCGAGCCCGCCGGTGCCGACGCCTTCCTCGACGGTGACGACAAGGCTCGCGTCGGACGCATACTCGAGCACCGCCGTCTCGTCGAGCGGCTTGACGGTGTGGATGTGCAGCACCGAAGCGTCGATGCCCTCGCGCGCCAGGATGTCGGCGGCGGCGAGGCAGTTCGTCGTCATGACGCCCGTGGCCATCAGCGCCACCGCGCCGCGCGCCGGCGCGCGCCGCATCGGGATGGCCTTGCCGATCGCAAACCCGTTCTCCTTGCGGCTCACGATCGGATCGCCACCCTTGGCGAGGCGGATGTAAATCGGATGCGGCCAGTCGAGCGAGGTTTGCATGAAGGCCGTCATCTCCTGCGCGTCGCACACCGCGACCACCGCCATGTTGGGCAGGGCGCGCATGATCGCGATGTCCTCGATGGCTAGATGTGTCGGTCCGAGCGGCGCATAGACGAGGCCGCCGCCGTTGCCGATCAGTCGCACCGGCAGATCGTGCAGGCAGAGGTCGACCGCCACCTGCTCGTAGCAGCGCCGCGTGATGAAGGTCGCGATCGTGTTGACGTAGGGGATGAATCCTTCCATCGCGAAGCCGGCCGCCATGCCGACCACGTTCTGCTCGGTGATGCCCTCCATGAACCAGCGCTCAGGCATCTCGCGCTTCATGTCGGCGAGCAGCCCGGGGCTGAGATCCGAGCCGATGAACACCACCCGCTCATCTCGCTTGGCGAGTGCATGCACCTGTTTGAGACACGTCGCGCGCATCGTTTACTCCAGCGCGCCGTACATGCGCGCGACGAGGTCGCCGCCGATCTTGGATTTGTGATGCCACTCGGCGTCGTTCTCGGCGAACGGAATGCCCTTGCCCTTCACGGTATGGCAGATGATGGCGCTCGGCCTGCCGGCCGCGAACGGCAGCCGCGCATAGGTTTCGCGCAGCGCCGCGACGTCGTGCCCATCGACCTCAGCGACCGCGAAGCCGAAGGCGCGCCACTTGTCGGCGAGCGGCTCGAGGTCCTGGATCTCGCACGTCGGACCGGCTGACTGGATCTTGTTATAGTCGATGAGTGCGCTGAGGCGGTCGACGCCGTGCTTGCCGGCACACATGGCGGCTTCCCACACCGAACCTTCGTTGATCTCGCCGTCGCCCATCGCGACGAACACGCGAGCGTCGCTCTTCCTCGCGCGCAGCGCCAGCGCCATACCGAGGCCAACCGAGAGCCCATGGCCGAGCGCGCCGGTCGAAGCCTCGACGCCGGGCACCTTGCCGGCTTCGGGATGGCCGCCGAGGATCGAATCGCGCCGGCAGAAGGTGTCGAGTTCCTCGAGGTGAAAGAATCCCTTGTCGGCGAGCAGGACGTAGAGTGCGAGGCACCCGTGCCCCTTGCTGAGGATCATGCGGTCGCGTCCGGCCCAGCGCGGCTCGGCGGCGCGGTAGCGAAGCACATCGTCGTAGAGCACGCGAAGGATCTCGATCAGCGACAACGACGAGCCGATGTGCCCGCGCTCGCCGCCCTCGAGCGCGCGCACCACCAAACGCCGCAGATAGAGCGAGCGCTCGTCAAGCCCCCGCGCCGCTGCGGCGGTCCGTCTGGCATCCTCCACAAGACTATCCATGCGTTGCCTCCGCGAGTGGCGCGAGCCGCGCCACGAGCTCTTCTGCGCGCGCGAGCTGGCGCGCCTTCGCCTGGGGCCAGGCATCCGTCTCGCCGGCCGTGACGCGCCCGCGCCAGCGCTCGGGCAAGAACTCGTTGAGCAGGATCAGCACCCAGCGAAGGCCGAACATCGGATAGAGCGCCGCGAGGCGTGGTGCGAACGCGGGATCGGTCCCGTAGATGCGCAGCGCCGCCGCGCGCAGCCGCGCCGCCTGCGGCGGGAGAAGCGGTGTGCCGGGGTGATGGAGCATGTCGGCCGTGAGTTTCACAGGATCGTCCCAGCCGAAATACTCGAAGTCGACGAACTTGAGCCTGCCGTCGGCGCCACGCAGGCAATTGTGAAAGCCGAAATCGGCTGGCACCAAGCTCTGCTTTTCCTGCGGGAGGGGGGCGGCGAAGTCAAGCCCGGCGGTGGTGAACGCGTGTTCGGCACGCGCGAGCTGCGCTGCGAGCGCGGGGGCGAACGCCGCGCGCAGGAAGTTGGCGAGCGCCGGTTCCGTCTCGCCGCGCGCCTGGAGCGCCGCGAGCCTCGCGTAGATCTGCCGCTCGACCTCGCGCCCCGAGAGGCAGGCCTCGACGGCCCGCCGGCGGAAGGCGCGGCCTGAAACGGCTGCGCGGGTCGCGTGCAGCGCGGCGAGGAATTGCGCGGCCGCATCGATGTCGGCGTCGGTGGGCGTTGCGATCGGCGCGCCGTCAAGCCAGGTGAGCAGCGCGCCGTGGCGCGCCGGGTCCGTGGCGACGACGCGCGCGACGTCATCGATGCCGCGCTCCTGCATCAGGCGCAGCGCCTCGATCTCGGTCGCCAGCCGGTCGCGCCCGGCGACGGGCGGCGGAAAAAGCTTGAGCGCAAACACGCCGGGTCCGGCCGCAACGCGAAAGACCCGCGCATTGCGGCCGCCCCGTAGCGGCGCGATTGCGTCGATCGGTGCGCCGACGAGGTCGTGTGCGAGCGCCATCGCATCGTCCTGGGGAGAGGTCTCTGCGGCGGACGTCGCGGTCATCGTGGCCGTTCCGGAAGCAGCGCTGCGGCGATCTCGCGCCAGCTCGCGCAAACGCGCAGTCCGGCGGTCTTCAGGCCGCCTGGGCGGCCGAACAGTACGCGCTCGACGCCGGCCGGGAATCCGGGATCGGTCAGAACCTCGACGAGGTCATCGACGAAGTGCGTGCACCCGAGGCTCGCGATGCGCGCGAGCTTGTCAGCGCGCGCGCCCTCGAAGAACACGTTCTCGCGTGGAATTCCATATTTTCCCGGATCGAAGAAGCCGTTCGTCTCCATGAAGCCGAGCGCTGCTGCGCGCAGGTTCACGCGTGAGGGATCGTAGTTCGCGAACTCGGTCTTGTGGCTGACGACGAACACCGTGTGCCCGACCTTTCGGCAGCGGCGCAGGAAGCGGTCGACGCCGGTGAACAGCGCGGCCTCGCCGATGCCCTGCCCATAGGCATAGCCCTGCAGGCGCTGCCAGGCGATCTCGCCATCAGGCAAGAGCCGCACCGCGTCGCGCACCGCTTGCTTGCTGCCGCGGAAGCTGCCGGACAAGAGCTTGCGAGCACGCGCCTGCACGAGAAAGACGTGGTCGTAGGTGATGAGCGTATTGTCGAAGTCGATGCCGAGGCGGAGCTTGCCGGCGCCCGTCACCGGCGCCTGCTCCCGTCGCGACTCTTCCGCGACCCCGAGATCTGTGGCGGCCGCGCAGGTCACGGTCGCTCCTTGCTGCCGCACCCGATCGCGAAGGCATAGTCGGCGGCGCGGACGATGCCTGGATGCACGGTTTCGTCGACCATCGAGAAGCACAATACCACGTGGAAATAGCGCTCCAGCAGGGCCTTCAACTCGGCCGCGCGCCGCCGTCCGATCAAGCGGGCGTCCCGCTCGCCGTCCGCTTCCGGTGCTGCGCTGCCCAGGATGAGGAGTGTATGCTCGAAAGTGAGCGAGTCGGCGAGATGGCGCAGGAAGGCGTCTTCGTCGCCACGTTTGATCTGCTCGATTGCGCCAAGACAATAGATCGCATCATGCCGCATCGGCAGCGGGCCGCCGACCACGTCATGCACCTGGGCAAGGACCGGCATGCCTTCGCCCGATTGCGGGTGCAGATCGCCGAGCATCGCCGAATCGGCATCGTACACAGTGAGCTTGCGGACATTACGTTGCACCAACGCACTGCCGAGCGGCTCGATGCAGCCGTATTCCGCGACATCGCGGCGCTGATCGATCATGTCGACGACAAAACGGTAGCGCGCGAGCGTCTGCGCCAGCCGCGTCGGATCACGCTGCCGTACCGTGGGCGCCATGGATGCGCCGAAAGGCGGGCTGGTCGCTCTGCCGGCGGCGGCCGATTGCGCCAATGACGCGGCGAGCCGCGATGGCGTACGCTCGCCGCCGGATGAGCGCAGGACCAGAAACACGCTCGACCATAGCCCCCGCGGTGGCCTCTTGGTGGCGCGCATGCCGAGGTTGGTGAGGAGGCTCGCCAGCGCCAGCGGCGCGGCCATGAGCGCAAGACCGGCGAGCCGCACCGGCGAGTTCCAGCCAACAACGTCGCCGCGGCTGGCCACATGGCCGAATGCCCGAAAGATCGCCCAGCGCAGCCAGCTGGCCGGCACGTAGTGGATATCGGTGATCCAGGCGGAGGTGTCGAGGAGCCGCGCCGATTGCTGCGCAAAGTCGCGGCCGAAGGTTGAGGCATGCGCAAACCCCCGCTCGTTGGCGACCAGGATCATGATCTGCCCGTCTGGAGCGAGCAGCGGCGCAGCGCGGGCGATGAACTCGTCCGCCGACCTGAGCGTGCCTTCGCTCAGGATCATCAGACAGGCATTGAAGCTGCCCGCGAGCGGGCGTTCCTCGTCGAGAGGAAGTTCAAGCAGCCGCGCCGAGTCGAGCGTGTAGATCTCCCCGGCGCTGCGCATGAGCCAGCGAGCGAAAGTCGCCGGTTGCTGCGCGACCAGCAGCATGCGTCCGTTTTGTGCGATGATCTTCTTCAGGGCCGACAGTGGCAGGCCGTAGTCGGGCCAGCGCGGGTGCAGCCGCGTCACGTCCGGCGCCGAGCCGAAGAGCTTCGTACGCAGCCGCCATAGGGTCGCGGCGAGGCTGCCACGTGGGGCCTTTTCGCCGAGCAGGAACTCCCAGTCCTCGCGGCTGAGCGGCCGGCGTGTCTGCGCGCGGTTCGAGGCGAGCGAGCCGATCCAGTAGTGATGATGCCGGAATGGATGCGGCTCGGGCGACAGGAGGCCGCGCACCTCCGCTACAAAGGCGTCGGCCTGCGCGGTCGTCTCGGCGAGGTTCGGCGGCAGCTCGCCGGCATGATAGACGAGCGTGTTTGCGACGTTGCCGCGGTGCTGCGCAGTCGTCCATTCGGAGAGGCTGTCGGCGAGCGGCTTCGCTTCGATCGGGCCGGGCAGCAAGAATTTGCTCTCGTGATTGCGCGGCTGCATCTCGACCACGAGATAGTCGTCCGAATCGGTGAGCGCGACCACGTTGCCGGACGGGCACATCTCGGGAATGAACGAGTAGTCGCACGAAGCGCCGACGACGAAATCGGTCACTTCCGGTCGGATGCCGATCATGTGCATCAGGTAGAAGCGCCCGATCAGTGTGTTCTCGTCGACGCGCCAGAACATCCGGTTGGTGTGGGCGTTGTGGCTGAGCCCAAAATTGACCATGTTCGCGACAGTCGCGGGATGCAGGTGCGCGAGTGACCAGCCGATGAGCTCGCGGGGCGGTAGCGCGACTGCGGTCGAGGCTGGGTCGATCCGTCGCCGTAGCAGCGGGATCGCGTCCTCGGCGATGATCTGGAAGTTGCCCGCAACGACCCCGCTCGCGCCGTCGCGCACGCGTTCGACCACGGTGCGCAGCGAACCATCGGCGACCAGATAATCCGACACCAGGAAGATGAACGCGGTGTCGAGCATCTCCTCGCCGGTCTGGCGCACCGCACGCGCGAAGGCGAGCGTGATCGTGGCGCTGTGATTGCCGTCGGTGATGAGATCGTCGATCCGGCCGATTTCCGCCGTACAGGTCTGCTCGAGCCGGCGCCACGTGGGATTGGCCCGGATCAGCAGTTCGTCTGATTCGCTCGTGAGCAGCACGAAGCGGGTGGGCAGCATCGCGGCGACCGCCGGCACGTTGCCGGCCGCGAGCAGGGTGGGCAGGCAGAATTCGAGGAACTGGCTGACGAAGCGATAGCCCCAGACCGGCATCAGCACCGTCACGGCCTGCACCGGCCGCCGCGTTGCGGCGGCGCACTCCGGCAGGATATCAGCTTCAGACGGCGCTCGCATTCCGACCGCTCCCCCATAGGGACTGCCGCACCCGCGCGACGCTATCACCGCGGCATGATCTCTTCCGAAATCGGTCGCCACGTTCCGGGATCATGCTTTGTCAGCGCAGCCGCAGGGCCTGCATGCGCTTGATATTATAATAGCGGTCGTCGGTCATCGAGTTCGGTACCTTGCCGGCCGCGAAAGCTTCCCGCAGGTCAACGATTGCGTCCTCGACCGTGCGGCGGGCGGCAAAGCCGAGGTCGCGGCGGATGCGCTCGGACGAGACGTGGTAGGAGCGGTGGTCGTCGGTCGGCGTCACCACGATCTCGACCTTCGGGCCGATCTCCTCGCGCACCTTCTCGGCGATCTCCATGACCTTGAGGTTGTGGTAGCCGGCATTCCAGATTTTGCCGTCGACCGCGGCGTCGGGCGCCTCCAGCAGCATGGCGTAGAGGTCGGTCATGTCCTCGACGTGAAGGTTCGGCCGGAACTGGCTGCCGCCGAACACGGTGATCCGCCCGTTGTTGATCGCGAGATTGGTCAGGATGTTGACCGTGAGATCGAGGCGCAGTCGGGGCGTAAATCCGCACACCGTCGCGGGCCGCAGGATGACGGTAACGAAGCCGGGCTCGCGCTCAGCGATCAGCACGTCCTCGCACATCGCCTTGAACTTCGAGTAGTCGGTGAGGGGCTCGAGCGCGAGATCCTCGTGCACGTCCGGCGTGCTCTTGATGCCGTAGACCGAGGACGAGGAGGCATAGATGAAGCGCCGCACGCCGGCATCCTTGGCGGCACGCACCAGCGGCCGGAAGCAGTCGAAGTTGATCGAACGGCCGAGCGTCGGGTCGAGGTCGAAGGAGGGATCGTTGGAGATGCAGGCGAGGTGGATGACGGCGTCGCAGCCGGCGAGCGCGTCGGCGACGTCGTCGGGGTTGCGCAGGTCGCCTTTGACGACGCGCAGGTCCGGATGCGGTGCGAGCACGTCGCCGTAGATGCACAGATCGAGCACGGTGACGCGGTGCCCGGCCGCCAACAGCTTCGGGACGAGGTTCGCCCCGACATACCCGGCCCCGCCGGTGATCATGACGTGTTGTAACATTTTCGGCATGCACCCGACCTGTCAACTCATTGAATGTCCGTCCAACGCCGGCGTGCGCCGACGCGCCGCCGCCACGTGAACCATGCGCCCCAAATGACCTTCGGTCATTTCAACAGGGCGGTGATACCCTTGACCAATGACGGCTTTTCCACCGCCTTGCGATGGCCGACGATCTCGACCTTGAGCGCGCCCACCACATTGCCGATGAAGCCGACTTTGTCCATGGCGCCGCCGGCCGCCACCAGCGGTGCGGTGATCGCCAGGAAAGCGTCGCCGGCGCCGACGGTGTCGACCACGTTGCGCGCGAAAGCCGGGATCGTATGGGTCGCCCCGTTGCGCTCATGGGTGACGCAGCCGTTGCGGCCGTGCGTGACGATGATCTTGTCGCAGTCGATGCGCTCATTGATGATCGTCTGCGCCACCTCGCCGATCGGCGACAGCCGGTCGCTGGTCGCGAGGCGCGCCTCGGGGGCGTCGATGCACACGTAGTCCGCCTTCGGATAGCGCGTGACCAGGTTGTAGCCCATGTTGGCGCTATTGCTCTGCGCGTTGACGCCGAGAAACGGCGAATATTCGATCATCGTCTGGACCGCCGAGGGGCCGATGAGCCCGTGACCGAAGTCGGTCACCACGACCGCGTTGGCCGCCGGCGCGATGTCGGAGATGAGCCGGTCGAGCTCCGCCTGCATCTCATCGGGCAGCGGGCTGTCCTCCATCACGTAGAGCTCGAACAGCTTACGCATGGTCGTCGGGTCGACGAACCGCCGCTTCAGGGTGGTCGGCGCGCCCGGACGCCGCAGCGCGTGCAGCTCGACGTTCGGGCGCAGGCTGGCGCGGATCAGCTCCTCGTGCGCGTCGTTCGAGCCGACGCAGGTGATCACGTCGACCTTCTTGCAGAACGAGGCCACGTGGTTGGCCGCCGCAAACACGCCGCCGGCGAAGGTCTCGCGGTCCTGGTAGCGGCTGGCGATGACGCTCTCCTTCGGCGGCTTTCCCATCGGCACCGCATAGACGTACTCGTCGATGATGGCGTCGCCGATCAGCACCACGCGGTAGTCGCGGATGCGCTCGATCAGGTCGATCGCTTCGGCGAGCGCGCCGTTGCCGCGCATTCCGTGCAGATAGCGCGAGACCGCCGGATCGAAGACGTTGAAGTGCCGGTTGATCAGCTCGGTTGAGCTGAACATCACCTCGTGGGTGAAGTGGATGCGCCCGCCGTGTGCCTCCACCGCCTGTCGCTCGGCGACGATCTTGCCGGTCACGTCGTCGGCCGCTTTCTCGTAATCCTGGCCCTTGACGTAGAGGTGCGGCCGGATCGCTGTGATCGCGCCGACCGCGTCCGGCTCATGATTGATGGCGACGAGGTCGACGTATTCAAGGCTCGCCAGCATCTCGGCGCGGAGATTCTCGGGAAACACCGGACGACCCGGACCCTTGTTGACGTAGCGGTCGGCCGTGATGGTGACGACGAGCGCGTCGCCGAGCTCGCGCGCCGCCTGCATGTGGCGCACGTGGCCGACGTGTAGGAGGTCGAACGTGCCATGCGCCTGCACGACCCGTCTGCCGGCCTGCCGCATCCGCTGCACAACCGCGGCGGCGTCCTGCACGCTCATGATCTTCTGGCGCGGGTTGGGCGGCTCTTGCCATGCCGTCTCGGGTTCCCGCCAGCCCGGACGCGTCAGCGCAACGACTTTCGGATCCGTCACGTCACACCCCCTCGCGCAGGTCGGCGCGCTCGTTGCCAAGACAGCGGAACCAGTCGGATGTCGCCTCGGCGATCCGCTCCGCGGTCCACACCGGCGCGTCGCGCCACTGATGCATGTTCTCTCGCATGACTCGCACGCCTTCGGCGAAGTCGACCCGCGGCCTCCAACCGAGCTGCGCGCCAATCTTGGCGATATCCGCCCAGGTGCAGTCCGGCTCGCCCGGGCGCTTCGGAATGGCCACGGTCGGCGGCGAGCCGAGCAGGCGGATGAGCTCGTTGACGCTCACCGGCCGTCCGCTCCCGACGTTGTAGACCTCGCCGATGCGGTCGCTCGCCGCGACGGTGAGCAGCGCATCGACCACGTCGCTTACGAAGGTGAAGTCGCGGGTCTGCTCGCCGTCGCCGACAACGGTGAGCGGCTTGCCGGCGATGAGCTGGGCGAGGAATACGCCGAACACCGCGCCGTAGCTGCCGCTGGTGCGTGCCCGCGGCCCATACACGTTGAACAGGCGCACCGACGCGGCCGGCAGCCGATAGATGCTTGCCCAGTGCAGGACGAGCTGCTCGCCGAGATACTTGGTGAGCGCATAGGGGTAGCGCGGATCGGCGGGCGCTGTTTCGGGTGTCGGGTACTGCTCGGGAATGCCGTAGCAGGAGGACGATGCGACGTAGACGAAGCGCCGAACCCCGTGTGCACGCGCCGCCTCGAGCACGTTGAAGGTACCGTCGACATTGGCGCGGTAATAGGCCTCGGGCTCCTGGATCGAGGGAACGATGTCGGCACGCGCCGCGAGGTGAAACACGCGTTCCGCGTCGGCGCAGGCGCGCGTCACGGTCCCCTTGTCGGCGACGTCGCCCTCGACGATGTGCAGCCGTGGATTGCCCTCGTGCTGCCGCAGGTTGCTGCGGCGCCCGACGACGAAGCTGTCGATCACGACAACCGATCGGCCGTCCGCGATCAAACGGTCGACCAGATGGCTGCCGATGAACCCACCCCCGCCGGTGACGACGTCCAACCCCATCCGTAACCCCCAACGCACCGCGCCGCAGCATACTCGACGCGGTGGTCCCATCCAACCGCGCATTCAGGCCGCAAACCCGGCCTCAATCCCCCGCACCACTTTGTCACAGGTAGCATAGCCGGGAGGGTACTTTCAACCTACGGAAGAGTCTCGGAAAGTCGGACTATTCGACACATGTGGCACGAAAGCGACAATGCCCAAGCATTTTTTCTGATTCTGTCCAGTTCCCGACAGAACGCGCGGCCATTCCAGCCACCGACCGGATTCAACCGACGGTAAGTTCCATTCCGCCGAAGATTATCTGCAGGTCCGCATTGCCGTTATTTGCGGACCCCACAATGCCGAAATAGGTAACCAGCACCCCGTTGCTTGACGGCACGTCGACTTGGACTTTCACCCAGTTGCTCGGCCCCGCTCCGACCCCTACCTGGACATTTCCGCTCGACGTCAGGAGCTTCGTGGGCGACAGGTCGACGACCGCCGACCCGCTGTGCGGCGGCGCGTGCCCGGGTTCCTGGCCGTCGCGCGTGTCGATGCTGACGTGTGTGCCTGGAGGCGCCTTTATCCAGACGATCGCGCGGACCGGCCGGTTGGCCGGAATTCCGGCGAAACCAATGCCGAGCCGATGATTGCCATTGTCCCGGGTTGCCACGAGGCTGAGTGCCAGTTTGCCGCCGCCGATTGGGCCAGGACCCATGATGAGCGCGTTCAATCCTTCGATGCCGTCCCAGCCGGCGCCGAATCGAGACAGAGTGGCCGGGGCAGGGAGGTCGGATAGCTTGCTTGGCCGTGCATGGCGCGGCGACCCGTCCAAATTGGTGAGGGGCACGTCGGCGAGGCGTACATCGCCCCCTCGGTTCGCGTCGCGGCTGTCGAGAATTATCAGCGTGATCCAGAATGATAGGCAGAGGATCCCGACGCCCGTCATGGCGAGGATCACATTGCGTGCGAACGAGTCGCCGGTCCCGGCCATCGGCCTCACCGGGATGGCGCGCTTCCCCCATGTCGCGCTTTCCGCGTCACCACCCACGTTGATCACCCGGTGCACCCCGCCGCGGCCGGACCTACTCAACCATAAGGCGACTGCGCCGATTGATCGTTTGCAAAAACGTCGGTTTTTGGGCGGCGCGGCGGCGCATCGTCCTCAACCGGCGGCGGGTGCGACGCTGCGCCTCTCGTCGGCCCGCCGAGCGAGTAACGAGGAATCCTGCTTGCTGTAGGCATCGAGGATGCGATCGACGGTATCATCGCCGACGATTATACCGCCATCGAGCCAGAGCGCCCGGGTGCAAAGCCTTCGGATCATCTCCTGCGAATGCGATGCCACCACGAGAATACGCGAATGGCTCACGAGCCCGCTCAGCCGCGTATAAGCCTTGTGGAAGAAATGCTCGTCGCCGACGCCGATCGATTCGTCGATGAGCAGGATTTCGGCGTGCGGCACGGTCGCCACCGCGAAGGCGAGGCGCAGCATCATACCGCTCGAATAGCTGCGCACCGGCATCTTGAGATAATCGCCGAGCTCGGTGAAAGCGATGATGTCGTCCATGCTCTCGTTGACCTGGCGCGCCGTCATCCCGCGCAGCATGGCGCAGATGCGGATGTTCTCGAACCCGGTCGCATCGCCATCCATCCCGAGCTTGTTGTCCAACATCGGCGATACGCGGCCTTGCACGTCGACGATCCCGCTGCTGGGCGGATAGGTGCCCGAGAGGACGCGCAGGAGCGTGGACTTGCCGGCACCGTTCTGGCCGATGAGGCCGATGCGGTCGCCGTCGCGGGCCTCGAAGCTCACATCCTTGAGCGCGTGCACCACGACATGCGAGCCCTGCTGGTCGAGTTGCCCGCCGACGGCGCGGTTGAGCAGGAACTTGCGCAGCGAGCTCGACGCGACGTCATAGATGGGAATATCGACTGTAACGTCGTGGGCAGAGATGAGTGCCATGGCGGGGCCCCGTTCTCAGAGCCAGTAGACGATGCGGCGGTCGACGCGCCGGAGCAGCAGCGCAGCCGCCATGAGGCCGGCGATGCCGACACCGACGGCGACGATCCACGACAGGGTGCTCGGCGTCTCGCCGAGCAGCGGGGCACGGATCAGCTCGATCATGTGATAAAGGGGGTTCACGTCGGCGATGAACCGGCGGTCGCCGAGCGCGCTGACCGGCCACATGATTGGCGTCGCGAACACCGCGATCTGTAGCACCGTCTCGACGATCTGCGCCACGTCGCGGAACCGCGTATTCAGGATCGCCAGCACCAGTCCCACCCACACGAGGTTGAGGCCGATGACGAGGAGGCCCGGAAGCGCCATCAGCGCTGTGCGGTCGGGCCAGTGATGGAAATAGAACCAGATCGGCACGATGATGATGACGGTGTGCATCATGACGATGAAATTCGCCCAGATGATGCGCAGCACGTAGACCGAGAACGCAACCCGGATCTGCTTAATGATGTCGGCCTGCGACCAGAAAGCTTGGCATGATTCCTTGATCGAGCTCGAGACAAATCCCCACACAATGAACCCGAGGGTCAGATACGGTAGGTAGCTCGCGATATCCATGTGGAAGATCTGCGCGTAGAGCGAGCCGAGAGCGGCCACCAGCAGGCTCATACTGAGCGTCATCCAGAACGGTCCGAGGATGGAGCGGCGATAGCGCCGGCGGATATCGTTCCAACCGAGCATCGTCCACAGGCGCCAGCTGCGGGCGCCGTCATAGAGGTCGCGGCCAATCACGTCGCGCGGATCGTGTGGCTGAAGCGTCCGAATGCCTGTCTGCGCGATACTCACGCTACGCCTTCCCTCGAGGTCCCCATGTGTGATTCCCGGAAAGCTTTTGCACATCGCTCACGACGATGCACGCGTGAAATAGCGCGAGAGCGCGCTGTGCAACACCAGCCATGGGTTCATCGGGCGGAACCGCAGCCAAAGCCAGCCGAGCAGGATGGCCCGCACCGGCCGGATCGCAGGCAGGCGCGCGGCGGCGGACAGGATCAGACGGTCGGCGAGGCTACTCGTCGCGGTCAGCGCGAGGATCGCCATGTTTATCGGCCGCGACGATACCGCGAGCCGCGCGATGCCAAATTGCACGCGACGACGGAACAGCGCGCCGTACCACGGCGGGAAGGCCGGATCCTCGGCGAAATAACGCAGCGCATTCGCGAGGATCCGCTGCGCTTCGGCCGGGTCCGAGGCGGTCTCGCGCGAGAAGCTGTCGTCGAACACCTGCCATGTCGCCATCACGCGCGGGATGAAGCAAAATCCGTGCGTCAGCGCGACCTTGCGGCCAAGATAGCCGTCCGCGAACGAGCCGAGGTCGGAGGAAAAGCCGCCCGCCGCGACCGCGCGCTCGCGCACGAAGATCGCGCTTCCGGTCAGGATCCAGTTGTCTGCACGCTTGAGCCACTCGGTCGTCATGGCCGGTGCGAAATAGGCCTCGCGATTGCTCGGCCGTGCAATCGGGCGCACCCCGATCGGCTTGCCGGTGTGACCGGAGACGAGGTTCGATTCGCCGCAGGCGAGACCCGCCTCGGGATGGCGTTCGAGCAACGGGATCACGGTCGAGAAGAAGCCCGGCAACACCCAATCGTCCGCAGCGGCGAAGTAGACGTACTTCCCGCAGCTGGCCGCAAGGCCGCGCGCAAGTGCGGCGGTCGCTCCCTCGTTGGTCCGGTTGGCGATGAGGCGGATCGCCTTCGAAGAGGCTGCTAGCGACGCGATGACCTGGAGGCTGTCGTCGGTCGAGCCGTCGTCGACGATGACGATTTCATCCGGTGCCCGCTCCTGCGCGAGCAGGGCGGTGACGGCGCGCGAGATCAGGCTACCATGATTATAGTTCGGCAAGACCACCGACAGCGTGGGCGCATCGCACGACGCGGGGCTGTTTGGGCCCACCGTTCCCGGGATAGTCTCCTCGGCTCTGTGCATGTTCGATCGTAGCGCGTCCCCGGCTTTCGCCGCAGCCCTGAGTCCGTTGGAACCGGCGTCCCCGCCGCCTGTGAAATCGTGCCGATAGTACCAAGCGTGTGCCGGGGCAGCAATGAATAGAGGGGCGAGATGCCTCGCGGATCCACGGCGGCATCCGTTGTTAGGTCCGCGGCGACGTGCTTTGATGCAGCACGATGGATAATAGACGTGCTTTGATGCATCATAAGAGATGTCACGCAGGTGCAAATCGTGTGTCGCACGTTGCGGCGAGAGACTTCGGCCCGGACTTGACGAGGGTTGACGCCGGTCTTCGATATGCGCGTGCGTAAAACGATAGTCCGAAGCGTGTCCCGATGTTCGCAGTAACAGGATATGCCACAAGAGGTCGGTGAAGGGGAACTCGATCCATGGGAAAGGTCGCACGAATCGCCGCTGGTCTCGCCGTTGCGCTTGCGCTCGCCATGTCGGCGCAGGCGGCTTCGTTCGGCGCGGGCGTTGCGGCCTTCCGTCACCAGAACTTCAATGTCGCCGCCGTCATCTTCGGACGGCTCGCCGAAGCGGGCAATCCGCACGCGCAGTTCTATCTCGGGTTCATGTATGAGACCGGCCGCGGCGTGCCGCAGGATTATCTCACCGCCGCCTATTGGTATCGACGTGCCGCCAACCAGGGCGAGACCACCGCGCAGTACCGGCTCGGCCTTCTCTTCGACAAAGGGCAGGGCGTTACGCAGGATTATATCGAGGCGCACAAGTGGCTCAACCTCGCGGCGGCGCATGCACCGCCCCCGACGCGCGACTACTGCGCGCGCGTGCGCGACGCGATCGCGACCAAGATGACCCGCGGCGAGATCGGAACCGCGCGGGTGCTGGCGCTGCAATGGGTCGCGGTGCGCGAGCGGCCGGTCGTGATCGTGCACCCCTGAGGCATCGCGCTCACGGCTCCAGAGGAGCAGCTCGGATGAGGTGCGGGCAGGTCGCGCTTACAAACATGCCGGTCTTGGGCAAGCCCGAGCGGCCTCACTAGCCGCAACAACGCCCCGCACCGGATACGTGAGGAGCGCATTGGCCACGGCAGGGCGCGCAGGCGCACGACGCCCTCTCAACGGCGGATCAAGTCGGAATTCGTGCGCGTGGGCCGCCGCTCTTGCCAAGATCACAGCTGCCAACATCGGTATCCGATTTCGGGCCTGCTGAAGAGCAGGCGCTGCTCGCGCACGAGCAGCACAACGTCGGCCGGATCGCGCAGGCGGTAGCAGACGTTCCTGGCAATCTTCTTGTAGACCCGCGTTTCCGGATAAGGGGTCACATTGAGATCTTTGATCGCCCAGCGCTGAATGTTGATGACATTGGTATCGTCGGACGTGCGGACGAGATACGGCTTGAGGCTTCCCAAGGACTCTCTGCCCCTGTCGTTCGTGTAGATGACGCCCTCGGTTAGATTTCCCGAGTAGAGCGCCGCCGACAGGTAAGAATCCCACAAATTGGCGAAGCTCAACAATGGGAGGCCGACGAACACCACGAGGACGGCGGCGTGATATGGATGCCGGCCACTGCATACGACATCGCGCCAGGAAAATTCCTGCTTGCCGGTGAACAACATGATGTCGATCACCGCCATCGCCGCCGTCCACGGCCAGACGACGTTATTCCAGTTCAGCCCAAGCGGCCCGAACATACTCAAAATGAAGACATGCATTGCGACCGCGGCGATGAGCGAAATCCGCCGGAAGCGGCGCGTCAGCAGGCCGAGCGCGAATGCGACTTGGATTAACGGGACCACCAACCCGAGCCAATGGAGGCCGCGCGTCGCAGCAGGGATGACGTCGGTGATTGGCGAGACGATCCAGGGAAAATCATTCTGGATAAAGTTCCGGTTGGCCTTCTGAAGTCCCGAGAAGAGATATGTAGCGGCCATGATCAGCCGCGCGATATTGAGCGCGCGGTTGCGTCCGGCCACGTCGTCGCTGTCCCAGGAAAACAGCGCGAGCGTCGCCAGCAGGAATCCGTACAGAAACACCCATGGCTGCCAGCGCGTCTGGTCGAGCAGGCAGAAAATGATCACGATGGCGAGGAACGCGGCGATGAATTTTTGCGGTCTGCGAGAAATAAGGATTGCCCCCGCAAGCACGAAAAGAAGGGCAAAAAGCGCGTAGTCCGCCGGGTGCACGGCCTGGGGAAGAAAATCGAAGGCTGGCGCCAACGGATAGGACCGCGGTCCGATCCACAGATGCGGGCTCAGGGCGAGGCCGAGACAAAACACCAGAACGACGATGACCTTGAGCCAAAAAATGCGGCTGGCGGGTCCGAACAAGAAGCGCCGGTTGGCCGCAATCAACCGGTAACCGATCGCCAGGAGTGGGCGTACGAGCGGGAAGGCACCGATTTTGGCAAGGGAGCCGAGGCCGCGGTATTGCGCTGCGATTTTCAGTATCCCCTGCACGCCCTTGTAGACTTGCCCGTCGCGGTCGACGACGTGGATGTCCTTCTCGACGGCCTTGCGCTCGAACGGCAGTCGCTTCTGGCCATGCATATCGTGCAGGTTGAACCTGGCGCATTCGGCCGAACGCTCTATCCTGCCCATGAGCGACGAACACATGGGGCACTTGCCGTCGTAGAAGACCTCGATTCTTCTCTGCGTTCGCTCGTCCACGGCGCGTCACATCCTGTGGCAACGTGCTCGACTGGGCTTCATACGGCGGCGAGCACGATGAGGCCGGTGTCGCACAGCGGCTGCATTGTTACTCGATGGCGGCCGGTCGGGTGGACGCTGGCGCACCGTCGTGGGCTGATCTTAGCAGAGGATGCGGCCGGGCTCGCCCAGCCGCGCGCGGCCCGCCGCTCGGCGCTATCTTTGGGGGTCTACAAGTTCACGGCGCGAGCAGCGTCACCTGCAGGAACCAGCCGATCCAGATCGCCGGCGCGAGATAGAGCCCGAGCGGCAGCGCATCGGTCGCGCGCATCGGCCTTTTGCCGAGACGGTGGCGGACCAGATAGCTGCCGAGCGCCGCCACGACCGCGATCTCGATCGCGACCGCGAGCGCGAGCCAGTCGAGCCAGGCGCCCGCGACCGCGGCGAGCTTC
>Ga0126371_10000259_pt1 | contig 41913 bp, 33 predicted proteins | sample PanSoiMetaPlot_4_FD_110145 | JGI IMG/M metagenome (GOLD analysis project Ga0126371, IMG submission 110145) | Tropical forest soil microbial communities from Panama - MetaG Plot_4 | ecosystem: Environmental > Terrestrial > Soil > Tropical forest > Bulk soil | place: Panama | collected 2016-02-17
AGCGTACGCTGCGCACTGCTCGCTCGCCGTCGACAGTATGAGGTTCGCGAACATCTTCGCGAACGGGCGACGGCAGAGGAAGCGCTTCGCCGGGCGCATGACGCACTCGAGTCCTTAGTGGAAAAGCGGACTTCCGCGCTACGACGTCTCTCCGTTAAGCTTCTTCGCGTGCAAGATGAGGAACGCCGGCGGATCGCGCGCGAACTTCACGATAGCCTCGGACAGGACCTCACTGCTGCCAAAATCTGTATCGATATGCTTGCCCAGGAAAGCCAAGCCGACTCGCCACACTTGAACGACGCTCGACGCCTGGTCGATCGGTGCATTGCAGACACACGAACCCTTTCGCACCTCTTGCATCCGCCGCTGCTTGACGAGGCTGGCCTGGCTTCGGCCGCGAAATGGTATGTCGAGAGCTTTGGTAAGCGGAGCGGCATTCGCAGCCAACTTGATCTGCCCGAACATATCCATCGACTGCCCATACGGATGGAGACCGCACTTTTTCGCATTCTGCAAGAAGCGCTTACCAACGTTCATCGCCACTCTGGCAGTCGCGCCGTCCAAGTGCGGATCGCCATCGACAATGGTCGAGTCATTTTGACTGTTCGCGATTTCGGCATGGGCGTTCCGCGGGAGATTCTGGACCGCTTTTGGAAAACAGGGAACGTGGGAGTCGGGCTTGCGGGGATCCGCGAACGCCTCAAAGAGCTAGATGGCTTTCTTGAAATCGAGTCGACTGTGGACGGCACGTTGCTGAGGGCAACGATCCCGCTTTCGTCCCTCGAGCGGGCGGACCTCGTCGAGAAGAATGCCACTGCGTCGGGCGGCGGTTCGTCGACTCTTTCGGGGGACTAGAGCCCCTCGTCGACTCAATTGCGTTGCAACCCATTTACAATGGCTTGAAGAAAGTGCGAGGCATACTCCATGCCAGATCCCCTTTATCTCAGTTTGTGGTTTCCGGATTTCGAAGGCCCGGCGATGCTGCCGCATCTGAATGCGGTTCTGCAGCAGTTTCCGTTCTCGTCGACGCGGCCGGGAATCACTTACGTTGCCGTGCAACCCGTGTCGTGGAATGAAGCGACTGTACTGGAGCGGCGATTTTCTCCGGGGATTACTCCGGAAGAATCGGTGCTCATCGCGGCTGACCTGATGCACGACGATTACGCATACGTCTTCGAAGCACACTGGGACTTATGGACTCCAGGGCAATCGGCGGATGAATGGCGGCTGGAATCGAGCTTGGTTCGAATTATCGCGCAGGGTGAGGAATTTGAGGATGCGACCTCCGACGAGACTGGGCACATCGAGATTGATTTCGGCCTCGACTCTTTGTTTGTGCCGGAAAACGTTGGACTAAGCGAGGAGACGCAAGCGAAGATTCGCGACAATGTTACCAGGCTGGTCGAGTTCACAAAAAAAATTGAATTGAATACGCGGGCGACATCGCGGCGGTTGTGGTCAGAGTCGGATGAGAGCCTGCCGCAGAAGTTGATCACGCGGCTGCAGAGGGTTCAGTGAAATTAAGCCACCGCCGAGGACGCTGCTGACGCGGAGGGTAGGCAATGATTTTACGATGCATCGGATTCCGGTCTCGTCATCGATCACTGGCAGCCACACTTGAGAATGCACACGGAGGCCACTCTTCACAAGTTCATGCCTCAAACAACTCTCGTAAACACTCTCCAACAAACCAGGGCCCAAGGCTGTGTGCACCTTTATGGCTACATCGATGGCTACATCGACGATGGACCCGGTTATGTCGTTGATCTCCACAGAAACGCAACTCCTCAAACTACTCTGCGTCCCTATCGTACTCTGCGGTTTTCATTTGGTTCTGCCACCTTCGACTTTCAGAGCTTCGGCCGCCGCGGCTTGCGCAGCTGCCAGCCGTGCCGTCAGTACACGGAAAGGGGAGCAGGATACGTAGTTGAGTCCTGTGCGATAGCAAAACTCGACTGATGATGGTTCGCCGCCGTGCTCGCCACAGATGCCGACTTTCAGGTTCGAACGCGTTTTGCGTCCGCGTTCAGTGGCGAGTTTTACGAGTTGTCCGACGCCGTCCTGATCGAGAGCGGCAAACGGATCCTGCTTCAGGATGCCTTCCTCCAAGTACGTGGGAAGGACCTTGTTCACATCATCACGCGAGAAGCCGAAGGTGGTCTGCGTGAGGTCGTTGGTGCCGAACGAGAAGAACTCGGCTTCTTTGGCGATCTCGTCGGCTACCAGAGCGGCACGCGGCAACTCGATCATGGTGCCAACCATGTAGTCGACCTTCGTTGCCTTCTCTTTGAAAACCTCTTCGGCAACGCGCCGGACGATGGCTCCCTGGTTTGCCATTTCTTTCAAAGTAGCAACGAGGGGAATCATGATTTCGGGATGAACGTTGATTCCCTTCTTGGTGCAATCGACGGCAGCCTCGAAGATCGCCCGGGCCTGCATCTCGGTGATCTCCGGGTAAGTGATGCCGAGACGGCAGCCACGATGTCCGAGCATGGGGTTGAACTCGTGCAGTTGTTCGACGCGAGCAAGCAAAGCAGGAAGAGCCTTTTTCAGATCCCCAACTCCCTTGATGCCGTAATCCTTATATTTTGTGACGAGTTCCTTCTTCTGCTTCGCGCTGTAGCGGGAAAGCAGCGCGATGTCGACCATCAAATCTTCACGGCGCGGCAGGAACTCGTGCAGCGGGGGATCGAGCGTGCGGATGGTGACCGGTAGTCCGTCCATTGCCTTGAAGACGCCGGCAAAGTCGGCGCGCTGTAGGGGCAGAAGCTTCTTCAATGCGGCGCGGCGGTCTTTCTCGTTGTCGGCCAGAATCATGGCGCGCATATGGCCAATCTTCTGCTCGCCGAAGAACATGTGCTCTGTGCGGCAGAGACCGATACCCTCCGCCCCGAATGCACGCGCCTGGATGGCGTCGCGCGGAATGTCAGCATTGGCGCGGACCTTCATCTTGCGGAAGGGATCGGCCCAGCCCATGAACTTCTGCAATTCAGGATCGTCGGCATTCGGAGGAATGGTGTTGAGCTTGCCGGTGATGACCCGCCCAGTGGTCCCATCAAGGGAGATCCAGTCCCCTTCCTTAAATGTCTGCCCGGCTACACGCATTTCCCTCTTCTTCTCATCCACCGTGACTTTTTCAGCACCCGCCACGCAGCACTTGCCCATGCCGCGGGTAACGACGGCAGCGTGGCTGGTCATGCCACCGCGAGAGGTGAGAATACCCTTGGCCACTTCCATGCCATGAATGTCTTCCGGGGTCGTTTCAGAGCGGACGAGGATGACCGATGCTTTCTCATCTTTATGGACCGCTTCCACCGCAGCATCAGCAGTGAACACGATCTGCCCAACAGCTGAGCCGGGTGAAGCTGGCAATCCCGTCGCGAGCACTTCCACCTTTGTTCCCTTCTCGTCGAGGCGTGGGACGAGGAAGTCATAGAGTTGATTGGGCTCAACACGGAAAATGGCTTCTTCCTTGGTGATTAGGCCCTCATCGACCATCTGGATTGCAATCCGAACCGCGGCCAGCCCGGTGCGCTTGCCGTTTCGGGTCTGCAGCATGTACAGCTTGCCGTCCTGAACGGTGAACTCGAAGTCCTGCACGTCTTTGTAGTGCTTTTCCAGCCGGGTGGTGATTTCCCGCAGCTGGTTGTACGCTTCGGGAAGAATCTTGTGCAGTTCGAGGATTGGCACCGGTGTGCGCACGCCGGAGACCACATCCTCGCCCTGCGCGTTCATCAGGAACTCGCCGTAGAACTCTTTTGTGCCGATCGCAGGATTCCGTGTGAAGCCTACGCCTGACCCACTCGTGTCGCCGAGGTTTCCGAACACCATGGCCTGTACGTTGACCGCCGTGCCCAGCATGTCGTCGATGTTGTTCATGCGGCGATAGTGCTTGGCGCGATCGTTCTGCCAGGAACGGAATACGGCGTCGCGCGCCAGGACCAACTGTTCGCGCGGATCCTGCGGAAAGTCGCGCTTGGCATGCTTCTTGACGACCTTCTTGTATTCGGCGATGACTTCCTGCAGAGCCTTGGCGTCGAGATCGGTGTCGAGCTTCGCTTTCTTCTGCTTCTTCTTGGCGTCAAAGACCTCTTCAAATGCCGACTTCTCAATGTCGAGAACGACGTTGCCGAACATCTGGATGAGGCGGCGATACGAATCGGCGGCGAAACGGGGATTATTGCTGCGCTTGGCCAGCGCCTGCACGCTCTCGTCGTTGAGCCCGAGATTCAGAATCGTGTCCATCATGCCGGGCATGGAGAACTTCGCGCCCGACCGCACGCTGACCAGCAGCGGATTATCGCCCTGACCAAGCTTCTGTCCTTGCAAAGCCTCCAGTTTTGCTAGCGCCTCGTCCATCTGCTTATCGACATCGGGCGAGAGGCCGCCGCGCATGTATTCGCGGCAGGCTTCAGTCTGAATGGTGAATCCGGGAGGGACGGGCAATTGGGCGTTGGTCATCTCGGCGAGGCCTGCGCCTTTGCCGCCGAGGACTTCTTTCATTTTGCCGTTGCCATCGGCCTTGCCGCCGCCGAACGAGTAGACGTATTTGGTTGAGGACTTCTTGGTTTCTCTCTTTTCAGTTTCAGGAAGCGTCATCGTCGCCATAGTGTATGAGTCCTTTGTGGTTCAGAAATTTCGCTTAATCAAAATGCTCGATCATAATGCGTTGTCATTCCGAGCGCCGCATTTTGGCGCGAGGAATCTGCTTTTTCACTGCACGCGAAAACAGATTCCTCCCTTTGGTCGGAATGACAACCAAAAACTCTATGCTTTCCCCTCGCTCACAATCTCGGAGAAGTCCGCGATTGTAGAGAACTCTTTCAAGAGCGCCTGCAGCAATGCCAGACGGTTTCCCCGGACGCGCGTGTCGTCGACCATTACCATTACCTTGTCGAAGAACTTATCGACTGGTTCGCGGGCAGTGGAGAGCAGACGTAAAGCCTCAACGTATCCGCGATCCCTTCGCAACTCCTCAACCCTGGCGCCCTTCTGATCGAGATACGAAATCAAATTCTTTTCTTCTTCGCCAGAGTCGGACAAGGATTCGACTTTCTGAGCGGGAGCAATTCCCTTCTCCCCCGCCTGCCTCAGGATGTTGCGCATGCGCTTGCAAGCTGCGCCGATCGCCTGGAACTCCGGCATGCTAATGACTTCTTTTACTGCTTCGGCGCGCGCGACGGAGTCGACGACGTCATCTGCGTCGGACGCCAACACTGCCTTTACAACATCGTACGAGTATCCGCGGACATCCCTCAGATAAAACTCGAGACGTTCACGGAAGAAGAGCGCGATCGACTCGGAGTACTTCGCATCGTCAACAAACTTCCTATCGGCTTCCACCTTCTGATAGCCCGATCGCGCGTCCCGCAGGAGCTCACTTAACCGCAGGGGAAGCTTCTTTTCCGCGAAGATTTTCACGATCCCGTTGGCTTGGCGGCGTAGGGCGAAGGGGTCTTTGGAGCCGCTTGGAACCAGCCCAAGGGCGAACATCCCAGCGATCGTGTCTGCTTTGTCTCCGACCGAGAGCACGGCGCCTTCTAAAGAACGGGGTACGTCGTCTTCTGTAGACTCGGGCTTATATTGATCGTAGATTGCATCGGCGATCGCAAAGCGGGTGGCTTCGGGAAGACTCGAGTCCAGTTGCTGCACGCGCGCGTAAAGGCCACCGACAATGCCCTGCAGTTCAGTGAACTCCTTCACGAGTTCAGTGGTCAGGTCAGTCTTGGCTAGACAAACCGCTTTGTGAACCACCCCAGGACGAATCGTGATTCCCTTTTGCTTGAGGATTTCGTTCACCCAACTGCACAATCGCTGTACGCGTTGCGTCTTGTCGTAGTAGCTGCCAAGATCCTTCTGGAAGGTGACGTTTCGCAGCAACTCCAAGCGCTCAAGCAACGACTTTTTCTGATCGGTTTCCCAGAAGAAGCGGGCATCGTTGAATCGCGCGCGCAAAACGCGCTCATTACCCTGCCGAATAAGTCCCCCAGGATCGCTATCGGTGTTGAGCACCGCAAGGAAATGCGGAAGGAGCTTTCCTTCTGCTCCTTCGAGCGCGAAATACTTCTGATGATCGCGCATGACGGTGACCAGCACTTCTTCCGGCAAGGCAAGAAACTGCGGATCGAAGCCGCCGACAATCACCGATGGAAACTCGGTTAGATTTACCACCGTGTCGAGCAGGGGTTTGTCTTCGCGCCAGCGCGCTCCTGGCATAGTGCGCGCTGCGGCATCGAGAGCCTTGCGGATCTGGTGCTCGCGCTCGGCGCGGCCTAACACTCTCGCCGCACGCAAGGAATCAACATAAGCGGAGTCAGCGCGTGAAATCGTTACAGGCTTGTCGGTGAGAATCCGGTGACCGCGGGAATGATTGCCTGCACGGATCCCGTCGAACTCCAAGGGAACGGTCTCGCCATCGAGCATGGCGACCAGCCAGCGTACCGGGCGCACAAAGCGCTCACTCGGCTTACGCCAGTACATGTTCTTCGGCCAGTAGATGGAGGAGATTTCCTTGGGAAGTAGCTCTGCGAGAATTTCGGCAGCGGCCCGGCCTTTCTTCGTCACTTTTGCTGAAATATACTCGCCTTTCGGAGTAACCATCTTCTCCAGAGTGGAGATGTCTACTCCGGCCTTCTTGGCGAAGGCGTGAGCCGCCGGCGTCGGCTGACCGTCTTTGTAAGCCACATTGACCGAGGGACCGGTCAGTTGCTCGACTACGTCGGCTTGGGTGGGCGCGAGGCCTGAGACGATCACGGCTAATCTTCGCGGCGTCTCGAAGCTGGTGACCTCTCCGGCAGACAGCCGCGCGCGAGACAGCAGCGCGCTGACGCGTTCTCGCAGTTCCTGCGAAGCCGCGTCAATCATCCGCGCGGGAATTTCTTCGCAACCGATCTCTAAAAGAAAATCTGGCATGCTTTCAAACCATCAAGTGTCTCAACTTCAGAACACCTGGGACGGTGATGTGCGTCACATCGTGCCTGTTGACAACGTCCTCAGCCGCTAAAGCCGCGTCAAAAGTGGATCCAAATCGGCACGGCTGAAAGCCGTGCCCTTCCCAAAACCCCATTCTTGAAACACGGCACCGCACAGATGAAAACTCCTCGCCAAGTTCGTGCCACTTCAAACGACCCGTGGGGTCCGCTCCGCTCAGGATGACATCTCTTTCAGGAGGCGACCGGAGCCAGCTTGTCTTTGGCTGACTTCGCGCGATTCTCCGCTACGGGCTCGGGTTCGTCGGCGCCCTCGGCCGGAGCCTCGCTCTTCTGCTGATCCACACATGCCTTCGCGATTCCAACTGCTAATGCCCTGACTCGTGCGATCACTCCGACGCGCTCCGTCACGGAAAGCGCTCCGCGTGCGTCCAGGATGTTGAACAGGTGCGAGCACTTCAGGCAGAGATCGTAAGCAGCCAAAACCGGAAAGCGCGTTTTCTCCCGCGCGATCCCCACTTTCCGGGAGTTGTCTTTCATTAACGCTGTGTACTTATCGATCAGGCCTTTGCACTCAGATTCGCACAGGTCGAAATGCTTCCATGCCTTTTCAACGTCAGCCAGCTCAAAGTTGTAAACTGAGAACTGGAGCTCATCCGCTAGCCGCACGTCGCCATACTTCACAGGCGCGCCAGTCTCCGGATCGCGCGCCCAGACGATATCGTAGATGGAATCCAGGTCCTGCAGAAACTGCGCGATGCGTTCCAGACCATACGTCAGCTCAGCGCAGATGGGATTGAGATCCACGCCCCCGCATTGCTGGAAGTAGGTGAACTGGGTGATCTCTTGGCCATCGAGCATGACTTGCCATCCCACGCCCCAGGCGCTAAGCGTAGGGGCCTCCCAGTTGTCTTCTTCAAACTTGATGTCGTGATGACGCAGGTCGATGCCGATCGCCTCGAGCGATTCGAGGTACAGCTCCTGCACGTTCTCCGGCGGCGGCTTCAAGATCACCTGCAGCTGCATGTGTTTGAACAGCCGGTTGGGATTCTCGCCGTAACGGCCGTCGGCGGGACGGCGGGACGGTTGCACATAAGTGACTTTGTACGGCTTCGGCCCCAGAACACGTAGAAAAGTCTCAGGCGCCATGGTGCCCGCGCCGACTTCGACATCGTAAGGCTGCTGCAGGACACAGCCGCGCTCTGCCCAGAAAGTCTGCAGGCGAAGGATCAGCTCCTGAAACGTAAGCGGATTGGGCTTGGCTGGGTTCACAGAAGAAATCTGCTTCTGGGGCTAATCGATGATTGTAATGGATTCAGGCGGCAGCCGTCAGCTAGCGGGTCTTCGGCTCTGGGCCTGAATTATCGATTTTCTCCAGCATCCCCGCAGTGACCAGCTTTTTCTCGATGTGGCGCTGGAGGATCTGGATCAGCAACTTTCGGAGGTCCGCGGCTTGCGTTCTTGGCCATGGAAGGTCCGTGAAGCTGTCGACTGGAGCACGAAACATCTGTGCGGCCCAGGCTCTCGATTCGTTGGATATCTCCGACGAGGCAAGGCGCTTGTCATCGGCGCACATGAGTCCGTCGGCAAGGGCGTGAAAATAAGCTCGATCGCCATTCAGTTCGCGGCCACAGACCACGCACTCGGTCAATTCGGGCAAAAAGCCCACCAGGCGCGTGAGCCACAGTTCGAAATACGTGATCGGCATCCAGACATTGGGACCATCCAGGACGCGCAGAACCGAGAGTGTGAGCCGGAAGATGGCGTCGTTGGCCTCGCGGTCGGGGAGCAATTCGTCGAGCAACTCTGCAACGTGCCCGAGCGCCACTGCGCGCGCGTAGTTGACCTCTTTGGCGAGAGGTGACTCCAGAACTTCGCAGGCGTCGAGACGCGCCAGTTCCTGCCGCTCACGGACGTCGTAGAACGCGCGCACATAGGTCAGCGGCTCGAGCGCTCCTCCGAAGCGGCGCTTTGATTTCTTGGCTGAGCGCGCCACGCCGCGAACTTTACCCTCCGTGCGCGTAAAGAACGTCACGAGCAGATCCGCTTCGCGCAGCGGATAGGTACGGAGTACCAGCGCTTCTGACTCTCTCAGAGCCATGGGTGCATTGATTCTAGAGGAAGGGGCGGGCGCGAGGTATTGAGCCGTATGTCATCCATGAGGGCGCCGCCGTTGCCAGTCGCCTTGGTAATCAACGACGAGGATACTTCGGGACCGTTTCCTTCTCCAAAGCAGGATGCGAAAGTACATGTCCAAGGGGACAGGATGCACATGGAACAAAGGTCATTGATAAGAATCTTCTCAGCTTCCAACCTAAGGCGTTTCACACTGGCATTGCTCGCAGCCTGGGTGGTGACAGGCCACGCGAGAGCACAGGGTCCACTGCCAGAAACGGTTGAATCGCCACAAACCGTGGAGATTTCCTTCCTCTCACCATTGCGATCCCTGACACCGGTACCCGAGCCAGTATCGGGGGAGGCAACCTTTGCGGCACCCATGCCGATCATCGAGTCGGGTGCCGCGTTGAAGAAGGCAGCAACGCATCCCTTCTGGGATCGCCAGAATCGCGTCCTGTTTGCTGCTACAGGCATCGCCGCGACGGGCGACTTTTTCGTGACGCGCGCGAATCTGTCGGCCGGAGGGCGCGAACTCAACCCCGTTACCCGGATGTTCACGGGAAGCACCCCCGCACTCGCTTCCAACTTCGCGCTCGAAACGGCTGGTGTAATAAGCGTGAGCTACTTATTTCATAAAACAAGGCATCACCGACTGGAACGCTTCACCTCGGCGGTAAGCGTGGCGGCATCGAGTGGCGCGGTGGCGTACGGACTCACACATCGGTAATGCCCGTCCCGCCCAACGACGGGGGCCGGCTTCCTTTATACTGCGAAGACCGTGCGGAAAGTTAGATTCCTTTTAACAGTCGTGTGCCTGATCTCTAGTTTCTGCCTTGCGGAGGAGACTTCGTTCCGCCACATCAAGGTACCCGATGCCAAAGGCAGACAAATCCACGCCCTTCTCACATTCAGCGACCAGAATAGAGCCGTGGAAGTTCGACCGGACAGGGGGAGCGATGTTAGGATTCCGTACTCGTCGATTGAGAAATTCTCGTACGAGTTCACTAAGAAACATCGCGTGAATGAAGGTACGGTGCTTAGTGCGCCGATTGGAATCGGCGCGCTGGCGATGTTGAGCAAGTCTCGCTCACACTGGCTCGAGATCGATTATCAGGACCAAGATCTGCCGAAAGCGTATGTTGTCCAAATGGACAAGAAGAACTACATCCGCATTCTCGACGCGATCAAGACGCACACCGGCAAAGAAGCAGAGATTCTTGGCAACGCACGGAAGAGGTAACGTACCCGTCCCCTCTGAAAATACAAAAAGCGTGCATCTGTCGGACGCACGCCTTCCTAACTGTTCGTAGTCTAGAGCCAGACTCTAACGTCCGTAATATTTCGCGTTGCGCTCCGTGAACGCGTGCCACTTCTCTGGGAGGTCATCGAGCGCGAAAATGGCCGATACCGGACACACCGGGACGCAAGCGCCACAGTCGATGCACTCGACTGGGTCGATATAGAGCAGCTCCTCTGTGGCGTAGGCAGGCTCGTCTTTCTTGGGATGAATGCAATCCACCGGACACGCGTCCACACACGCGGTGTCTTTCGTGCCGATGCACGGCTCAGCAATAACGTAGGCCATAAAGGTATCAGTCTCCTGGGAGTTCTGAGTTCATTCTACTACCGTGGCTGATCGAGCGACGCGCCATTCTAGCAAGAATGCGGCAAGGGGTACAGAGCGCTGGACCTTATCTGCGACAAACCAAAAACGGCCAGCAGCTTGCGCTGCCGGCCGTTTGTGTCAACTGCTCAGGGTCACCGCTTAGCGGCGTCCACCATGGAAACCGTTGCCACCGTGGGACTGGCCTCTACCGTGGAAGGCTTCCCCACCGCGGAATCCATTGCTGGCGTAGTTATGCTCATTGCCTCCGCGGGCCCAACCCCGATGCGCATCCCCGTCGTGGTCCCATCCCCGTCCAGCCCAGCGGTCATGATCCCAGTCGTGGCCGACATAGGCGCGGCCGTAGTAGCCACGATTCCAGAACCACGCTGGATGTCCCCAGTGATACCAGGGTCCAGCACCAATGAAGGCGCCATCAACAAAATAGCCGGGTCCGTAGTACCCGTATGGAGCACACGTGTACGGATAATAGGGGTAGTAACCGTAAGCGCATACCGGCGGTCCGGGCGCATAAGCGGGTCCCACGGCGACGCCTACTCCACCAATCCCGATTCCTACGCCGACCCTCACCTGCGCCTGCGAATACGCCAGCGGAACCATCAACACCGTCAGTAACGCCAGATATTTCACGTAACGCATATTCACCTCCTGATCCAGATTCTCCCGGCTTTCTGCAGTTCCGGATCTCGAACTCTCTACATATTGGAACAGCTGAGGGCATGAAAAGTTTCGGCAATCGGACTGGCTCATTTCAGCCATCCCGCTCATTTTCAACCGCTTACATTGACACTTGGCAACCATGACCTTCCCCAACTTAGGTTCAGCCGTCCAATCGGACATCTGTCTGAGAGAGCTCGGTTGGCGAGCAAAAAAGAAACTAAAGTTACCTAGAAGGTGGGTACGTTAAAGTGCATTAATGTGTGCAGCGAGTTGAACGTTTAGCTGCGGATTCTACGGGTCCATTCCATGGAAAAGCTCAACCTCTTGGTGTCCCTCATCACCGAGCAGAACGACTATCAACTGGAGCAGGCAGCGTCGGCGCAGATGGCAGCGCAGAAGGCCGGTGCGCGTGTGCAAATCATTTATGCGAACAACGACGCCGTGCAACAGACGCAACAGATCCTGCAATTTATCCAGGAGCCAACAAAACGCCCAGACGCCATTTTGGTCGAGCCGGTTGGCACGGCCATGCCGCAAGTCGCAAAGGCGGCGGTTTCCGCGGGGATTGCATGGGTTGTGATCAATTCACACGTCGACTACTTGTCGCAGTTGCGGCAGCACTCGATGGTGCCGATTTTTTCGGTCATGTCGGACCACGAGGCGGTGGGTAAAATCCAGGGACAACAGATGGCCGCGATCCTCGGCGAAGAAGGAAACGTCCTCTATATCGAGGGCCCGGGAGGCCGCGACGTTTCTCGCCTGCGGACCAAGGGCATGATGTCAACCAAGCCTCAGAAGATGGCGACCAAAACGCTGAAAGGCGACTGGACCCAGCGCAGCGGATATAACGCTGTGAAGTCATGGTTAACGCTAAGCACATCAAGGGAAATGCACATCGGAATGATCGCCTGCCAAAACGACGATATGGCAATTGGCGCCCGGCACGCGTTTGAAGAAATTGGCGACTTGCAAGAGCGTGATAGTTGGCTGAGCCTGCCGATCACCGGCTGCGATGGGGTTCCGAAAGCCGGACAGACGTGGGTTCGCCAGGGACGCCTCAGTGCAACTATTTTCTCGCCTCCCTTGGTTGGACCTGCCATTGAAATGCTCGCCAGTTCACGAGCAGGCGGAGAGCAGGCTCCAGAGCGGACGCTGATGGCTCCGAGCTCGTTTCCCGCATTGAACGAATTGAAGAGAAAGCTCACCCAGGCTGTTGGCAAAGGCAATTAGTAGACTGTCGCAGAGATCATGTTAATTCTAGTAATGTAGCGGCGGACGCATTCACCCCGCCGCAGGGCAGCGAGGTAACGGCACCATGGTTAGCCGCTAACGCTTTCACTGCGACAGTCTCTAGAAACATTCACTCCGAGTTGAGATCATGGTTTGTAGAGCCAAGCCTCGGCTGTCGCGCGATCATTATCCGGATAACCGCCAGCCAGCAGAACTCGCCCGTCCTTGAGTCTGGTTTCTGTCATGAAGTGCCATGCGTCGCTGATCTGGCCTTGGGCCACCAGAAACTTCCCTGTTGCCGGATCGTAAACTTCGACATCTTTACTTCCGCCCGCCACCAGAAGCTTTCCGGATGACAAACGGACAGCTTCGTCCGGCAATTTAAAGCGGCTGTCGTTGAGTGACGAACCGGCTGCGAACTTCCCCGTCCTTGGGTCATAGATTTCCGTGGAATTCAAATTTCCATTCCAGCCGCGGCTGTCGGAGCCGCCCGCGATGAGTACCTTTCCCTCGCGCAGCAACCCTGCGGTGTGCTTGCAGCGTGCGGTCTGAAGACTGCCGGTCTCGGTGAAAGAACCCGTCTTCGGATCGTAGATTTCTGCGGAGGAAGTGATGCCTTCCGCATAGCCACCCACCAATAGAACGCGGCCGTCATCGAGCAGCGTTGCGGTATGCGAGACACGTGCATGGTGCATTGACCCGACAAGCTCGAAGGAAAGCGTTTTGACGTGAAAAATCTCAGCTGAGGCGAGGGACTCATTCTCTTGTTCTTCGCCACCTGCGATGAGCACATCTCCATTGCACAGAACGGTTGCACTAGGCCTGCCTCGGCGTACTGTCATCTTGGAGATCGTCGTAAATTTTCCTGTCGACGGGTCATACAGCTCGGCAGAGTCCGTGCCGCCATGGCCAACCCAGCCTCCAGCCATCAATACCTTGCCCGTAGAAAGAAGAACAGCCACCTGCCCCACTCGTCGGATATTCATTTCGCCGGTGGCGTGAAATTTTCCTGTGGGCGGATCGAAGAGCTCAGCAGATTTGTAGAAATCCTGATTGCGGCGCATACCTCCAGCGATCAACACTCGGCCGTCCGGGAGTAGCGTCGCCGTGTGACCGGAGCGCGGCTGGAGCATCTCACCCGCAAACGCGACTGATCCGGTCGCCATGGCAGGAGTGGACGGTGGTGGGAAGGCTGGCGCCCCTCCACTGCCGACGAGAATAACCAGAGTATTGAGGATCGAGCGGGAATAGTTCATGGCGTCCTCCTGAACAGGTCAGACGCAGCAGACGACCGATAGTAAGCGAACATCTACCTGCCTTCTGACGGCCATTCTAGTGACGCAAGATCTGGCTCTACAAACGTTCCTCCTAGGGCAGAAGTCAGGCGGATTTGATGAAAGAAGTTCGAACGGCGTTCACACAACGACTACTGGTGGGAGTACTGGCGACGCTGGCCTTGTCGCTAACCGGAAACTGGGTAATAGGGTCTCAGCCCGCCACCCGCGTCACGCCTCCGAGTCAAACGAGTACGAACACTGTGCAACTCGACAAGAAAGGTGCTCAGCGCTTGAACTCAAACGATCCGACACTTCACCTGGCGGACTTGGAATCAACCGAACACGATTGGTACAACGGCACTGGAAGAAACATATTCGCCGCATATTTTGAAAACGGGACCAAGGGAGTCTCGCCAGAGACGCCGCCAGACAGGTCAACATCTGAATCTCAGGCGCGTAAAGCCGACACCAGTCTCAAGTTCTATGGTTACGCTTTGCTAGGAAGTGTGCCCAAAAAGGTCTTTTTGAAGGTTGCGGATGCGCTATTCGTGGCCCACGAAGGAGACGTGATTGATGGGCGCTACAAGGTCCTAAAGGTCGAACAGAATTCTCTCGACGTCGAGGATCTCCTAGAACAGACAACCCTTACGATTGCACTGCAGGGATAGCCCTACGAATTAAACCGAAACCGCTTCCCTGGTCGCACTGGGCTCGTATTCGACGATGTAACCCGCTACGGCGCTAGCCGCCACGGTAAGAGGAGAAGCCAGGTACATCTGACCCGGGCCACTGCGTCCGGGGAAGTTGCGGTTCTGAGCGCTGATCACTATCTGATCCGGGCGGGTCGAGACCCCGGGGCCAGCATTGATGCAAGCTCCACAACTCGGTTCGATGACCTGCGCTCCGGCCTTCCTGAAGACCTCGAGATATCCGCGGCGCATGCAATAATCGCGCGTCTCCTGCGATCCAAATTGAATGTAGAACTTGGTGGAGTCAGCAACGCGCTTGCCTTGCTTCAATGCATCCGCAAGAACTACCGCGTACATATCCATGTCTTCGTTCTTGCCGGCGGTGCAGGTGCCGCCATAGGCGATCTCTACCGGCACCGGCGTATTCAGGTCGCGAATATACTTTCCGTTCCCGGGATCGCCGGGGGTTGCTACCATCGGCGTGATCTCGGCAGCATCGAGTTCGATGACATGCGCATACTGCGCGCCCGGATCGCTGTACAGCCCCTCGACCACGACTTCGGCCTTCTTGCGATCAATCCCACGCCGCTCCACGAGAAAGTCGACAGCTTTCTTGTCGGATGCGACGATGCCCGTAAATCCTCCGATCTCGGCGGCCATGTTTGTCATGGTGGCGCGTTCGTCGACGCTCAATTCCTCGATAGCTTCACCGGCGTACTCCATGACTTTGGCGAGCGCCTTCCCGCTGCGAACGTACTCCAAACTGAGAATCTTGAGGATGAAATCTTTCGCTGTAACGTTCGGATGCTTCTTACCGCGAATCACGACCTTTACCGATTCCGGCACTTTCACGCGAACATCCTGTGTGATCCACGAGTTGAACACGTCTGTTGTGCCGATACCGAAGGCGACGCATCCGATCGCACCGACGTGCGGCGTGTGGGAATCGGAACCAATATTCAATTGGCCAGGAAGGGCGTAACTTTCGAGAACAATCGAGTGGCAGATTCCCTCAGAACCTTTGCGGTCGGTCAGTTCCCCGTGCAGGCGAATTCCCTGCTTCTTGGCAAAGTCCTGCTGTTTGAGCTTGAGTTGCGTGGCGAGATCAAGCAGCCCGAGCTTCTTCTTTTCCTCTGAAATTACTTCATCAAGAAACGTCAAGTGATCCCGGAAGAACAGAATGGTCGACGGATCATTCACCTTGGCATCTTTGCCGACGTAGTGTTCAAAGAAAATCGCCGCCATGGGCGTGACGTATTCATGGCTGAAGCGCAGGTCGGCGCGGGCGAAGCCGGTGTCGCCAGGCCTGACAGATGAAACTCCAACTTCACCTTTTTCGTTGATCATGTGCCCAGCGAAAATCTTCTCGGCGAGGGTCATAGGGCGTGATGCTTCGCTCGCAGTCCTAATCGGCGGCAGAAAGACTTTGCCCTGCATTCTTGCGACATTGAACGGGAACAGCCCACCGTACTCGATCACCTGGCGGGTTATTTCGTCTTCACCGGCGGTGAATTCACCCAGCGCGATCTCTTCGCCGCCGCGAATGCGATCGATCAACGAAAAATTCGTGGAGGTCAACAGGCCCAGATTCTGACAATTCTGTTTGTAGATGCGCTCGATGTTCTCGGCGATAACCACTCGGATGCCGGCGCACATCTCAGCATAGGGAGACTGTTCACGACTCGACCCCTTGCCGCGGCGCTTCCCACTTACCGCACACACAAATCCTCCGCGCTTTACGTCGCCACGTCCGATCGGAGTGACGCTGCCGCATTTCAGACCGAGAAAAGGAATCTCGCCTAGTGTCTCGTCGAAATAAAAGCAGTAGTGAGCGGGAGTGATCTCATCCGTCGAGATGTCGTCGCGCAGCTTGGGATTGTTGGCTGGATTCTTCGTGTCCCAAGGCAGATCTTCCCCCCCCAACTGGCGCTTAATGAGTTCGGGATCGTCGGTGAGAAACAGGATGCGTCCGTGCAAACGGACTTTGTCCGGCCGCTTTTCGATCTTGCGTTCCAGAAGTGAGTTAATCACAGTGAACCTGAGGCTTTCCTAAATTTGGCGCCCGAGCGGAGCCGGCGTCCCCGATAATTTATTGTAACCCTGGGGCGCGTCGCTAGGCGTTCCAGGGCTAACGCTGATAAACCCGCGGATCGGGCAGAGGATCGAGGTCACGACCATCAAAGATTCGTTGAAACTCTTCGACAAGCGCGTCGTGGACCAAACCGTTCGATGCCAGGGTTTCTTTGCTGTCGAGTTGAAATGGCGATCCGTTAAAACGACTGACTTTGCCTCCGGCTTCCTCGACGATCAACGCCCCGGCTGCCGTATCCCACGGATTGAGATTGAATTCCCAGAATCCGTCGAAGCGACCGCACGCTACACTGCACAAGTCGAGCGCAGCAGACCCCGCACGACGCACACCATGACTGCGTAACGTGATCTGGTGATAAAAGAAAATGTTGGGATTCTTGTGCCGCTTGTGGCTGGGGAAACCGGTGGCAACAAGAGATTCTTTCAACTGGGTTACCTTTGAAACGGAGATGGGCTTGCCATTCAGTTGCGCTCCCTTGCCGAGCGCCGCGGTGAAAATCTCGTCCCGCGTGGGATCGTAAACCACACCAGCCATCCGTTGTGCCTCAGCGGCCGCACGATGCTCCAATGCCATCGATACGCAAAAGACTGGATATCCGTGCGCGAAATTCGTGGTGCCGTCCAAAGGATCGACGTACCAGCGATAGTCGCTACCCTGATCATTCAGCCCCTGCTCTTCACCCAAAACGTCATGCGAAGGAAAAGATTTCTTGATCCGTTCGCGGATGAGGGCTTCAGAAGCGCGGTCTGCAGCTGTCACCAGGTCAGCGTCGCCTTTGTATTCGATCTTGAAACCCTGGTGGAAATATTGCATCAGCAGCGCACCCGCTTCGCGGGCGATTGACGCCATCGTGGGGAGAAAGCTCGTGGATTGTTCTGAGGTTGATTGCATATTTTCAGGAATGCTTCGGGTGACCGATTATTCGACCAGTGACGGATGCCCACGGAACGTGAGGGCGCAATCAGATTAGAAGCTCGAGAAGCAAGGCCCTATTTCCTCTTTCCCACGTCTTCGGCGATGTACATAATCTCGTGCTTGAAGATAAAAAGATTCGGAGCATCTTGCCGCGTCAATCGCACCATGTTCTTGTCGTAATACTCAATCCAACCTTGGACGGTCTGGCCGTCCATCAGTTTCAGCGATACGAGCTTCTGCTTCTCACCAAGCGCCTTCAGGAAGGCGGCTTCCTCGAAGGTATCTTCCGGCGGAGGTGTCCGCCCGCGTTTGGCATTTGGATTTCCGTGGGGAGCGCGAAACGACATGCAGGCATTGTACACAATGCGCTGCTGTGATCGCTCGACGCGCAGTCGGAGTAGAACGCAATCGGAGGTCAGACCGATGATCAAAAAGCCAAGGCGAGTTTCCTTGCCTGTCCCTAATTTCTTCAGCGCCGCTTAGAACTCAACTCGCAATCCAAACTCAATCTGCCGAGGCACACCCAGCGCGTACGTCCCTGACTGGAAGTTGGCACGGAATGGCGTGATACTGGCCCCGGTTACGCCGCCCACGGCGTTGGGAGCCAAACTCTGATTGGCTCCGCCGGGAAGCAATGATGCCAGCGGAAGATTGCCTGGCATAAACGAGTTCGCGAAGTTGAATACGTTGTAGATGGCCGCGCTCGGTTCAACCGTCAATCGCTCGCGGATCTTAATCGGCCACGCAGCTTTGATGTCCATTGTTTTCAGCCATGTGAAGTTCTGTGCGTCTGGTGGTACCGATGCGAGTTGGGGCATCACCCAACCCAGAGTACCCATGTCGGCTAACGACATTACCTGCACGGGGCCGGATCCGGGACACTGCCCGTCGCCTACGAGACAGTGGCCGCTCGGAGTCAGGGTACCGGCAAAGTGAGTGTTGTACTCGCTGAGCACTCTTTGCAGATTGGTGGCGTCGGTACCGCGCATGAATTGCCCGATTTGGGTTCCAGGTACGGGCTCAGGAGAAGCTCCTGAACCGAGACCTGAACCCAGCCAGTCTGTAGCAAAAATTTCGCCGCCGTTGGTCAGCTCGGGCAATAGCAGGTTCTGCGGAAGCGGGCTGTAGAAATGGCCGATCACGCTCAACCGGGCGTAGAACGGAAGATCGAATGTCGCTCCAAACGAGACTTGATGTCTGCGATCCAGAGCATTGGGTCCAGTGAAGCGAAGTGCATTATCGTTGTCAGTCGCCAGGTTAATGAAGTCCTGATCTTGCGCCTGGCTGGTGAACTTCGACCAGGCGTACGCCAGCATTAAGTTAGTGTGCTTTACAAAGCGGTAGGGATGCAGCACGTTCTGCGTCAACTTAAGTTGAAGTCCGTCGTACACTGAGCGACCGACAGGCTCGAGCATATCGAGCGCGCCGAGCGAACCGTTTCCGCCGCCATTGCCGGCATTGTTCTGGCCATTCGGTGTCACTCCGGGAAAAGCGCAGAAACTGCAGGGCGCGCCACCTGTTACAGCAATGTTCGAGTCGAGGCCTGCTGCGGAGTATGCTGACTGGGCTCCAGATTGCCCGAGCCGCAAGACCATGCAGTTCGCCTGATTAATTCCAGGAGGGCAACCATTCGACAACTGGGCGCGATCACGCGCAGCCAGAGCATTGGACATGTTGTAAGAGCGAGCCGCTCCGCTATGGTTCTGATCAATACCCAGGAGAAAATGCAGACCGACGTTTCGAACCACATCGAGGCTGAGGACAGTTCCCGGCCGGAACTCGTGCTCGAAGCCGAAATTCATCTGCCACGCGCGCGGTGTGCGGTAGTTGGGAGCGAAGAGATCGAAACCGTTAGCGTTCGCTGCATTCAGCGAAGTACCAACGAAATTGGGGTTGGCCTGTGCGCCGGCGGACGCAGTCGCGGCCTGAAAAGCGCTGCTGAGTGCCAGAATCTGATTGGCGACCGCCGAGATCGCGCCTCCGCAGAACGTAGGCTGCACCTGGTCCGTACCCGTAACAACCGCGCCTGCACCATTTGCGATTAATGTTCCTACTCCGCCCGGATTTGTTGGCCACGTGAATGGGCTGGGAACTCCCGCGGAGCAGACCTGCGGAGTGTAGGCGAAGATTCCTTGCTTCCGTCGTGCCGGACTGTCAAACAGCACGTTGTTCCAAATTGAATTCTCGTAGTAGAGCCCGGCTCCGCCGCGAACTACCGTCTTTCCGGCACCACTGGCATCCCACACGAAACCAAACTGCGGTGCGAAGTTGGTGCTTGGCGTTCGAACCTGAGCGCCGAGTCCGGGCTGCCAGAGATTCAGAGCTGGCTCCGGGCCGAGACTGGTGTCCACGCGTCCAGTGTCGCGAACGTAGCGCAGGCCGTAAGTCAGAGTGAGAGTCGGTTTCACCTTCCATGCATCGCCAACGTACAACTCGATCCGATTATCGGGACCTAATCCGCCGCCGGGCATGCCGAATGCCGCGTTCGGAGTAGAGAAGCCGACGCCATTGCCCAAAAAAACAGATTGGGCAGGATACGCAGTCGGATCTGAACTGGTCAGGCAATTGCCAGGCGCCGACGCCGGCAAGCAGATGCTGGTCGTCCCAGCTTGGGGGAAGGTGACGAATGCCGCCGAGACACCTCCTTGAATGCGGTTGTACTCTCCCCCGAAGCGCAAGACGTGGTTTCCCCAAACCCGGCTGCCGTCATATCTGAATTGCAGATCAGATTGAAACGTGTTCTGAGGAGCGAGATAGTTGGGTCCACCGCAATAAGCGCCACCTCCGCTCAGCAAGCAACTTCCCGCGACGGATGCTCCGATGTTGATGCCCAGTCCCGGGATGGGATTATTGACGCCTGCGGGGATGCTGCCGGTGCTGTCCACGATTCCATTACGGAATCTCAGGTATGCAAACCGAATGCTGTGGTTGTAATTGCCTTTTGTGAAGTCATAACCCACGGTACCCGCAGGAGTATGGTTCTCGTTCTCGAACGCCTGGACCGAACTCGCGGAGCCATAAGGTCGAGTCTGGTTATTCTGATCGAAATTGAAACGCAGGAACGCGTGACCACGTTGTGGGGAAAACCAATCTAACCTGCCGTCCGCCTGAAATTCTCGAAACGGCTGCGCGAGTCTTGTATTCAGCAGATTGAACGGCGGGCTGAATGGCTCGGCAGCGGTAAAGTCTTGCATGGTTCTTTCGCCACCAACAAACCAGAAGAGTTTGTCTTTAATGATGTAACCACCCAATCGCCCGCCGAATTGCTCGCGCTCAAAAGTCGGAGCGATCAAGCCTGGCAAGTGCGCCGCAATCTGGTCGCCCCGGAACAATCCGAAACCTTCGCCGTGCAGATGGTTACTGCCGGAACGCGTCGTGAGATTTACCTCTCCCGAGGAGGTGAGCTCAGTTGTCACACCGAGCAATGACTGGGAGAGGTTGACTTCCTGAATGGCGCTGGCCGGGATGTTTTGGGTTGTCGTGCCCACAGTCTCATCGGAGATGTCCGCACCATCCACCACAATTCGAGCAGTGCGTCCATACCTGCTTAAGAAGGAAATCGAAGAGAATCCGTTCTTCGTTGGATCGAAGGTGCTGCCGTCTTGCTCCTGAACGCCGGGTACCAGTTGCGCGGCATCCATGAAGTTGCGTCCGTTCACAGGAAATGCGCTGATCTGGTTTGGCCTCAGCACTGACTGAACCGTCGCTTGCTCAGTGTTCACGGCCATGTCCGAACCCTGGATGTCGACGATCTGATTCTCTGGGCCGGGTTGAAGCCTAGCGCTGCCGGCAGTCGCAATCCCGACTTCGACGTTAAGTGCAAGGGCCACGGTCTTGAATCCCTTCGACTCAACGCGGACGGTGTAACTTCCGGGCTGAAGCGGACCAGAAGCATATGTGCCGGTCGCAGAGGTCGTGAAGTGCGAAGCCGCGCCTGTAGCCTTGTTCGTAATCGTGACCTTAGCGCCGAACACCGCCGACCCGCTCTGGTCGGTCACCGTTCCCTGAATACTGCCGGTTCCGGTCGTGGACTGCGCACCGACGCTAACCGCCAAACAGATACTCACAACGAGAAGGAGAGCCAGAATCAAGACTCGCCTTTGAGATGAAGAAAACAAGTGCATCTCCCGTCCCCCGTTTCTAGATCAATCCAAGAAGTCGTAAGCCAAGTTTAGGCTGCGGAATATCGAGTCGGCACAGGACTACGGCGCTGCCACCTGACCCCAACTGTGCAAACCTTCGATTGTAGAGGTTGGCTCTGTCTAAGTTATAACAACTTTTTGCGATTCACTCCGAAACTAGAATTCCGACTTCACGGTGTAATACCCGGCCCGGTGCCGCACGTGATAGTCCTGCGCACCCTCGACTCCGACCACCTTGACTTCGATTTTGCGGAATTCTGAAAAGGAATTCCGTTGTGACGGGTAATAGGCCAGCAGGTATTGCGTTCTCAATTCGTCGCTGATTTTGTGAAAGGCCTCGTCGAGTTGAGCGATTGAGGTCGCGTAGTAATACTTCCCGCCAGTATCTTCCGAGAGCTGGATCAGCGCATGCTCACCGCCGGTTTCGCGCCCCGCGCTGCTCTCGATGGGCACGACGATGATCGAGTAAACGATCGCCTCAGCTTCTTCTGCCGCCCGTAAGGCCTCTTTGTAATCGACGGAACTGATCGTGTCTCCCCCATCAGTGATGAGCACGATGACTTTGCGCCCCTTGCGGCGATCGAGTGAGCGCGACGCCACGTAAATGGCATCGTAGAGAGCAGTGGCCGCCCCCACGTGGATGTGATCGATGCTCTCATCAATCCGCTTTAAGTCAGCCATGTATCCTTGCGTAACTTCCTTAACGCTTTCGCTGAACGCGTAGACGGATAGACCGTCGATCGGGCGCAGAATTTCATGCGCGAATCTTTTGGCTGACGCTTGTTCCAGCGGCAAGTCGTGTCGTGTGCTCAGGCTTGTGTCGATCTCGAGTGCAATGGAAAGCGGCAGGGCGGATTCCTTGTCAAAGATTCTGATCTGCTGCTCGTGGTCGTCTTCTTTCAAGATGAAATTCGCTTTCGTCAACCCGCCGATTGGGGCTCCATGCTGATCGGTGACGGTGACAAACACGTTGACCAGGTTGACGTCCACCTTCAGGGTCGTGGAAGGTTCGGAAGGACGCTGTGGCGGGTTCTGCTTTTGCGGTGGCGGCGCCGAACTCGTTGATGGCGAAGTCTGCTGCGCCCATGGTTGGCACGCAAGCGTCAGAAAGGTGGCCAGAAGCAGGCTCTTGGCGGCTTTGATCATTCTGGATGATGGGTAACGGAATTATACTGTCCGGGGCGCCGTTCATTTAGATGCGACGTGCAGGCCTGGGCTGCCTGTTCCCCCTCAAGAATCCGCCCGCGGAATTTCCCCGGGAAATGGCTCGCCGTCAGCCCAAACCGCACCATCCACGAAATACTCTTTTTTCCAGATGGGAACGGTGCGTTTCAAGGTATCGATCAGCCAGCGGCAAGCGTCAAAGGCCGCCGCTCGATGAGCCGAAGCTACCGCGATGAGAACACTGGTTTCCCCGATCTCGAGCCTGCCTAAACGGTGAACAATGGCAACGTCTCGAATTTTGAACTGCGTCAGCGACTCAGCAGCCAGCGACTCCATTTCCTGGAGCGCCATGTCTTCATACGCCTCGTAGTCGAGATAAAGAGTCTGACGACCGCGGGTGTGATTCCGTACTACGCCTTCGAACACCAAAGCAGCCCCATCCTCGCCACGCTTGAGAGTGGAAAGTACGGCTTCGGTTTCAATCCGGTCGCGAACAATTCGCGCGTGAGGCCGGCTCGTTGTGCGCGCCGATTCGGCAACCGACGGAGCACCTCCACTCACAGGAGGCAGCAACGCGACTTCATCGTTCGGCTTTAAGATCGTGTCCGGGCGGGCATATTGCTGGTTTACCGCCAAGGCTAGCGACGAAAACCACTTCCTCAATTCCGGTACCGTCGATTCGTAATGTTGAAGCAGATCCCGCACCGAACCGCCGTCCCGGACTTCGACGTCCTCAAAGGACCTCCCAGTCAGCTCCTTCACGACCCCGAAGAATAGCACCCGAACTCGCATGAATCTTCTAGTCTAACGCGGCCACGAGGTCACAGAGCGCCAAGCTTACTTTCAAACAAAACACCCACGCATCGCCCTTAATTTGTACGATCGCGAGAAACTTCTTCATAGCATCCGCTTCCACGCCGTGGTGCACCCCTGTTGATCAATTAAAATATCTCTCTATTCTGCAATGGATTACGTTGCATCCACAAACAATGGCATGAAGAGTGCAAATATCGGGGAGAAGGACGGCGTAGTCCTGCCCCCAGGTCTGTCAAATAGCCCAATCTTCACCGGGGTTCTGCCCTGCCTGAATCTGCGCCCTATTACGCACTGATCGTTGCGCTCCTGATCTCGGCTCTTGCCCTAACCAGTTGCAGCAACCGCATGAAATCCGCGTCTCCCACAAGTGGTAATGCGTTCGTCAACGTTCGTGTCAGTGATCCGGCAACTTGTCCTGGCACACAGGGGGCCTTCAGTCACATATATGTGACCATTGTCGATGTTCAAATCAATTCCAGCGCCGGCGCTGGGAACAATGATGCTGGCTGGATCGATCTGACTCCGTCTCTGTCTCAAAATCCGCAGCAGGTTGACCCTCTCGGCGTGGCAAACAATCAGTGCTTTCTGGCAACCCTCGGCACCACGACGGCGTTGCAACCGGGAACGTACCAGCAAATCCGAATCACGCTGGCTAACAATAGGTCAATCGTCGTCAACAACGTGTGCGGTGGTACGGTGAATTGCGTGATGCTGTCGAGCGCTCCAAAAGTCGCGCAGCCATTGCTTCTTTCGAGTGGGGCCCAGACTGGTATCAAAATCCCGTCAGGACAGATCGCGGGCGGCCAATTCGTCATCTCGGCCGGAGAAACCAAGGATCTCGATATCGACTTCAACGCGTGTGAATCCATTGTGGCAGAAGGCAACGGCCAGTTTCGGCTCAAACCTGTCTTGCACGCGGGCGAGGTGACACTGACTTCATGGTCGATCAACGGAACGGTCGTCGACAGCATCACCAGCCAGCCGATTGTAGGTGGAACGACGGTAGTCGCCTTGAGCAGAAGGATGCGTCCGGAATCAATCGCGTGATTATGGAGACAGTCGCGGACAATTCGGGATTATTTTCCTTTTGCCCTGTGACGGCCGGAACATACGACATCGTCGCTGTCGCTGTGAACGGAAAGCAGGTCGCGTACGGCGCGACGGTGATCACAGGAGTGCAACCGGGAAATGCCCTCGGGACGGTCCCGCTCGTTGCACAAACTGAAACCGGAACTGCTCCCGGTTCGATCACGGGGCAGATCACCACGAGCACTGGCACAGCGGCCACCGCAGCAGACATTAGGCTTTCTGCATTGCAAGCGATCAGTCGAGGAATGTTGGTGACGGTCCCACTCCCAACTCAGTCTGCCGGAGCTGCAAACGTGACCACGGCAGCCGGAACGACTTGCCCTGCTAACACTGCGCCAATTACACATTGTCAGTGCCCGCTTTGAATCTTAGTATCGGCGCCTTTGTCGCAGGAACTGGCCAAAAACCCGCTGCACCGGCCGCCGGTCCAGTTAATTACACCATCGACGCAATGGCATTCACCACTGACGGCAATGCGACTCCGAACTGCAGCCCGTCAGAGTTACAGACGAGCTTAACCACAACGAACGCTCCGTTGACCGTCACTTCCGGACAAAGCAGTGTTACCGCCACTCTTGCATTCACTGGATGTCAGTAACAAAAAAGGGCAGCCTCTGAGAGGCTGGCCTCAGAAAAAACCGCCTCACGCTTGTGTCAGTACGCGGTCGTGAACTGGCTCTGGTTCTTTGATCGGCTCCGTCGGACTGTACTCCTGTTTTGGATCCTTCGGTGGAGTCGCTGGAATAATCCTGGCTGCCGCACTTTGAGCCACTTGCGGCAGTGAAATCAGTAGTGCCTCGTCGATCGTCTTCACATAATGCACCACGAGATTCTCGAGTTGCTCGGGCCTGAGATCTTCTTCCACGTTCATCTTGTTTTCTGCGGGAAGAATCACGTCGCGCACACCGGCTCGTTTCGCTGCGAGCACTTTCTCCTTGATTCCGCCAACCGGAAGAACGTTACCGCTCAGGGTAATCTCACCGGTCATGGCAATCAGGGGAGTAATTCGTTGCTTGGTCAATAGCGAAACCAGAGCCGTAGCCATGGTGACACCTGCCGATGGACCATCCTTGGGGATAGCGCCCGCGGGCACATGAATGTGGATGTCGTGACTGGCGAAGAAATCTTCGGCCACCCCGAGACGATCCGCATTCGAGCGCACCCACGTCAACGCTGCCTGCATGGACTCCTGCATGACCTGACCGATTTGGCCGGTCATGGTGAATCCACCTTTGCCTTTCATAGCATTGGCTTCCACGAACAGGACGTCGCCTCCTGCGGGAGTCCAGGCCAAGCCGACCGCGACACCCGGACGCTCCGTGCGCTCGGCAATTTCACCCTCGCTGCGGATCTTGATGCCGCCGAGGAATTCCTGAATGATCTCCTTGGTGACTACGAGTTTTTCGTTTTTCCCTTCCGCCAGACGACGAGCTTGTTTGCGGCAGATGGTTCCAATCGTCCTTTCCAGATTTCGCACACCGGCCTCACGTGTGTAATGGCGGATCACGTAACGCACGGCTTCATCTGGAAATTCGATCTGTTCGGTTGTGATTCCGTTCTCGTCGATCTGCCGGGGAATCAGGTATTGAAACGCGATATGAACTTTTTCCTCTTCTGTGTAACCCTGCAGTTCGATGATCTCCATGCGGTCGCGCAACGGCTCGGCGATTGGATCGAGCATGTTCGCAGTCGTGATGAACAGCACCTTCGACAGATCGAACGTCACGTCGAGATAGTTATCGCGGAAAGTTGAGTTCTGCTCTGGATCGAGCGCTTCGAGCAATGCCGAAGCAGGATCGCCGCGGAAGTCGCGGCCGACTTTGTCGATCTCGTCGAGCATGAACACGGGATCTTTTGTCTCGGCGCGCCGAATTCCCTGAATGATCTGGCCTGGCAGGGCTCCGATATAAGTGCGGCGATGCCCGCGGATTTCAGCTTCGTCGTGCACACCACCCAGCGAAAGCCGCGTGAACTTGCGGCCCAACGCTCGCGCGATCGACTTGCCAAGCGAAGTCTTGCCCACGCCTGGAGGTCCGACGAAGCACAGAATCGGTCCTTTCATGTTCGGCTTTAAGCGCCGCACGGAAAGGTAATCGAGAATGCGGTCCTTGACCTTCTCCAGATCGTAGTGATCGGCGTCGAGAATCTCCTTCGCCTTGGGAATTTCGATTTCCTGACCCGAGGTCTTCGACCAAGGGAGCACCGCAAGCCATTCGATGTAGTTCCGCGTCAACGAATAGTCGGCTGCCATAGGCGACATGCGAGACAACCGCCCCAATTCCTTCAGAGCCTCCTTCTTTACTTCGTCGGGCATGCCTGCTTCTTCAATCTTCTTCTTCAGATCTTCGACGTCGCGCTGGCCTTCATCCTGCTCACCCAGTTCCTTCTGGATGGCCTTCATCTGCTCGCGCAGGTAGTATTCGCGCTGCGTCTGTTGAACTCGGTCCTGCACCTCGCTTTGAATCTTATTGCGGAGCTGCTGGACCTCGAGCTCTTTGGCAAGGTGCTGATTGATTTTTTCCAGCCGCACGTGGACGTCAAGCGTTTCCAGCGTATCCTGCTTGTCCGGCGTGGAGAGCGACGGCAATGAGGATGCGATGAAGTCGACCAGGCGCCCGGGTTCGTCGATGTTCATGGCGACTGTGGAGAGCTCGTCAGACAACGTCGGCGACCCCGCCACGATTTGCTGGAACAACGTCAGGACGTTCCGCTGCAAAGCTTCGACCTGCGAAGTGGCTAACGGCGTCGCGCCCTCAGGCAGTGCCGAAAAATAAGCGCTCATGAACGGGGTGAGCTGCGTGAACTCGCCTAATTTCACACGTTCCAAGCCCTCGGCGAACACGAAGAGGCTCTGGTTTGGCATCTTCACGACTTTATGCACGACCGCCGAAGTGCCCACCGTGTAAAGATCGGTGGGTTGTGGAGCGTCCACGCGGGCCTCGCGCTGCGCCACCACAATGATAGTTTTGTCTTCGCCTAATGAATTGATTAACTGAACTGAACTTTCACGCCCTACCGTGAGTGGCAAAACAGCATGTGGGAACAAGACCGTGTCGCGCACGGGCAATACCGGCAGTGGTTTTTGGTCGTTTGTTTCCTTCGTCTTAGGAGAGCGCTCAACTGGCATCTGCTGGCTCATGGGTCTCCTTGAGTGTAACTCGCTCAAGTTTAGATGATTCGCCTGTGGGAAAGGTTTCAGTCACGCCAAAACTCCTCCCGCAACATCTTGATTTTATTCCGTTATATGGCATCGAGAATGTGTCCAAGGTGCAGAGGCTAACGCCGGACTAGTTCCCTTGCAAGCCTTAAATTGGAAAGGGACTCACGGAAGTACGGGCTGCGGTTGCTCAGTCCGTCTTGGGAGTGAATTGAGCTAGTTCGTAGATTCCCAGCTTCTTTTCTAAACCTGCGACTTGGTCGACAACCTTGAAAAATCCCTCGTCCCCAAAAAGCTCGTCTTCCTTTTTTTCGAAATCGTCTCCCAGCGCGCCGTACTCGTGCGCGGAGACGATGGAGCGGAACGCGGGAAACAGGACAGTATCTTCCCGCGCCTCATGTGGACGGTACATCCGCAGGAAAGAATGGAGGGCGTCCGAAAGCTTGTCGCTGTCCGCAGAGACGTATTTCAACGACGCTGTCGCCGCCAATTCATGTATCTTCGCCGTGAGATCTCTTCCGGCCTTGTGCTGGGTTTGCAAGGTGTCGACCAGCGGGATCAACTTGCCCGCCTTGCGGAATCTGGGAAATAAGAAGTCTTCTTCAAGTTTCTCGTGATACTCCTCGACGAAGTGCCGGACGATATCGGCCGCGCTGGCCAGAACCGATCCATCGAATGGACGCTTCCTTGCCAGTAGATGGACGTGGTGGTCGTAGATAAGCAGGATGCGGTTGAGAACACCGTGCTCCCGCATGAGATCTTCTGCCGGAGAGATGTCTTCGGCTTTGTCTTTGTCCTGGTCTTTCTCTTTTACCCCGGGTTTCTGTTGCGCCAAGGCCATCGGGCCGAGGAGCCCGGCGCCGACGATCGAGGCACGACGAAGAAAAACGCGGCGAGTGGAGACAGGCTCGAGCATGACGTCCTCCTGTTTTCCCCGTGGAGCTACTACTTGGACGTGAACCTGCCGATAAAGGTTCGTCCGGTTCAGGCCGCTTTGTAGATTCCCATGACCTTTACAAACTGAGCTACTTCCTCGAGATGACGAAGAGCGTTGCGTGCAGCCTCATCGTCGCCACGAAGGAAATCGACGTAGAAGACGTACTCCCAAGGGCGTCCGCGCATGGGCCGTGATTCGATTTTGCTGAGGCTGATGTCTCGCAGCGCGAACACGCTCAGCGATTTAAAAAGCGCTCCCGGCATGTTCTTGACGTGAAACGCAATCGAAGTCTTGTTGGCACCGCGGGAAATCATCCCGCGATAGTCGGCACTTCCCTTTCTTCCTTTGCTTCCACCCAGTTTTCGAATCAGAAAAAAGCGTGTGAAGTTGCGCTTATCGTCTTCGATGCCTGCCTGCAAAATCTTTCCGGAATATTCCCGCGCAGCCTGCTTTCCCGCAATTCCCGCTGCATCTTGCAGATTTTCAGCGATGACATGTTTCACGCTGCCGGCTGTGTCATAGAAGGGTTCTGAAGTTATTTTGGGATAGTGGCGAAAGAAATCCCGGCATTGGTCCAAAGCTACCGGATGCGACAAGACGCGATGTAACCAATTCAGCTTCACGCCGGGCGCGGCGATCACGTTGTGAATGATCCGCAGCAGGTACTCGCCGTGGATAAATACATCGCGGGAGACCAACAGATCTGCATGCTCGGCAACCGTTCCAGCCAGTGTGTTTTCGATCGGAATGACCGCGGCACTGACCGATCCGCCTTCTACTCGGTCAAACACTTCTGCAGATCGCATGCAGGGCACAACCGTGCAGCGTGGCAGCATCTTTTCCGCTGCTTCATGACTGAATGAACCCCGTTCTCCCTGGATCGCAACTCTCATGAACTAAGAAAGTAGCGGGAGCGACAGGAATTCGCAAGGTTAGTACAGCGATTCGACAGGCGCTGCTAGATTCTTTCTTCTCTGAAAACTCCCAGGTCGGGGTTCATTGTGTGAGAATCGCACAACCCACTTCATGATCGTGATCATCACGCGGTCTCCCGTGATTCTCCAAAATATTGCCGATGCTCTCAAACACCTTTTAACGGTTTTTGCAGCACGAGCGCATCCACCCCATTCGAGTAATAACGAGGCCAGGTACGGATAACGCTATATCCGTGACGTTTGTAGAACGACAAGGCGCCCAGGTTATCAACAGCGGTTTCCAGGTCAACGGCGTGGCATCCATTGGCTCGCAACTTGTCCTCTGCCGCTTTGATCAGCTTGGATCCAATGCCCGAACGGCGAACTCCAGCGACTACGTCGATTGTGATGATGTGTCCTGTATTTCCGCCCTGAGCCACGATAAATCCCTGAGGTTGGCTTGACGCCTCGTCTACAGCAACCAAGCTAAAGGCCCCGCGATAGCCAAGATAGGCCCTTAGTTCCGTTTTGGAATACGAGATCCCGGCAGGAAAACACTCCTGATCCATGCGCCACAGGATCTCAAAGTCTCCCGGCTCGAAGTCGCGGATGACGAAGCTCACCGCCGTATTGTAGTCGGAGCCGCAGACCGTCTGATGTCGCTCCTGACGAGGTGTTTCGGCTACCTTCCCCGCTTTTCCACAACCAACGCACATCGGCTACAAAAATTTACCAATCTGGGGACTAATCTCCCCTTGCCAGTCCGCAACCTCAGACGTACCATCGGCATCAGAGGGGTAGCAAAGACGGCTGTGGGACGCCTTCTAATCATTGACGTCATATGCGCCGTTGTAGCCGTCGGGGGTTGGTACTTCCTTTTCGCCGCCTACAATCGGCGCCGCGGGGCCGAAGCCCTTCGTTGGGTGCAATCGGCCTGCGCCGGGAAAGGCCGCATCGTCGAGTTTCGCTGGCTCAACAGCTTCCGGTTGTACGCTCGCCTGCAATTTCCTTCCCGCAGCTTCGAAAACGCCCATGTGACCCTGAAGTTCCGTCCCCGAGCGTTACCGGTTCAGTGGATGCTGAGCCGCGTACATAAGCAGAAGGAAACGTTGACTTTCGAAGCCGATCTGGGCGGCTCACCCACGTTCCGCCTCGATGTTGTTCGGCATCGTTGGTGCGCACACAGTCGAGGCGTAATTGATCGCAAGGGCGACGAACGCCAATGGGACATCTACGAACCCGGTCCGATCGTCCTGACTACCCGGACTCATTGGAAGGAGGATTCCACACCAGAACTTAATACTCTGATGACAGTCCGCCAACAGGATGTTTTGCAAGTGCGCTTCCGTCCCGAGTCACCGCAGTTTTCAGCCACCATCGCACTGGATGGGCTTAATGATCCCAGGAGTGCAGCAGCATTTCTCAGCACCTTGCGGGAGTTGGCCGCAGGCGCCTCGGCTCACCGACAGTAGCATCCCCCACCGCAGTTACCTTCGGAGCCCAATCGCTCGACTTGCGACCGCAGTTCGGCCCAAAATCCAGTAGACTTCGTTCATGCCGACTGGACGCTCCGGATCAATCCACCTCTTCCGTTTTGCAGGAATCGATGTCTTTCTGCATTGGTCATGGTTCCTGATCGCGATGTACGAAATCCAAGGCGGGCTCAGGACCTACTCCTCAATTGGCTGGAATATCGCCGAGTATCTCTCACTCTTTGTGATTGTGACGATTCATGAATTCGGTCACGCCCTGGCATGCCGTCAGGTCGGGGGTAGAGCAAACCGTATCGTGCTTTGGCCGATGGGCGGAGTTGCTTTTGTGGATCCACCGCCGCGGCCAGGAGCAACCCTTTGGAGTATCGCCGCCGGTCCGCTCGTCAACGTCGGCCTTTTCCCCATCCTATGGATTGTAGTGCACGGGAGCCGCATTGCCGGCATGCCTGCGAGTCAGCCTGACCTTTTCCATCTGTTGCGGGCAATGTTCTACATAAATTTCGGCTTGCTGGTATTTAACATCCTGCCGATCTATCCGCTCGACGGCGGGCAGATTCTCCGATCTCTGCTATGGTTCGTATTGGGTCGGGCACGCAGTCTGTTGATATCCACCATTCTGGGATTAATCGGTGTGGCCGGGTTCATCGGCATCGCTCTATATCGCGGATCTGTCTGGTTTGGCGCACTCGCTTTCTTTGTTCTGCTGAATTGTTGGGCCGGATTTCAACACGCCCGTGTCTTATTGCGTCTCGCCAAAGCACCGCGCCGTGGCGGGTTCGCCTGCCCGTCGTGCAAGAACTTGCCTCCAATTGGTCCTTTTTGGCGATGTGGAAGGTGCGAAGAATCGTTCGATACGTTTGAGTCACGCGCCCAGTGTCCATTTTGCTTGACGCAGTATCCGACCACCTCCTGTCCGGATTGCGGACGCCAATCGCCGGTCGGTGAATGGACCACCGCCGCGTATGACGCTCCCACTCTTGAAGCCTTAATGTCATCCCTCCCGAAATAAATCGCTTTTATGCCTTAGATCAGCTTTTTCGATTGGCTGGATCATTCCCCTCGCGCTATCCTTCCCAATTCCAAATCCTTGTTGAAACCAGCCATTTCAACTTCCCAGTATTCGTGACGTAGTTTTGCTCAAAATCTCGTACTTACATCGAAGGAGACTGATCGACATCCATGTCCACTGAACTGCGCAATTTCCTGGCACTGTCGTACGACGAACTGGAAGAACTCAACCTGAAGGCAAAGGAGCAGCGCAGGAATCGTGTCGCCCCTGACAAGATCCGGGAAGAACGGACCAAGTACCTGACTGACGAGAAGCGCATTAAGGCCGTTACCGTGCTGTTCAGCGACCTCGAAGGCCGGCTGCACATGCTCGATTACGACAAGAAGTTCCTGCTCAAGAGCTGGGACAACCTGACCTTCGACGGCTCCTCGATTCGCGGCTTCACCGCGCAGCGCGAGAGCGATCTGCGCCTCGGAATCGATTGGAGCGCGTTCTACTGGGCTCCGGCTGACGTTTTCGGCTCGGGAAAAGTTCTGGTGTTTGGCGAAGTCATCGACAAGGGCGGTACTTCCTATACAGGCGATATTCGCGGCGTGATTAAGAACTATGCCGACGACCTGCACAAGAAGAAGGGCTACACACTCAACGCTGCAAACGAAATCGAGGGCTTCCTGTTTAAAGGGCCTGATGCCGAGCGCCACTTTCACGAGACCCACAGATTCGAATACGTGAACACTGGAGGCTACTATCACTCCCTGCCCGGTGATCCGCTTCGCACCTTCATTGACACCACAGCCGAAGTACAGCGCTCGATGGGCTTCCAGAACGAAAAGGACCACCCGGAAGTTGCGCCCTCACAGTTCGAGATCAACTACGGATACGGAGAAGTGGTCGCTGCGGCGGACCAGATCCAGCTTTACAAGCTGATCTGCCGTCAGGTCGCCACGAACATGGGACTGACCGCATCGTTCCTTCCGAAACCGGTCGTCGGTGTAAACGGCAGCGGCATGCATACGAATGTCTCTGTCAGCGAAAACGGCAAGAACCTTTTCTGGGACGCGAAGGGCGAAGAAAAGCTTAGCAAGATGGGATGGGCCTTCATCGACCGCATTTTGACCCATGGTAATGACATCTGCCTGTTACTCAATCCCAGCGTGAATGCCTACCGCCGCCTTGATCCTCACTTCGAAGCGCCGAACCAGATCAAGGCGTCCCCGGTGGACCGCGGTTCGATGATCCGCATCCCGATTGGCAACGAGAAGAGCATGCGCGTCGAAGTCCGTTCCGTGGCTCCGGACGCAAATCCCTATCTGGTGATGCTGTCGATCTTCAAGACCGGCCTCGACGGTGAGACTGCGAAGATCAAGAACCTGCGTCAGGCAGAGCGCTACCTGCCAGACAACGTCTATACGGCTCTCGATGACTTCAAGAAGGCGTCATGGACGACGGCCCTTCTTGGCGAAGACGTAAAAGGCCGATACGCAGACCTGAAGCAGGCCTCGGCCGACCGCTGCCCCCGAGCCCTCGGAACCTTCGTCAAGGCACAGGAAGTCCAATTCCATCACGAGGTCTACAACCAGTTTCTCTGGAATCTCTTTTGATGCTGATAACGCGTGACTTGCTGATAGACAATAGGCAACTTGGGCAAGTTGGGCCGCTCAGGCAGACCTGTAGCACAAATTAGCACAAGCTTGGGGAGGTCACTTCGCCGTTTTGGCCCACGGCAGGGGTGGATTTCACCGAGAGGTGGCCAATGTCGGCCACCTTAGTATTGGTGCGATTACACTCATGATCACCAGAACAGGCATTTTGAGCGTAATGGGGAGTGGCTGATGTTGAAAAAGTGCCTGAAGAAAACGCGGTTTTTTGGCTGAGAGGTGCGGTCTTCGGAGGGTTCCACTTTTCTTACGGCTAAGCGGTGGTTGGCAGGAAGGGTGGTCTTGCCTGGCTGATGAAGCGCACCAGGCGCTTGATGTTCTGCGCAGCCGCCGCCGGAAGAACTGGTCCCGAGCGATTTACCTATCTGCCGAAGAGCAACCGCTACCGTTGTCCTGCAGGTGAACTACGTTGGCTTGAACGTCCCAATCGGCTTCGATTCCTGAAACCGTCCGTGCCGGTTCTGGGAAAACGTGGAATGATGCGGAATCTCCTGATCGAAGCTCAGACCGGTGAACCAGCGCCACGCCACATGCATGCGCAGCTCCTCTACCAGCTTGCGCTCGCTAGTGATGCCGTACAGATAGCCCATCAGCAGAATGCGCAACAGGAGTTCCGGATCAATCGACGGCCGCCCGGTCTCGCTGTAGCTGTCTTTCAGTTGCACGCGTACAAACTCGAAGCTGACGTGCTTGTCGATGAGCCGTAACAGGTGATTTTCCGGAACTTGATGTTCCAGACAGAAGTAAATAGAACCGTGCTTCCGAGCGAGTGTGGTGCCCCATCATGGTCAGCAAGCCTCCGAGAATCGAAATCCAACGCAGCATGAAGAAGAGATGACTTCTTCTACCACGCTTTCGCTAAATCTCACCTCTATTCTCAGTGACTTTTTCAACACCCACAGGCGTTTACACTCTTCTACTCAGAGGAAAACTTTTTTCCTCACGGTAGATGCGTGGTAATGGAGATGTTTCAACAGGTAACGGTTGCTGGCACTTAGCTTTGAGGCTCTTGAACCCGGATATTGGCCGGGTCTATGCTTTGTTTTAGTCTCGGAGTGAGGGACGGCGCAGGTTTTTACCGTTTCCACTGTCTTGGGTTCGACCGAAGGCGAACGGTTGGCAGGTCGGGCCACGTTTCTCACCCCGCGACGAAATGCCTTCCCGTCCGCTCGCAATCTGTCAGTGAGTCTTATGTCGATTTACCTACAGTGATCTGCTGACCGCCTTTAGACACGCCCGTCCGCTACAACACTCCGCCAGTCTGGATCGCTAGATCATTCAGCGCCATCTCCAGCTTCGTAATGGCCGCGCCGATTTCTGGATGCTCTCCGATCTTCTCTTGGAGTGCCTTTAGAATCTGCTGAGCACTTATGATGTGGTCCTCTGCCTTGGCTGGATTTGTTTGGAGATTGCGTTCGCTCTGTGATTCCATGGCCAGTTACTCCCTGCCTTTCAGTTGCTACAAGCGTCTTCCCTCATTCTACGCATCCGATGTCAACCGGAGGCATGGTGTCGACAAAAAATCAGGGAGTTCGCTCACGACCGGGTCAATGCATTATGAAAGCGCGCCCTGCTTCAGAAGGTAGAAGTAGATGGTGAGGCGCCGCCCTCCGCTGCACTGCGCAGGACTTCGCTCCGCTCCGGCGGCGCGAATGGAGATTTGTCGCCAACGACCGAGGCGCCACTCTGGAAAACCCGGCTCCGCCTATTCGCTAACAGGCATGAGGGCCACTGCAAGGCCGGGTAGGTCCCCAAGCCACCCAGTATTTCAGCAGGGCCTAAATCTCAGCGGCATCTCGGATCCAGCTTAGTTGCTGGTCTTCGCCGAACTCGCTGTCGCGGTCGGATTAGCGAAGGGATCGTAACGCGTCAAGTGTGGGAAAAATGGAGTAACTTCGAGTGGCATCTTGTCGCGCGCCGAAGTGATTACCACGCGAGTTGTCTTTACTAATTCAGCACGATCATCCCAGGGATTGAGTTTAACCCGCCCACCTAGCGGGAGGGCGGACGTCTGGTCCAACTTGTTAGGATCGAGGGCAGGTGCAGAATTCATTAGTGCAACCATCCGCGTCACTCTGCCCTTGCTGTCGGTGAAGCCGCTCCCCAGATGAGGAGTCAGAAGGGCCGGAAGCGCAGGGCCCAACTGGGCGAGTTCGCGCAGGAACAGCCCTACCGTGGCCAGGTTTTGGCCGTAAGGCGAGCGTTTCAAAAGCTCCATCGCCTTCGTGTCTGCGGCGGCCTCCTCTGCAGGGACGTGTCGGAAGCCCAGATTCCGGTAAGTGGATTCGTCTGAGAACAGCAGTCGGTCGCTGAACGCGTATTTGCTGCCCAGATTGTGCCCAAGCACAATGTGGGCCAACTCATGAGCAAGCACCGCAGCCAGACTGACTTCATCTGGCAGAACGTCAAGCAGACCCCGAGTGACGACAATTGTATTGCCCACGCTAAAGGTTTCGAGCGGTGAAGTGAGCATCACCCGAACGCGCGCGGGTGATTGTAAGTCAACGTTATTGGTGATCAACAGATTGTTGACAACCGTCTCCAGCACCTTATCCAGTTCACCTTCTGGAGCGAGCAGGCCGGCACTCTGCAGTCGGTCAATCACGTTGTCGGCCGCTTGCTGCATCCATTCGCGTTGCGCTTGCAACGGGGACGGGTCCTGCACCGTCGGACTCTGGTCCCTCACTGAGGAATCCGGTGAGTCCACCAGCATCTCAGTGAACTCACTTTCTTTCGTCCGTGTCTGCAGGTCGTAGCCCCAGAGACGAGTCTGTGCCTTGAACGCTATCTTGTCTTTCGAGCCGTCGCTGAAATCGCCCTCCTCGCTGTATATGTACGCAGGTACCCAGTAGTCTGGCACCAGGTTCAGCCGCCAGCTGTCCATGTGGAAGAAGTAAGCATTGCGCGGCTGTGGCTCGAATGTTCCACTCAAGCGCACGATGTTGTAGTCCCGGTCCTCTACCCACATGCGCCCGTGGAAGCGGCTGTTGCCCGTGCCCTGCTTCGGAGTCACATCAAAGACGATGCAGCGCACATCCCCCAGAAATTCGCGGTGATTAAACTTGAACTTGTACGTCTCGCGATCGAAGTTACGATCAGCGAAGATCATCCAGGAAAAACCCAGAGGGTTGTATTCGATCTTGTATAGCTTGTTGAATCCGCCCAACAGCATTTTCTCGAAGCCGCCCTGTTTCGGGAGGTAATCGCGACGGTCTACGGTTTCTCTGAGATCCAGTCGGCCAAAGAAATAGTGGTCTTGAACCGGGACGGCTCCCCGTTCGGGATCGAATTTACGGTCTTGCAAATAGGTTTCGATCAGAGGCTTTCGCGTCTTCAGCATGTCCATCAGAGCGCGTTCGCGCGTGATGGCCCGGTCCACAACCTGATCGATTGTTGGGCGGGCGTCGGTACGCGCTGCGCTGCCCGTCTGGGGCGAGCAGGGTACGGGAATGAGGAAGATTGCTGCGACTGTTACAGCTGCCGGGACACAGTGGAGCGTCGAGACGCGCACGAGGGCACCTCTCCTGCGAAGTAGCAGCTACCGTCGAGGCGCACGTGGGAGGCCAATTCGTTTGGGATGGAGAAATTATTGAGTCTGAACTATGAGTGAGTTACTGCCCATGACGTACGTTGTTTTCCGCGTCGCTTTCAGAAAGTTGAAATCCTTTGCATACTATGGTCGTCCCAATTGCAAAGTTTCCACCTGGAATTTGACTCGTTAAGCGTGGGACAAGCGCAAGTTAAGGTCTTGCAGACCATCCAGACAATCTCTTCGAGGATGTAAAGGACAAGCTCCCCGCCCTGCCCTCCGGTGTTTCTCTGAGCCCATTGCGATGGATGCAGTGCTCGGCTTTATCGAAAAACTGAGGCGTCACAACCCTTCGGAAAAGAATGTCCATTAAGCCGGAGGGCATGAAACGTCGCAGTGCGGCTTGCAGATGCCCGCCGACGCGCTCGACAATTAGCAACTGGGAATGTGGGTGGGCAAAGGAAGGAAAATAAGAATGACGTGGCGCGAATTGAACGACCAGCTAAGGACAGCCACAAAGGTTAAACCAATTCTGCAATGTATTTAAAGCGGACCACAAGGGGAAGCGTCGCAAGGCTGACGAGAATTTACTGCCGCTGCAGCTATCTTCATCGGCCTCACCCCATGACCGGGTGCCCGCTTTGCGGCGGTGCTGAACCCCGTTCTGCGTCCATCTGGGGTGCTTCCTGCAATTGCACTGCTTGCAAAACTCGTCACCGTGATACTTACAGTCTGCCGACTGGCGGACGAAAATTGTAATAAGCTCAGTGTCGTTCACGGCACGACTATAAGCACAAAATAAGCACAAATCTGTAACCCCCATCACGGAACCCCGTGTTTACACGGGTTTACGAGCACGACAACCCGTCTCTCTGGAATTTGTTCTAAGAAGCTGCAGTTCTGCCGGAGAACGCCCCAGCGAAAGCTGGGGCGTTTTCTTTTTGCAGTAAGAACGGTCTCCTCGACAATGGGCATTTACAGCATCCAACGCGTTGACTCTATGGCCCTCCGCCCCTAAGATGTGACTTCGACTCAAGACTCCTACTGAGGTCGCCATTGCCCGAACCCATTGACCGTTCGTTGCGCAACCTATTCCGCGCCATTGCCACTGATGTTCATTTCTGGATTCCGCTCAGTGTCCTTCTTGGCGGACTCGCGCTCCTGGATAAACTTCGTTGAACGCCAACCCAATCCCGCTGGCGCAAGATCGAGCACCTACAGTTGAAGTAGTTCACATCACCCGTCTTCGCAGCTTGCAGGCTCTAGGGATTTTCTGCGGATTTGCTGCTGGGGCATGGCTTGGGGGCGCCGAAGCTCCAATCAAACTCGTAAACACAGATATTTCCCCGATCACGGTTTCCCTGATCATGGTGTGTGGAGTTTTCCTGGCGCGCTGGAGCGTCCCGGCTTTTATCCGCGGCACGGCGCACCTAAACGCGGACGTTCGGCAGGCGCCACACCTGATCGTCTGGGCGATTCTTGCTGGATGCATGTGGGCTGTAGCGAACACTCTGACGATCTACGCCATACGCAATGTCGGCCTAAGCATTGCGTTTCCTCTGTGGAACACGAATAGCCTGCTCGGCATCTTCTGGGGATTCCTTCTTTTCAACGAATTACACTACGCAGGATGGAAACGCTGGCTTGGGGTGATCGGCGGCGCACTTTGCATGTTTGCAGGCGCGATGCTACTGGCGATTGCTTCGTCGCATCAAGCCGCCTCCGGCAAGGCGACTCTTGGAGTTCTAGCCGCGTTGGGGGCCGGCATCCTCTGGGGAACGATGTACATTCCCTACCGGAAGGCCTATCTCACCGGGATGAACCCATTGTCGTTCATCACGTTCTTCACGATCGGCGAACTGGTGACCATGTTGTTCCTGGCGCTGACTTACCGCGGGCCGTCGCCGCTGTGGCACGAACTAACCAGCGCACGCCCGGTGCTCTTCTGGCTTATGCTCGGCGGATTCGTCTGGGTGCTCGGTGATCTTTTTCAGCAATACGCCACAAAATATGTCGGGATCAGCCGGGGCATCCCACTGTCGAACACGAACCAACTTTGGGGACTTCTCTGGGGAATCCTCATTTTTCACGAGTTGCAAGGCGGCGGTCGCACCGTATACGCACAGGTAGGAGGCGGATCACTGTTGATGGCTGCGGGTGCCGTGGCAATCGCACTCTCATCTGCCACAGAGAAAGAGCATTCCTCATGGCGTGACGCGGCACGCCGGGAAGGCGAGCGTTACGGGGTCGAACGCGAATATGTTCGCGCCGGCATGGAAGGGAAATCTTACGGCACCGTGTCACATTCAAGATCTTTCATTGATTGGTTGTTGATCTTAGGGACCACGGCCCTGTTCGTTGTGCTTGCGTCAGTTTCTCGGCTGCCACGCGCTGGAATCAGCATGGAGTGGGCGGCGGTTCTGACGGCGGCCATGCTTGTGCTGCTGGTGTGGTGCGGGATCACGTTGTGGCGCACCACCCGCTTCCGCTAAACCAAAGCTGCCCGGCTTCGTCTAATCCGTCGACCTTGGAATTTACTACCGGGTTTACAATTCCACGACTCAATCTCAAAGGAGACACCTATGCACCGCATCCTCGCCGCTCTGTGTTTGCCTCTGCTGGCTCTTGGCGCAATTACGGTCGAAGCCCAGGTGAATCCATACAAGGAAGGCACGCCCGGCGTCACTGGCTACCGTTCCGAGGCAATGGCTGAAGTGATGGTCCAGGAAGACAAACTGGGACGGCTTGCCGAAGCGATCCCTGCTGATAAGTACACCTGGCGTCCCTCCGACGACACACGCTCGATCGCCGAAGTTTTCCTCCACATCAGCGCCGCGAATTACAACCTGTACAAACTGGTGGGCACGCCGCCTCCAACCGGACTCGACTCAAAAGGGCTTGAAAAGTCCACCACCGACAAGGCAAAAATTGTCGCCACGCTCAAGGATTCCTTCGCACATGCGAAACAGGCCATCAAAGCGATGCCCGATGCTGATCTGGAAAAGAGCATGGACTGGTTCGGCGGCAAGAACACGGAGCGCGGCATCCTGCTTTTCATCGTTCGGCACACTGCGGAGCATCTTGGGCAATCGATCGCCTACGCACGAATGGTCGGGGTAGTACCACCTTGGACAGAAGACATGAAACGTGAACAGGCGAAGAAGGCAGAGTCGAAAAAGCAGTAGTCAAAAAGACTCTTCGCGCGACTGGCTGCTTCAAAACAAATAACCACAGGGGACATAGAGGCTCAGCGGTGGGCCTCCGTGTCCCCTGTGGTCCAAGTTTTGGCGTGGCATGAGATTTTTTCGAAATCCGCCGAAACACTCATCCAAACATTTGTCAGAACACCAGCCTGCACGGCGCCCATTGTGCTAGATTCACTCTTTCCTGGATCCACTATTTCAATGAGCGTCGCACCAACCATCTCAACCGAAGGACTGACGCGCCGTTTCGGTGCGCTCGTCGCAGTTGAGAACGTCAACCTTCGGGTTGCTCCGGGAGAATTCTTCGGCTTCCTCGGTCCAAACGGCGCTGGAAAGTCTACGACAATCAAGATGCTCACCGGCCTGCTCGCGCCCAGCTCCGGGAAAATCGAAATCCTGGGTCTCGACCTCGACGCGAATCCCGTGGAAGTGAAACGGCAAATCGGCGTCGTCCCGGAAGGTATGGCGCTGTTCGGCCGCCTCACCGGTGCTGAGTTTCTCAGCTTCGCAGGACGAATGTACGGCCTCGACCGCCAGACCGCCGCCAAGCGCGCCTCTGAACTGCTCGAATTCATGCAACTCGCCGATCAGCCGAAAAAGCTCGTGACGGACTATTCACATGGCATGCAGAAAAAGCTGGCGATGGCTGCCGCCGTGATTCACGGTCCGAAAATTTTGTTTCTGGACGAACCTTTCGAAGGCGTTGACGCGATCGCAGCGGGGACGTTGAAGTCTATGCTTCAACGCATGATCGCGCGCGGCGCTACCATCTTTTTGACGTCACACGTTCTGGAAATTGTGGAGCGGCTCTGCAGTCACGTGGCAATTATTCATCAAGGACATCTCGTCGCCCAGGGATCGCTGGAGGAACTTCGAGCCGGGGTGCAGGCGCAGGGGGCAGCGGCGTTGGGGGGTGATGGCGTGCCCTCGATCGAGAAATTGACTTTGGAGGAAATCTTCCTGCGTGTCGTCGGCGGCACACGCCGTAATGAACAGGAATTATCGTGGCTCGCCTAGGGTTCGGAACCTCTCAGGGCCCAAGTAAACTACCTTTAAGTTCTCTCCACTCGCCGTGCCAACTGCTTTCGATGGCGCTCGATCCGCAAAACGCCTCAGAAGGGGAAACAGATTCTTCCGCTGTGTAATCGACATTGACTCCAACGAGTAGTAGAAACGTCGCTCCGCACTCGCAACCCACTTTGTAGCTGTGACCATGAACGGTGAACACCCGGCTCAATTTCCGGTGTCGACACCCAAACGCGACTTCC
>Ga0126371_10000260_pt1 | contig 41838 bp, 39 predicted proteins | sample PanSoiMetaPlot_4_FD_110145 | JGI IMG/M metagenome (GOLD analysis project Ga0126371, IMG submission 110145) | Tropical forest soil microbial communities from Panama - MetaG Plot_4 | ecosystem: Environmental > Terrestrial > Soil > Tropical forest > Bulk soil | place: Panama | collected 2016-02-17
GAAGAATCAGGCGACGGAAGGAATTCTCTTTCAACATCTCGGTCGCGGCGCGCGCACGGCTGACCTCCGCGCCCAAATGCACGTCGGAGAGGATCAGCGTGTCGTAGACCGCCGCTTCCATACCCTCTTTATAGCGGCGCGATGTTACAGGGTTATGAAATATGCACCGAAATCAGTGCATGGGTAATGAGGGCGTAACCTGCGATTTTTCAAACCGGACAAGGCTAACGCGCAAAACCGAGAAATGTTCCACGTGAAACATTTCGCTTTTTGGTGAGCATCTTTATTATCTTAAAGCTATTAACGAATCTGGAAACGATTGTGAGGGAAGGGGTTAATGAGGCATTCCGGAATTGGAAAAATTCCCTCATTATCACAAGTCTTCGCCCTACGCAGCAAAATGCGCAGTGTTCCACGCGGGTGTACCACCTATGGACTTCGCCGCTTACGACTTCGCCACTTACGTTTCTAGCGGCCAGTTTCCAATTCTTTGAGCCTTCGATCAAGGAGATCGAGGTCATCCGTTAAGAGCGAAGAGTCGAAAAGGTCGATGTTCAGAAATTTCTTTAGCAGTTGTGCGGCGGACGCATCGAAGCCGTTCTTCAAAAGGGCGATGTAGCGGGGGACAAAGTCATCGCGATCGCGGGAGTAGAGCTGGTAGTACTTCAATGCCAGCAGCCCTCCGTAAACATAGTTCACATCGTACAGGGGATCTTCATACATCAGTGATACGTCTATCCATCGATTCCGTAATTCGGGAGTGCTCGCGAGAAAGATCGAAAATTGAGCGTCTACCGTTTGGGTGATTTGGTCGAGGTCGTCGGCTCCGTGAACGGTGCCAGAGGAGACTCCATCGTAAATCCGTTGCTCGAGCAGTGCGTCCTGAGCTCCGTAGAATGCGTCGAGGCCCTTGATGCTCATCCACTGCTCGCGATAGTAACGCTTAAGACGAGGATCGGAGGAATGAGCGGCCATGTAGTCCGCCAAAAGCAGCTCGTTGAAGGCAGCAAATGCCTCAGAGAGAAAACTGGAGCCCGCCGCATAAACTGGCAAGATGCCGTGCGCGTTCATCAAGGTGCGATGAACCGCGTGGCCTCCTTCGTGGGCGATCACCGACAAATCTTTGAAGGTGCCGTCGTAGCGACCGATGAAGAGCATGCTTGTACTTCCCTGAAATCCGATCGAGAAGCCGCCCTGATAGCGTCCTGGCGCTCCTCCGGGGACAATATCGGCACGGGCGTTCTGCGGATTCAGCAACTCGTCAAACGCGGCCTGATATTCGCGGCCTAATCCAGCAAACGCTTCGTGATAGATACCGACAGCGTCGGAAAGAGGTGTATCGGGAGCGGCCAAGCCCGGTAGCGCAGCCTGCAGATCCCAGGCATTCATCTGCGTCCTGTTTGTTTCTTCGAAGTCGCGGGCGCGGACCTTTTCAAATCGTTTAGCGACATCCCCGTGTTGGCCCATCAGAACGAGCAAGGATTTGGTCTGCTCCGGATTCAAATCCATGTCGGTGTATTTGCGCACCGGAGCATCCGGATAGTGATGTTCCTGGGCCAGCATGTTCTGGGCCTTGACCGTGTGCAGGAGAGAAAAGGCGATCAGAGCTCGCTGACTTGCCAAACCCTGGTAGCGACGTTTAAAGGCTTCTTCGCGGACCTTCGCATCCGGACTCGTTGCCAACCTTCGACGCTGTCGATTCACATCGAACCACCCGGTTGACGTCTGCACGGTTCCGAACGAGATTGCGGCGAGAATCTGCTCATACAAGTCGTACTGCCACTCTGCTATCTCTGGCTGAAAGCGGTCCATGCTCGCCTGCTCGTCTTTTGGGAGAGTATGTTCCGATTCGCGAAGAATGCTCTCCAAGGCGAAACGGTAGGGCGCCAAGCCCAGCTCACTGGTGACTAGCCCTTCGAGTCTCGGCCTGCCCAGAGCGAGAATCTCCGGCCGCAGAAAGGCAACCTGCGCACTGGTTGTTGACCCCAGCCGCTCTTCATCCTCACAGGAGGCGTTCTCACGGTTGCGCGCGCAACGCAGGTGAAGATAACCGTCGTGCCTGCGATAGAGTGTCTGGACTTTTTCGTACGCCCGCAAGGCCGCCACAAGATTCCTCGCGTTATCCAGATGCCCTTCATAGGTCTGTAGAGTTTTTAGCGCCTGCTCGAGATCTACACGGGCCGCGAGTTCAGCTTGCGGCGTAGCAAAGTAATAGCGTGCCAGATCAGCGGTGAAGAGCTGCTGAGTGGGCGGCTGAGCGGCAACAACAGTCGCTATCGTCGTGAATGCGAACACAGCCATGACGTTGGCAGCGGTCAAGAGAACATTTGCTTTCATCCGACTCATTTGGGGTGCGTACGCAGACGAGCAGGTTATACATGCGATTGCAGCAGCCAATGTACGCCTGGGCCGCGGAAATGACACGAGTGATTCCGTCGATAGAGGTCGGGCAATTAAGACACGTAAGGGCAAGAAAGGAAACCACAGTCTGCCCGAGTGAATCGGCGCAACGAGAGAAGATCAGGCCTCACGTGAAAGCGTGGTTTAGCTCCACCGTATCGAGTCTCATCCTCGGACCTTTCTCCGATTGTCAGTAACTTAGTGCGTAGGCGGAACGTATTCCTTCGGCGCGACAGCGCCGTCGCCAAAAAAGAACTGCTCCATGTGTTTCACGATTACTTCCTGGTCTTCTTTGCGGGCGGGATTGAGGCGATATTCGTTCAGGATCATCTTGCAGAACTCGGTCCACTGTTGCCATGCGGCCGCGGAGACGTTGTCGTAGATCTTCTTGCCGAGTTCGGTATCGAAGGGCGGCTCGTCCAGGCCGGGGAGTTCCTTCTTAAATTTGACGCAAAAAACCTCGTGTGCCATGTCGCTTCCTTTTCGTTTTGATTAAGAAAAATTATCTCACAGCGAGCGCGTGGAAGTTCGGTTCAGCCACCTCAGGATGCGTAGCAAGTGAGCCTCGGGGAAGTGCATACCTTCCACGGGAATAGAGGCTCGCCTGTATTCGTCGATCTGGGCGGCAGTCATGCGGGCGTTTTCACTCCGCCCGGCAATTACCATATGCTAGGCGTCGTGAGTGGGATGTACTCTGAAGACGCGGATTTTCAACTCGAAATAACCACACTTCTCAAAGGCACGACTCACGGCAATAACGGAATCGCGATGATCGTGCCCGCCAATCTTTTGAAGACGCTGCTCGAAGACCCACGTGTACAAGCGATTCGAGATGCCGAAGTGGCAAGGCAGAACGGGTCCGAAGGCGGCAAGAAGTAACCGGCGGGTGGCGCCCACAATCCTGGGTACTCCATTCAATCGCGTTCTTTGCGGTTGAGTGGGTTCAAGACGCAGCTAACGTTTCCCTAAGCGTCTCTCCTCTTCTCTGCTTGATCTTCAACTCCCACTCCCGAAAGTTGACGCGCACTGGTCCGCGCTCACCGCAGGCGTACGGGTGCCTGGCCCACCCTTCAAGCTAATCGAAAGCACCTCCGAACTGTTGCTCCCCCACCTTTCGTGGTATTCGAAAGGTGGGAAACACAGTCGCCTCGATCTCATCGGAACGAGTTCTCTGTGTCATGGAACTCAAGGGCCACCTAACGGCGTACGGTTAGGGGTCCGTGCCCGCAGCGGCATTGTATGGCCGTTCACACAGGCACTGGCAGCCTTGTCAGTTGGCAATATCGTTTCGCCGTTTGCAAGATTTCACACCACCACTGTTCGCTTGTGCCAGAAGAAGACGCCAAACCGATTAAGCGTTTCCTCGATCCGATGGAGCGGATTTCGGAGATCCTTTTCGGACTCGTGATGGTTCTCACCATCACCTGCTCGTTCAGTGTCGGAGGCGGCGGGCAAGCAGAAGTACATCAGATGCTCATCGGGGCATTGGGCTGCAATGTGGCATGGGGTCTGATCGATGCAATGCTCTATTGGTTGGCTTGCTTCCACGCTCATGGACAGAAGATTATGGCGCTGCGAGCAGCCCGCGACGCAAAGAGTCCTGAGAAAGCGTACCGCGTTATCGCCGAAGCGTTGCCACCTGTCATCGCATCGGTTATGACCCATGTGGAATTCGAAGCGATTCGGCAAAAGCTACAACAATCACCCGAGCCACCATCGCAGCCCAAACTCACCAGGGATGAATGGCTTGGCGGTGTCGGCGTGTTTCTCTTGGTTGTGGTCGCGACTTTTCCAGTTGTCCTGCCATTCGTCTTCGTTCATGACCCGACCCGGGCCATACGTATTTCTAACGGCATCGCGATTCTTCTGCTTTTTTTGACGGGTTATGTATACGGCTACCACACAGGCCATCGGCCTCTGAGGAGCGGTCTAATCATGACGATTATTGGCGGCGCCATGGTCGGCTTGACGATCGCGCTGGGTGGATGACAATCAGATCAAGTCTTCTGCTGCTTACTCTCTTTGCTCTGTGTTCCGCGACAATGAGGGCACAGGGTACAGGCGTGGTTGTGCCCGCGGAACCGGCTGCACAAGACGATACCAATGCTTGGTCCTTTACTGCTGCAGGGTATGGCTACCTTGTTCCCGACGATCAATCTTACTTCTCTCCCACATTCCGCGCCGACCACAATTGGCTGCACCTCGAAGCACGCTACAACTACGAAGATCGAAGAACCGGATCAATATGGCTGGGTTACAACGTGAGCTTCGGGGAAAAGGTCGTGTTTGATGCGACACCGATGGTGGGAGGGATATTTGGAAATACGACCGGGGTGGCGCCGGGGTACCTTTTCACGTTAAGCTACAAGAAGATTTCCCTCTACAGCGAAGGAGAATATGTCTTCGATACCAAAAATTCTGGCCGGAATTTCTTCTATAGCTGGAATGAACTGACCTATTCACCGACCGACTGGGTTCGCTTTGGGTTGGCTTCACAAAGAACCCGTGCATATCAAACACCTCTTGATGTGCAGAGAGGATTTTTCGCCGGCTTCTCGTACAAACGTCTGGATTTCACTACGTACGTCTTCAATGCTGGTTGGACCGATCCCACAGTCGTATTGGCAATAGGCTTCAAATTCTGACCTCCAATAGTCCACCTCTATAGTGGGGGACCTTGCAAGCAGCTTGGACCCAACTGCCAAAGCGGAAGGGGGTTGGCACCCACCCGGAGAACAGCACCTCTTTCGCTCTTCGTTTGATTGATAGCGGCGACAGGCTGCATCCTGTAACTTCTTGCAGTTGGGAGAAACAATTGAGTCAGAGAACCTCGCAGAACGGAAGACAGGAGGTTCTATGAAACCGGCGATTCGTATCTCCCTTTTGTCCATCTGTGTGGTCGTATTTTCGTTCTCCAGTGCTGTACGAGCGCATGCGCAGGACGGCAAGCTCAAACTGCACGTGACACCCAAGCAGGCGTATGTCTTTGTGGACGGGCATGCGATCAGCGAAGCGAGCAGGGCTCACACGCTGAAGCTGAGCGCCGGTGATCATAAGCTCGAATTAGTCAATTACGGGTATTCACCTGCGAATCGCGACGTCACGATTAACGCTGGTCAAACGACTGAACTTGAGGTGACGTTAACCCCGGTCAACTCCACCGTTGCGGAACCGTTCGGTGCCATGACGATCGAGGGAGCAAATCGTGACGCCGTGCTGCTGAACGGGAAAACACCCGACTTCTTCGTCGGCCATGGCGACGAGTTCGACCACAACTGGTGGTGGAAACAGGAGTTAGTTGTTCCTTCGGGAACTTACCAGGTGACGACCCTGCGAGGGGACAAAGAGACATGGTCGGGGTCGGTGGATGTTCCCGCCAATCAGCGCGTCGTGATCGATGTCCCGAAAGGCGTTCGCAAAACGGTCCCATGGACACGCAGTTCGGTTTCGATGCCGCGCTTTAAAGCGGGTACGGCAAGCGCAACAGTTGCCGTTGCCAAACCTACGGCAGATCTGTCGGTGAGTGCTGCACAAATCAACTGCGGCGACTCGTCGCAACTGAAGTGGAACTCGGCCGATGCTCCCCGTGTTGAAATCACGCCGGTAGGCCAGGTAGGTGCATCCGGAGAGCAGGCCGTTCAACCAAAGCAGACGACGAGCTATCAACTGACGGCAGTTGGCCCCGGCGGTACCGTAACGTCAGCTGCGACGGTAAACGTGAATACCGCAGTGCAAGCGAAACTTGATCTCTCGCCGGCGCAAGTTCAGTACAAGCGCATCGGAGATAAGGTGGTGGAGCAAGGGAGCCCGACCTTGAACTGGACGACCGGGAACGCGCAAACGGTTTCGATCGATCGAGTGGGAACCGTGGCGGGTACCGGTAATCAGGCGTTGCAGATCACACCGCAGAAGACAGATCCGGGGCCGGTGGATGAAACGATCAACTACACGCTCAATGCAACGAACGAATGTGGCGGGACGGCGAGCCAGACAGCAACGCTTCACATTGTTGGCTCGATCGAGGGTCCTCCCGAACTGGCGATGCGCAGCGTGTATTTCGAGACGAATATTCCAACGGCGCAGGACGCGCAAAACGAACTGCTGCCGAGCGAGCAGGAAACGCTAAAGTCGATTGCCGAGTCGTTTAATCGCTACCTGGCGATCACTCCGGCCGCGAAGCTGACACTTTCAGGACACGCCGATGAACGAGGGGAGAAGGAATACAACCAGGCTCTTTCGGAACGACGCGCGCAACTCGTAAAGACATTCCTGACTGGGCAAGGAGTGTCCGCGGAAGCACTCGACATCCAGGCACTCGGGGAAGAACAGAATCTTAGTGCCGATGATGTGAAACAACTCATGCAACAAAACCCGAACCTGAGCGATGAACAACGGCAAAAGGAGATGTGGCGCCTCAAGACGCTCGTTCTGGCCAACAACCGTCGCGTTGATATTTCTTTGAGTCCAACGGGCCAACAGTCCGTTCGTCAGTATCCGTATAACGCGGAGGACTTTGCCAGGTTGATTGATCGAAGCGGCCCGAGCGCCGAGTCCGCGGTGCAGTTCGCAGCAAAGAAGGAAAAGATCTCGAACTAGATTCGCGGTTGATTCCGCGTCGGACGGCATTGAGAAAGAATGCGTGTGCGTCGGGTCATGCGTTGACGGGTTCGCCTAGCCGAACGATGCCCTACCCATCACGCGCACAAGTGACCGATGCGCTTTTAAATCGGTTCTGCTTAAGTTATAGCTAACTCGCTGGGCGTGTTCCCGAATCACTAACCGTGGACAAGGCTAAGTCCTTTGTCGGGAATATTTTGCCTCTAAGTCATTTGAGATCAAAGATTTTGATCCTCCCTTGCATGCAGGTTGCTGATTCTACAGAACCCAGGGGGAGGGGGGTACCCTTCGAATTTCGTTGCCGAGCGTCCGGGAAGCACTCTTTGTTGCGACGTGTGGCGGGCGGCCCATACTCACGGTTGCGAAACAATGGTCAGACGGGCACTCTGGTGATGGATGCCTGAACTTCCTGACATCACTGCCTATTTGACCGCACTCAAAGGTCGCACCGTCGGCCAACCTCTCGAACAGGTGCGGATGAACAGCCCTTTCCTATTGAGAACGGCAGCCCCACCCCTCGCAGATACATACGGCCAGATTGTTCAGAAGTTGCGACGAGTGGGAAAGCGGATCGCGATCGGCGTTGAAGGCGACCTCTGGCTGGTGCCGCACTTGATGATCGCCGGCCGGTTGCATTGGAAGCCACGCGGCGAGAAATTGGCCGGACGTCGGAGCCTCGCGGCTTTTGATTTTCCCAACGGATCACTGCTGTTGACCGAAGCAGGGACAAAGCATCGTGCATCGCTGCACGTTGTCAAAGGCGAAGATGCGCTTGTCGCGCTGGACGCCGGCGGCATCGACGTGTTCACCAGCGATCTTGATGCTTTTAAGGCTGCGCTCACCAGCGAGAATCGAACGTTGAAACGAGCGCTTACCGACCCCCGTCTGCTGAGCGGCATCGGCAATGCGTACTCCGACGAGATTCTGCACGCGGCGCAGCTGTCGCCGATCACGCAAACACATAAGCTCAAGCCCGAGGAGTGGCAGCGACTGTATAACGCGACGCGCAGCACGCTCGACTTCTGGATCACAAAGTTACGAGCCGAAGCCGAGAAATCTTTTCCGGAAGGCGTGACCGCCTTTCGTGAGGGCATGGCCGTGCATGGCCGCTATGAAGAACCGTGTCCGCGATGTGGAGACAAAATCCTGCGGATTCGCTACGCCGACAAGGAAACGAACTACTGCGCGCACTGCCAGACTGGAGGCAAGGTCCTGGCCGATCGCAGCCTGTCGCGGCTGCTGGGGTCGGACTGGCCGCGGACCCTCGACGAACTGGAGGCCCTCAAACGGCGTTGAAGTCGAATTTGACTATCTGGATTCATAGGCTTAGCCCGGGGGTCATCTTAGTGCTATTACTTTGGTCATCTGTGCCAAATCACGCCTATGCGTGACAATCAAAGCGTTCCAAATTTCACTCAGGTTGGTGAAAAAGACTATGGTCCTCCCCCTCCTTCGCAGTCTCTGGTCCGATGACCAGGGGCAAGACATCGCCGAATACGCCGTGATGCTCGCGGTGATCCTCGTGATCGTGGTTGGCACGATCCGAATGATTGGAAGTAACGCCAACACGGTGTTCTCTTCCGCGGCGAGTTCTATTCAGTAAACACAAGCCCGGGCTCAATGCCCGCCTGAGAATTTTAAGGGGATGCCATCCACCGATGAGCATCCCCTAAGTTTTCTATGTGGGTTTCTTCTTGAGTGGGCGCGCGTGCGGTGAACGTTTTTGAGAATCAAAAGGTGATCTTCAAAATCGTCCCTCCTGTCCCCACGAGCCATCCTGCTTTGGGGCTCGCAAACGCCACAGCCCAGAAACCAGAAACTCCCGGAAGCGCGAACCAGGTTTTGCCTTCGTCGGGCGTCCACGCGGCACCCCCGGTGTTCGCAGTGATGACCACCGCGCGAGTCAAGCCATCGTTGTCGTGCGTGTCGACGTCATCATTGTTGTGAATACGGCGCACGTAGCTGAGGCCGAAAATCGCGCCGGTCACAGGCGGCTTGTTGGTGAGGGTCCATGTGCGGCCGCTATCGTCCGATGTGGCAGTCGCGGCGTTGTTGGGATCGGCGGGATCAAGATCTCCGCCGCCGACGATGCCATGATGCGCGTCGCGGAAATCGACTGTGAACGCACCGGCACTCGGGGAACTCACGAGCGGCGTGGCGTAGGCGTTCCAGCTATCGCCACCATCGTGCGTCGCCAGGATCCGAGCGGTGGTAGACCCTCCGGTCGCGATCCAAGCATTGCTCTCTCCTTGCGTGGCCACGCACGTCCCGCTTGAGGCGAACGACGCTTCTCCCGGCAGCGCCGGAGGCATGTTCGCACTGATGCTCTTCCATGTGCGGCCGTTCGTAGTGCGGATGTCGGGGAAAACCCCGTTGACCGAGTCGCTGTGCGAGATACCGCGATGTGGCGTCCAGAAGGCAAAGCAATCGTAGAAGGCGCCGGCGAGTTGATTCTGGAATTGCATCGTCCAGTTTGTGCCGCCGTCGACCGTCTTGTAAATGCGGAAGTCGGTAGTGTTGTCGCCGATCGATTGCAGGTAGGCGACTTTGTCGCTCACACCTTGCACGTCACGGAACTGCAAGGCTTCAGCGCCGGGAACCGCGCCAGCCTTCCAGGTCTTACCACCGTCGGTCGTGAGCACGAATGTGCCCCCACGGCCCGACGCCCAGACGACGCGCGAACTCACCGGGCTTACGGCGATTAATCCTTGCGTGGTCCCGCTGTTTTGCGGCGTCAATTTCGGTTGATGAACTTTGGAGTGATCGTCGGCGAAGCTGATGGTTGCCAGAAGAAGGATTGCGGGAATCAGGAGCAGGGAAAAACGTTTTCGCATGCGAGGCCTCTGGGAGGAATTCGTAGCGCGCCAGCGAGGATAGGCCTCGTTTGCAGCGGGTGTCAAATGGGCGGCAACGCAGAACGCCTGCCGGTGGCGGGTTTCGAGGCGAGCAGGTGCGGGCGGACGCGGACGAAATCGCCCACGCCGCACGCGCATGGAGCGCTATGCGAACGGATTCTCGTCAGCCGTGCGACCGTAAATCACCGGCAGCGCAACATCGAGCAAACGTAGGTAGACGGTGAGTTGGCCGCGATGGTGGTACCAGTGATTCAACATCATGGTGCGAACTACCGCGATGCGCGGCTTCGTGAAAATCTCTTTCGGCCCGAACATCAGGCTCCAGTTGGCGGATGCAGTCTCCTCGGTGAGGCTCGCGAGATATGCCTCAGCGGCGCGCACGCTCTCGGCGAACGCGGCATGGACTTCTTCCAGGCTCGCGGGCGGCGGTGGATTGAAGTTCGCGGTCGAAACGTCGAAGTGATCCGCCTGGACGAGGCTGGCAATGCGCTTCGGAATTAAAGCAATGTGGTTGGCCAGCTGGCCAAGCGACATCGATTTGTCGTGCGGCTTCCACGTGAGCTTGTCGGCGGGAACTCTCTCGAGGATGCGCTTGGTGGCTGCGGCTTCTTCGCGGAATTCGCGAAGCATCAGTTCGGTTGTCGAAATCGAGGTTGCAGTCGTCATTGTGTCTCCTGGCTGGTGAAAGTATGAAAGTTTCCGGAGGCAATCCTGCGCGCCGCTCGATAGAGTCGTTCTTTTTGCGGCGCAAATCCTCCTAAGCCGAGTTCCCTTGCCGCACCTGCTCTTACTGCTACGCCGACTCCTTCTCTGAACAGCAGTCGTGGATCTTCGCGGGCTGCGTGTACGGTTGTTTGGCGTCGACTTTGTACCCATCATCGTATTTGTCGTGGTGACGAACCCACGCCATAGTGTGCGCAAGACCGTCCTCGTCGCGGCCTTTGGCCGTGTGGTCGAGGAAGTTGTAAGTGCCGAGCAGGATGTCGAGTCCGCGCGCGTAAGTTGAATACGTGTGGAACACTTCTCCGGCGTCGCTCCTATAAAACACGCTCAAACCGGGAGCTTCTTCCGATGGAAATTCGATCTGGTCGTAGTTGTAGTCGACTTTTCCTTTTGCCTGCTGATCTTTTGTAAACGAAACGTGATAGTCAAAGTTGAAGTCGTTCGCCGACGCGGATAACCACTTGAAGTTCCATCCCATGCGCTTTTGGAAAGCTTGGATTTCAGGCAACGTTGCGTGTGAGATGACGGCGAAGGTTGTATCACGGTGCGCCAGGTGCGGGATCATACCGTCGAAGTGATCGGCGAGATACGAGCAACTCGGGCACCCTTCTTTCCATCCAGGCCCGAGCATGAAGTGATAAATGATCAGCTGATGGCGTTCCCCAAACAGATCGGCGAGCGACTCCTTGCCGTTCGGACCATCGAAGACGTATTGCTTATCGACCTTTTCCCAAGGCATCTCGCGGCGCTGGCGGTTCAGTTCATCACGCAGACGCGTGAATTCCTTCTCCTTGCGCAGAAGTTCCTTGCGGGCTTTGAGCCATTCCGGCGAAGAGACTACCCGGGGCTGTTGCGTTTTGCTGGTTGTTGCGGTCGTCATGATCTTTTCTCCTTTGCTTGGCAATTGCCCGCGCCGGCGTCGAGTTACTTTTCTTTGAGCGGAAAATTTTCAGCAGAAGCGCACCCACGCCACCGCCCATCGTGGCGCTTACGGCCATCAGTGCTGCGCTGGCGAGACATGCGGGACACATAAGCGCTCCTCGTCTGCGATTCAGCGTTTCTTCTCTGCTCGTTCGCGAACGCGATTGTTGATGTGGGTCCATCCCTTGCCGACCCGGGCGCGATGATCATCCTGAATCAGGCCGAGTGCGCTGTGATGGAACTTGATAAGCGTGCCGCCGGACTCTTCGCTCAGGCGGTACTGAACGTTAGAAACGATCGGGTACGACATGAAAAGCGGGCCCGTGAATTCGAGAAGCGTCGGACGCTTGATCGCCTGCACGTGCCCCCAATAGTGGCCGTCGTGATTGCCGAGGTCGCGAAACCAGCGGCCGCCGGGCCAGTCTTCGAGCGTCATCGGCATAGGCCCGTGGTCGGGAGTGTCGTTCGCGGGACCCAACTGTTCGAGTAGTGCCGCGAACGTTACTTCAAGCGAAGCGCGCACGTGGATTTCCTCGGTGATGTGTAGCGTCAGATTCTCAAGGCTGGTTGCGATTGCACTCACAGGTGTCTCCTTGGTGAAGGAAATTCGGGGCGGGTCAGGATTCTCCGTTGGATCACACGCCCTTCATTTTGGCTTCGGTAGTTTATCTTCGTCCATTTTCGCTTCGGCGCGCTCCTTGATGCGGTCCAGTTGATGCTGCCAGAAGCGCTCAAACTTTGACGTCCATTCATGCAGTGGACGAATTGCGTTCCCGTTCGTCCGGTAGAGCATCTGGCGGCCGTTTCGACGCACATTCACCAGGCCGACGTCACGCAGCACTCGCAAGTGCTTCGAAACCGACGGCTGCTCAAGCCCCAGGCTCTCGACAATGTCGCCCACTGGCCGTTCTTCGAGCGCCAGAAGGTTCAGGATGTCCCGGCGACGCGCCTCTGCTACCGCGTTAAAGACATCGGAAGTCGTCGCTGCCCGAGGCATGAGAAATAACATATATTCCTATATAGGAATATGTCAATACGGCTCACTTTAACCTCCACCGCTACCGGTTTCGGGACTTCAACGGATTTGAGTCAGCATTCAAGCTTCATAGGTTGGTCGAATGGATCGCATTGGATTGGACAGGGAACCCTCTGATTTTTTGAAAAGGGTTCCCGCACGCGGAGAAGGCGAATGGCCCTGGATTTCGGCGCTGCTCGACGAACACCAATGCTGCAGGCACTTGCGAGATCACAAAGACAATTTTCGGGGAAAGCGGCCCTTCATCGGCTTGAAGGCCCGTAGTAGCGAAAGTGTCCGGTAATTTTCCAATTGAACAGCACGTCTTCCATTTGGGGACCACGGCCAATGTTGTGCACGATCATGTAGCGTCCTTGGGAACCGCGGTGGTTCACAACGATGCCGATGTGAGTGACACCGCCCCCCAGATCCCATGTGACGAGGTCTCCAGGCTGATAGTCATCGGCGCGAGTCGTGATGGCCAGCATGTCTCCATGACGCTGAAAGAAAACCATGAGGTTGGGTACGCGCCGGTGATCGATGTTCGGATCGGTATGTCCGAGGAGCCAGTGCCACTTCCTCGGATATGCGGAGAAGTCGCGCTCCATATCCTCATGAACTTCTTTTTGAAGATCAACGCCAACCGCCCGGTAGGAGCGGATGACCTCATCAGTACAGACACCTGTGTCCGCGGGCACATCGCCGTCCGGATACGGGATGCGAACATAGCCGGGATCGTAGCGCACCGAGTGGTGTGTGCGTTCGATGGCGGCGTCAACGAGCGCACTCAGGAATTGCTGATGGGTGAGGGCCGGCGCGCCTTGCGGCCAAGCAGATCCGACGCCGAGCCAGTAAACCGAAATTACGAGCACGATCGGTCGGGCACGAACTCTGTATCGGTTTGAAATGAGCCTGATCTTCAAATGAAGTACCTGCGCAATCGAGATTTTAGGATCGCGATCGCCCAGAAACAACAGAGGGCCGGATCACCGTGGGTCAGCGTCTCGCGGTGCTAAAATTGAAGGTTTTCGCGCCAATTCTGTCTTCGTAAGGTAGCTCTCATGGCTGAAACAATGCTGGCGGTGGTCAAACCGGAGGCCGCGCCCGGCGCTGACGTTCGCGAAGTAAAAATTCCGGCATTCGGACGCAATGACGTCCTGGTCAAAGTTAAGGTCGCTTCCATCTGCGGGACCGACCTGCACATTTACGAATGGGATCGCTGGGCCCAGGGGCGGATTCGTCCCCCATTGATTCCCGGACACGAATTTTGCGGAGAAGTCGTCGCGTACGGCGACGAAGTCACAAGCGTGAAAGAGGGGGATTTCGTCTCCGCAGAGATGCACGTCGCGTGCGGCAAGTGCCTGCAGTGCCGGACCGGAGAGGCGCATATCTGCCAGAACGTGAAGATCATCGGCGTGGATGCCGATGGCGCCTTCGCGGAGTACGTGGTGATTCCGGAGTCGAATATCTGGAAACTTGATCCTGGGATTCCGCAGGAGTACGCGTCGATTCTGGATCCGCTCGGCAACGCGGTGCACACCGTACTCGCCGGCGAAATCGCCGCCAAGACTGTTGCCATCACCGGTTGTGGGCCGATCGGGCTGTTCGCGATCGCTGTGGCGCGTGCGGTTGGTGCGGCCCAAGTCTTCGCCATCGAAGTCAACGAACACCGGCGCAACATCGCGAAGCAGATGAAAGCCGACCTGGCGCTTGATCCGTCGAAAGAAGACGTGAATGCAATCCTGCTCGAACGGACAGGCGGCCTGGGTGTCGACGTCGTGCTCGAAATGGCGGGACATCCCAGTGCGATCCGGACTGCCTTCGATATCGTGCGGCGCGGCGGGCGGATTTCGCTGCTCGGACTGACCTCGAAACCGATCTCCCTGAATTTTTCAGAAGATATCATTTTCAAAGGCATCACGATCCAGGGAATCAACGGTCGTCGCATGTACCAGACGTGGTATCAGATGACGGCGCTGCTCAAAGCAGACAAACTCGATCTGCATCCCGTGATCACCGACCGCATCGCGATGAAAGATTTTTCGAAGGGCATGGAGCGCCTGCGGACCGGGGAAGCGAGCAAGATCCTGGTGTATCCGAACGGGGCGAGGTAGAAAACAAACGGCTATGGAAATGTACGGATGGTCGAATGACGCAGAGGACAGATTAGCCTGGCTGGTTGGGAAAGAGATCGGTCAGATTGCGATTGGTCCGTACGACGTGCAAATTAACTGGGGAAGCGGTGGCATCTCGGTGTGGCACAGGTTCCTACTCACTCCCGCGGGCGGTAGGGACGTAATCGAATGGCTGGGAGACGACCCCGTCGCGGGACCACAAGCGGCATGCAATGCCGTAAGGTTATTGAGAGTTTCGATAGCCGCTGTTCGATGCACAGAAAAAGCATCACTGGAACTAACATTCTCGCATGGTGACAAACTTGAGGTCTTCGAAGATGATCGGTACGAATCATTCAGTATCCGCGATGGGAAAACTCCGGAGATTCTAGTCTGAGTCAAGTCCATTCTGTTTTGGCTCGGATTGAATCGGATACAAATCACTTGATCCTCCGAGGACCTTTATGACCACTGCTACTCGCACCAATCCTCTTTCTTATCTCACCGACCAGATCAACGAACTCAAGGCCAAGGGCACACACTTCAACTTGCGCGTTCTGGAGGACGAGCAGGCGCCGGAGTGCACGTTCGACGGCAAGAAGGTCATCAACCTTGCCTCGAACAATTATCTCGGGCTAACGACGCATCCCAAGTTACGTGAAGCTGCGCTCGAAGCGACGAAGAAGTATGGCGTGGGATCGGGCGCGGTGCGCACGATCGCGGGCACGATGAAGATCCACATGGAACTGGAGGAGAAGATTGCGCGCTTCAAAAACGTCGAAGCGTGCGTAGTCTTCCAGTCCGGCTTTGCCGCCAATGCCGGTACGGTTTCAGCCGTGCTGGGCAAAGAGGACTTCATCATCTCCGATCAGCTGAACCACGCGTCGATTATCGACGGCGCGCGCCTGTCGCGCGCGAAGATTCTCGTTTTTAACCACAAGGATCTTGCTCACGCGGAGGAACAACTCGCCAACGTGAAAGATCAGCCGGGACGCAAGCTCCTGATCACTGACGGCGTTTTCTCGATGGACGGCGACATCGGACCGCTGCCGGGGTTGTGCGATCTCGCCGAGAAGTACGGCGCGATCATGATGGTCGACGATGCGCACGCCTCTGGCGTGCTGGGCCGCAACGGGCGTGGAACCATAGACCACTTCCACCAGCACGGGCGCGTCGACATCCAGGTAGGAACGCTTTCGAAAGCGATCGGCGCACTCGGCGGATACGTCTGCGGCACCCGCGATCTGATCGACTTCCTCTATCACCGGGCGCGACCGTTCTTGTTCTCGACCTCGCATCCGCCATCGGTCGCAGCCACCTGCATTGCCGCCTTTGATGTTCTCGAACAGGAACCCGAGCGTATTCAGAAACTCTGGGAGAACACACTGTTCTGGAAAAAAGAACTGGCGCTGCTCGGCTTCGACATCGGCGGCAAAACCACGCCCGCAAGCGAGACACCGATCACTCCGATCATCATCGGCGACGGTGCGCGCACGATGGAGTTCTCGCGCCAACTGTTCAACGAAGGAGTACTGGGAACCGGCATCGCATTCCCAACTGTCCCGGAGGGCAAAGCGCGCATACGCACAATCATGACCGCGACGCACACAAAAGAAGAATTGACGCAGGCGCTTGAGGTGCTAGGGAGAGTTGGGAAGAGGATGGGAATACTAAGCTAGTGTGGTCACACTCTTTGTGCGCATCTCTGCTAGCCGTCGCGATGCACGATCCGCCCGGTCACGATCGTTGCCACCGCTTTCCCGGTAAGTTGCCAGCCGTCAAACGGTGAATTTCGCGAGAGCGACCGCGACTTGCTTACATCGAAGGTCCAGCGTTTCTTCGGATCGAAGATCGTGACGTCTGCAAAGCTTCCACGAGCGAGCGAACCGCGGCCGCGCAGGTCGAAGACTCGCGCCGGACCGGAAGTAAGCAACTCGACGATGCGCGCTAAAGGAAGCCGGTGATCGCGGTGTAATTTGGTGATGGCAAGCCCCAGGGCAGTCTCGAGTCCGGTGATCCCGAAGGCGGCTCGCTCGAATTCCACCTGTTTCTCATGGCTGGCGTGGGGCGCGTGATCGGTAGCGATCGCATCGACTGTGCCGTCGCCCAGTGCGACGATGAGCGATTCGATATCCGCCGCCGAGCGCAACGGCGGATTCATCTTGCAATTCGTGTTGTAGTCTCCGACCGCTTCGTCGGTCAGCGTGAAGTGGTGGGGCGTGACCTCGCAGGTCACGTGAGCCCGGCTGCGCTTTCCGCGCCGCACGGCCTTCAGCGAATCGGCGGCCGATAAATGCGCCACGTGAAGCCGGGAATTCGGGATGCGCTGGGCCAACTGGACGTCGCGATCCACAATGCTCGATTCGGCCGACGTTTTCCATCCATGCAGACCGAGCCGAAAGGAAGTCGGGCCGTCGTTCATCGGACAGCCTTCGGTCTGCCGCGTGTCTTCCGCGTGCTGCACCACGGGAAAGCTGAGTTCGCCGCTCAGACGCAGACACTCGCGCATGGTGTCGTTGTCGAGGATCGGTTTGCCGTCGTCGGTCACCGCCACGGCACCTGCCCGCTGCAAGCCACGGAAATCCGTGAGGACCGCACCTTTGCTCCCATTGGTTGCGGCTGCCACGGGAAACACGTTGACTACCGCGCCGCGCTCGGGTTGCCGCACCCAGTTCACCCACTCCTGGGAATCGAGCACCGGCGAAGTGTTTGGCATGCAGCAGACGGAGGTGAAGCCGCCGGCCGCGGCGGCGGCCGTTCCGGAAGCAATCGTCTCCTTGTAACTCTGGCCCGGTTCGCGAAGATGGACATGGAGGTCGATAAAGCCTGGCGCCACGATCAGGCCGCGTGCGTCGAATTTCTCTTCGGCGCTGCCACGAATCTTGTTCGGCGGCGTCACTTCAACGACATGCCCGTCGCGTAACAAGACATCCATCGGCGCGTCAATCTTGCTTGCCGGATCGATCACATGTCCGCCCTTGATGAGGAGCGAAGCGGGTTTGGATTTGTTGTTCGGCATTTTCGATTTCGGGCTCTCGGCTCTGGGCTTTGGGGCTCGAGCCACTTTCCTCAGGCTGCTGTAACTCCTCGTTTCACGCTCCGGTACGATTCGTATCAGGGCGCGCATTTTGCGCGCCATCGAACGCGTACCATCTCGGCACTTCCTGCGCCGGTTCTTACGCTCTTCCCACCGCGCGCGCCAGAATCGCCATGCGCGTCGGCACGCCATTGCGCACTTCCTCCACGATCGCAGACTGCGGCGAGTCGGCGACCTCGCCAGTCAACTCGAGCCCTCGAATAATCGGACCCGGATGCATCACGATCGCGTCGCGCTTGGCCATCTTAAGCCGATGCATCGTCATCTGATAGCGCGCGATGTAATCCTCAAGCCGGAGTTTCATGCCTGCCAACCGTTCTTTCTGGACGCGCAACAACATCAGCACATCGGCGCCGCGGGCAGCCTCTTCGATATGTCGCGTGACCTGCAATCCGGTGGCGAGCGTTGCGGCTACCTCGGGCACGAATTCCGGCGGGCCGCATAGCGTGATCTTCGCTCCCAGCTTCGTCAGCAGGTGGCACGACGAGCGCGCGACGCGGCTGTGAAAGATGTCTCCAATGATCGAAATGTGCAGCCCTTTAAATGCCTTCTTGTGCTTGAGGATCGTGTACGCATCGAGCAGACCTTGCGAAGGGTGCTCGTGCATTCCGTCGCCCGCATTGACGATCGGGATATCCAGATGCTCCGCCATCAGACGAGGCGCACCCGCGAGCGGATGCCGGATCACAATGATGTCAGCTCCAACGGAACGCAGGGTATATCCCGTATCGAGCAGAGACTCGCCCTTTTCGATGCTCGAGCCGCTTGATTGAACCAATACTGTCATGGCGCCCATCGACTTGGCAGCCACTTCAAAAGAGGACCGCGTCCGAGTGGATGGCTCGTAGAAAAGAAGAATGACCCGTTTGCCGCGCAACAGCGGTCGCGGCCGCTGCGGGTTCATCCGCCGCGCGGACCTCAGAATTTTCAATATCTCCGGGGCTTCCAGGTGTTCGATATCGAGGAGTGAACCGCGCGCACCCTTATTCATCATTCATCGCTTGCTGAGAGGCGAGGGTAATATGGTTTATCGCGCAAGCCAGAATTCCTGGCCCGACACGCGCCGCAATTCCCGCAAGAATTACCGCCGTGCACGCGCTGCTAGCTCGCCCCAGAAATTCGCAAACGGAGCATCATACGCGTGACGCTTGTGGAGCGGCAAGAAGCGGAATCCAGATTTTCAGGGCCTAGCCCGATTCGGAACCACTTCCCCGCCGCTGATACCCATCGCACTTGAGAACCGGCAATCGCGGATACTTCACGAACCGCGAATCCGTGAAAGACAGTTGACACAGAAGAAATACCGACCCTCGTTCGGACGTGATCGTGCGAGCGTGGATACACGTCGCGCAGAGTCCTGCATGCAAAGGATCAGAACCGGAACTACCTTTAGTGTCATCGCCACGCATCAAATCGCGCGCATTGCAAAGGCTTGGTTCACCCACGATTGCGCTTCTGCACCCATGCGCTGTACCACGCTCCTCCGATGCTTGCGCCCACGACAAAAGTGAAGTATCCAATCAACAGGATTCCCACGACAGCAGAGATCAGACCGTCTTGCGTTTTCAGCGTTTCGATAGCTTCACGCATCATTTCCTGGTTGTAAGGAGTGGCAGCCATCTGGGCACTCAGGACCTCTCTGAACCTGTCGGGGGCGTACACAGCCGTTGCCACAATCAGAACGGAGGGGAAGAGAAATCCAAGCATCCCAGTGACTGCGCCCAACCGGGCGCCCATCCCTCTGCTGGGAGTGGTCGTGGTTCTTCGACGATAAAGGAATACCGTAACCGCTCCGCCGGCCAGAAAAGCCGGACCCAATGCGGCGAATGGTACAAAACAAAGAAACAGAGAAACGAGGCCTCCAATGGCCGCGCACGGCAAACCGTGGGACCAATCCACTCTTGATCCCATAGCACGCGGCAGTTCGGGAATGAAGATGGGTGCGGAACTCGACGAGTCGGACCGATCGTGATGAAGTTCAGCTCGAGCCGCAGGTTCTGGGGACGGCTCGATAGAGACACGGATCTGCGGCGCCCGACAGTGGCGGCAAAACGGAGTGCCGTCAACTACCGCTTCACCGCATTTAGGACATGGATGGTCCACGGCAGCCAAGGTATAGCAGGCGAGGGAATGGAAGCAACAAAGAGTAAGGGCAGCCACGTGGGCTGCCCTGCAAGACGTGCAGAAGACAGGATCAGATCGTGTCGCGGTCACCACCCCGCGTCTGAACGAACACGAGGGCGAAATCGGTCCCATGCCCTGAGTCTTTCGGCGAAATCGCGACGATGTGCTGGTTCTGCTTGGTTCCGACCTTCAGTTCAAGCGTCTTGCCGCTGCTGTGCGCGCAGCTCAGCTGGTTGGAGTTCTTGTCGCCATCTTTACCGAGATGCACATCGACATCCCCGGCATCACCGTGCTTATTGTCGGTGTGGCATTCAAGGATCGCGCCATATCGCTTCAACTGATCTTTGTAGTACGCGGCAATCTTGTCGGGTGGATCGTCAGACAAAAATTCGATCGCCACCACTTTGAGCCCGAACATTCCCGCTGAAATGTTGACGTTGGCGCTCTTCTCTTCGCCATCGTTGCTTTCCTGTTTCTGCTTCGCGCCCGGATACACCGGCAACCCCGTGTCTCGTGCATCCGCGCCCTTGCTCACGTGGATGCCGCCCATCGGGGTTTCGATATCGACCTTCTTATCCTCGCCGTTTTCGGCTTTTTTCACATTGACGCTACACGCCGGAAGAATCGCCAGCGCGGCCGCCGCAACAGGAAGAAAAACAAACTTACCGATTTGAAGGCTTCTGATTCGCATCGTTAGCGCCTCCCTGCGCTAACTGACCCTGGCGCTCAAAGCCAGCGCCACGTTGCGCGACATTTGGAATCCCGACCGGCAGATGCCCTCGGATTGGAATTTCTCCAAACAGCGCCTTGACCGCGCTGATCTCAGAAATTGTCGCATTCGAAAAGGTACATAGATATGTCTGAATCCCGGGGAAATCCGACACCAGATATGGACTGCCCATCGCCACGACCACCATCTTTGCCGCAGCCTGCTCCGTCAACTTGCCAAGCAACACCCCGGCCGCATCCGCAACCACCACGTTGTTCTTCGTGCTGCCAGGTGCGGGACTGACGTAGACCGCGGCGATGACCGTTTGCGCCTCGTCGGCGGCCTTCAAGATCTGATCGCTCATCGCATCCGCGACGCGTGAGTCGACGTACAGAATGTTTACATCCGGCACACGATCGCGCAGCTGGCGTGCCAACATGCGACCCGTTTCGGATCGCATGTCGTCAGAGAACACAACAACCACGAGATGGTTGTGTACCTCCTCCTTAGACATATACGGCAGACCATTCTTGTTGGTTCCCGACGCTTTCAGCGGCAGCACCTTACCGTTGTCACGTACCAGGGTGATCGCATCGTCGGCAACCTGCTGACCGGCGGCAAGATTCTGCGGTTTGCCGACCTGTTCGGAAATGGCGGAAATGTCGACCAACCGGGCTTTATCCAATCCGAGGGATGCTTTCGTTTTCAGAATCTTGAGAACCGATTCGTCCAGACGGACCTCTGAGATTTCGCCACTTTGGACGGCCTTTAGCATCGCCTGAAAGGAAGCATCCAGATCGGCGGGAATCAGCAGCAGGTCGTTGCCTGCCTTGAAAGCCTCCACAGCCGCGCGCCCAACATCCGACGCATAAAGTCGCGTCAGCCCGGCCATGTCGAGTGCGTCGGTGGTAACGATCCCGTGAAAGTTCATCTGTTTCTTCAGCAGATCGGCAACCACTAATGTCGACGTGGTGGCGACGCGGTTGGGATCCGGTTCGAGCGCGGGCACGCTTACGTGCGCCACCATGATCGAATCGACGCCCGCGTCGATTGCCGTCTGGAACGGCGGCAGTTCGATGGACTTGAGGTGCGTGATGTCGCCGCCCACGCGCGCCACGCCGAGGTGCGAATCTGTGGCTGTGTCGCCGTGCCCGGGAAAATGCTTGGCGGTCGCCAGCATGCCGCCCTCGTGAGCGCCTTTGATGTAGGCAACAACCATCTGCCCGACCTGCTGTGGGTCTTCGCCGAATGAGCGGGTATTAATCACGGGGTTGAGCGGATTAGAATTCACATCGGCTACAGGAAAGAAATTCCAGTGAATGCCGATAGCGCGCGATTCCTGGGCGCTGATGAGGCCAAATTTCTGCGCATAGTCCGTTTTTCCCGCTGCTCCAAAGGCCATAGCCGCAGGAAACATCGTGGGACCGTTCAGTCGCATGGTCAGACCGCGCTCGAAATCGGCAGCGAACACGAGCGGCAGCTTGGCGTCCTTCTGCAGCGAGTTCAACAGCACTGCCGCTTCGTAGGGCTCGCTCTTGAAGAGAAAATTGCCGTCGACCGGAACCGTCATGCAAAACGAACCAACGTGGTACTTGCTCATGACGTTGCGCAGCTGCACTAAGGTGTCGCTATCGTTGTTGAGGAACTGTGCGCGTACCCACACCATGAACAACTGGCCGATCTTTTCCTCGGGTGTGAGCTTGCGCAGAGTTTTTTCGGCCCATTTCTCGCCGTTGCGGTCGAGTCGAATGGGGCCGGCCTTCTGATAACGATCTTTGGCAAAAGCTGGGGTCAATGCGAAAACCAGGAACAGCACCGTGACAAAACGCATGGCAAAACGATAGCAGGAAAGGAGCAGGTCGGTCTGCGGTATTCGGCGTTCGGCGCCGGTTTTCGGTTTTCGGCCTTCGGTTTCGGGAAGCGGATCTCGGTGTCCGGTGTTCGGGGTTCGGTATCGGTGTTCGGGCAGTTTGCGGGAACACACCGCCGAAAACCGAACACGAGGAACCACATTCTCAAGCTCGCGCGGCGGCCTCACTTACCCCCGAAATGGCCCGCTCTTGGATACTTCTATCGTCTCCGAAACCCGGCAACCACATCATCTCGGGCTCCCGTCGAAACCACGTCATTTGCCGCTTGGCGTAATTGCGGTGCGCCTGCTGGGCCGCGGTGATAGCTGCCTCTCGAGTCAACTCTCCGCGCAGCAGTTGAACCGCTTGCTTGTATCCGAGCGAGGCGAGAGGGCGGGCCGCGTCGCCGTATTTGTCGAGCAAACCTTGTGTCTCTTGCACGAGGCCCGCATCGAACATTTCGCGAGCGCGATCATTGATGCAGGCATACAAGGCTTCCCTTCCGGGATTCAATCCGAGACGAAGAATACGAAAGCCCTGGAGCGGATCGCGGCCCTCCTTCCACATCTCGGTCATCTGGCGCCGCGACGCAAGGCAGACTTCGATCGCGCGGATTAGTTTAGGTGTGTCGTTGGCGTGAATTTTCTCCGCGGCCTCAGGATCGAGGCGCTTAAGAATGCGATGTAGATAGTCCTGACTACAACGCTCAGCGCGATCGCGGAGTCTCTGCCGCAACTCCTCCGACCGCTGTGGGCCTGGGAAAAGTCCGTCGAGCAACGCCCGCAGATAAAGGCCAGTGCCTCCGACCACGATGGGTAGACGCCCACGCGAACCGATATCCACCAGAACGCTTCTCGCGCGCCGCGCATATTCGCCTGCGGTAATGAAATCCGTCGGCCCGACCACGTCGAACAGATGATGCGGTGCGCGCGCACGTTCGCCGACACTCGGCTTGGCCGTGCCGATCTCGAATTCGCGATACAACGCGACCGAGTCACAGTTAACGATTTCACCTTGAAAATGTTCTGCGAGGACGAGCGAAAGCCCAGTCTTGCCGCTGGCAGTCGGGCCGAGAAGGACAACCAGCAACGGGTCGTGCTGTTCCTTCAGCGCCAACTCCAGTGAATCGCCTGCCAGAAACGCACGAGCGTGATGCCGAGCAGAGTCGCCGCGATGATCAATACTCCGGTGGTCTCAAGCGCGTAGACATGATGCCAGGCGGGACGGAGCTGCGACTTTTCCTGTGCCGGGGAGGGCATGCGGGCATTGTACCCCCGGCCAGTGGGACGTCAAAACACCTTTTGCAGGAAGGCTTTAGAAATCGGGCGCTGGGCATTCGGTGCTTTGGGTTCCGCGCCATGGGCTTTTCCTCTGGGCTCTCGGCATTCGGCGCATGGGATTGCACGGTTGCACCAGAGAGCGGTGCTAAACTTTCCTATTGCCTTATGCCGGAAGCCCGCTCTGCCGGAAAATCCCTTCGCTTTGGAATCTATGAAGCGGATCTCACCACCGGCGAACTACGAAAAAACGGAACCCTGATCCGGTTGCAGGAGCAGCCTTTTCAGATCCTGGCCATGCTGCTCGAGCGGCCTGGCGAACTCGTCACCCGCGACGACTTGCGCAGCAAGCTCTGGCCTGCCGACACCTTCGTGGACTTCGACCACAGCCTGAATACCGCGGTGAACAAGATTCGCGAGGCGCTGGGCGACTCTGCTTCGAACCCACGCTTCGTGCAGACTGTGGCTCGCCGCGGATACCGATTCATCGCCCCGGTTCGATTGAACGAGAAAGTACGGCAAGACACGCCCGTCGCCGCACCCGTGTCTCCGGCTAATCCAGAACTCGCTGCGAAACCTGAACCCGGCAAAGCGGTAGACGTCCTGCACCCGGAACTCGACGTGCCGATTCCGCGCCGCGGCCTGACGCGCGGTCTGTTTCTGTTGATCCAGAGCATGTACTTGATCTTTTACGTGGAGGCTCTTTTCCACTGGCAGGACGTGTATCGCATTGCAGATTCGTTCTTGCCCGTCCGGGCAGCCACGGCCGTCCTGATCACGGCGCTCGTGACCGCGGGAGTTGGCATTCCTTTGCGCTGCTACTTGATTTCGGCTGTTGCCTTCGATCACCGGCGCTTCGGCGAAAAATTCTTACGCCTCTTTCCTTTCCTGCTGGCCATGGATCAGCTATGGGCGGTCGCCCCGTTTCTATTGGCCGAAAAGATCGGCTTTGGGGCGGCCTTTGCTGCCACCGCAGCCCTTTTGTATCTGCCATTTTCCGAGCGAACGCTGGTCCGGCTGGCCTATCCGGACCCCAAATCTTAGACATGCTCCCAGATTTCGGGAACCGCGCTTACTTTGTTCGCGTACTTGCGACTGAGACGTGGGAGATGTGCGCTCCCGGCGTCCCAAGGAGAATGTCATGCGGCGCTTCTTTTCGATCCTTATCGCGTTCTGTGCCCTTGCGACGGTTTCCCTTTCCGCCAAAGCCGAAGAGTGGACCAAAACTTTCACCATTACGGGTCAGCCCGAGCTTCGTGTCGAGACCTCCGATGCGGCCATTCACGTCGACAGTTGGGACCAGAAAACCATCGAAGCCCGCGTCACTTCGACGAAGTGGGGATTCGGGCAGGGCGGCATCCAGGTTTACGATCACCAGACCGGCGATACCGTTGAGATCGAAGTTCGCTTCCCGCATGGCATCCACATCATGAGCATCGGCGACCGCCGCACCATCATTGAGATCCACATGCCTCGCGAGGGGAAAATCCGTCTACACACCGGTGACGGCGAGATCCGCTTGCGCGATCTGAAAGGCGAATTTGACGTCGAAAGCGGGGACGGTCGCGTGGAAATCGAAGGCGTCGACGGAGTCCTCCGCGCGCACACAGGTGACGGCCATGTACGAGTCAAGGGCCGATTCGACGCTCTGGACGTAAGCACAAGCGACGGTGCCATCGAGGCGGACGCGCTGTCTGGATCTTCGATCGGCAAGGGTTGGGAACTCAAGACCGGCGACGGCCGGGTTACGTTAAATGTCCCGGAAAATTTTGCAGCCGATGTTTCACTTCACACCGGAGACGGCCACATCACGCTCGACATGCCGCTGACCGTGCAAGGACGCTACGATTCGAGCAACGTGCAGGGCAAGCTGAACGGCGGTGGCGCGCCTCTGACGATCCACACCGGCGACGGTTCGATACGGCTCGGAAGATCGTAGTGAGCCGACAATCCTCGAGCTGACCGGCACGAGATTTGTGTGCAAGTTACACGCCGCATATAGGACGGGTGATACGCGAGCACCAGACATCTGGTAAAACTGAGCCCGCATTTCAAAGGAGTGGCATGAGTCGTTCGAGGATTTTTCTTCTGTCTGCCGCTGTCCTCGTGTTCCTTCTTCCTTTTGCCGTCGCACAGAACCAAGCGCAGCCTGATCATCTGCCCGTTCTTGACGTAACGTCGATGGACACAACCGTCGATCCTTGCGTCGACTTCTTCGCGTACTCGTGCAACGGCTGGATTAAGAAGAATCCCATTCCCCCAGACCAATCGAGTTGGGGCGCCTACGGCAAGGTTCAGGACGAAAACCGCAAGCAACTGCGCGAAATCCTCGAAAGCGCAGCCGCGGAGACAGGCGAGCGCGCGCCCTATCGTCAGAAAATCGGCGATTACTACGCGTCCTGCATCGATGAAAAAACCATCGACGCACAGGGCATCCGACCGCTGCAAGATGCGCTGGCAAGAATCGATGCAATCCAATCCAAGAAAGATCTGAGCGATGTCGTCGCCAGCATGGCGCACCAGTTCGCGCTCTTCAACTTCCGCTCCGACCAGGATTACAAGAACTCAAACGAAGTCATCGCCGAGGTGGATCAAGGCGGCCTGGGCCTTCCCGACCGCGACTATTACTTCAAGGACGACGCCAAATCCGTCGATCTGCGAAAAGCGTACGTCGCGCATGTGCAGAAGATGCTGGAACTCCTTGGTCATCCTACTGCCGTCGCTTCCGGAGAGGCGAACCGCATTTTGCAAATCGAGACCGAACTAGCCCGCGGCTCGATGACACGCGTCGACCGACGCGATCCCAAAAATATTTACCACCGAATGTCGGCTGACGAACTCCAGAAGCTCAGTCCAAATTTTCAATGGAATCTTTTCTTCGCAAAGGTCGGCGTGCCACAACTGAAATCATTGAACGTGGAAACTCCTGCGTTCTTCCAGGCGATGAGTCAACTGATCGACAAAGAAGACCTCGCTGCCTGGAAAACCTACTTGCAGTGGCATCTGGTGCATGCCAATGCGCGATTCCTGTCTTCTCCGTTCGTCAATGAAGATTTCAATTTCTTCGGAAAGACTCTTACTGGCCGCGAACAGCTTCAGCCGCGTTGGAAGCGCTGCACGGTCGATGTCGACAATGATCTCGGCGAAGCCCTTGGACAAGCCTACGTGGAGAAGTACTTCAGCCCCGAAGCCAAGCGGCAGGTGCTGACCATGGTGACCGAGATCGAAGCGGCCATGCAGCAGGACATCGAGAACCTTCCCTGGATGTCGCCTGAAACGAAGAAAAACGCGCTTGAGAAGCTACACGCGGTCGTCAACAAAATCGGCTACCCCGACAAGTGGCGTGATTACAGCTCGCTTGAAATCAAGCGCGGCGACGAGATGGGAAACGTTCAACGAGCCGCGAAGTTCGAGTTCGACCGCCAGCTTGCCAAGATCAACAAGCCCGTCGATCACCGGGAGTGGACAATGACTCCGCCGACGGTCAACGCCTATTACGATCCGCAGAAAAACGACATCAACTTTCCTGCCGGCATTCTGCAGCCGCCGCTCTTCGATCCTGCCTCCGACGCAGCGCCCAATTACGGCAACACCGGAGGAACCATCGGCCACGAACTCACTCACGGCTTCGACGATGAAGGCCGCCAGTTCGACGCCACCGGCAACCTCCGCGACTGGTGGACCGAAGCCGACGGAAAAGAATTTGAGAAGCGCGCCAGCTGTATCTCGAACCAGTACTCGCAGTACGTGATCGTCGACGACATCAAGATCAACGGCAAGCTCACGCTGGGCGAAGATGTCGCCGACCTCGGCGGCCTGATTCTCGCCTATGCCGCGTGGAAGGCAGATACGAAGTCACAAAATCTGCAATCGATCGATGAGTTCACTCCCGATCAGCGGTTCTTCATTGGCTACGCACAAAGTTGGTGCGGAAGCACTCGCGACGAAGCCAAGCGCGTACGCGCCACGGTCGACGAGCACTCGCCCGACAAGTACCGCACGAACGGCGTCGTCACAAACATGCCGGAGTTCCAGTCGGCCTTCCATTGCAAGACAGGAGCACCTTTGGCGCCAGCGCAGCGCTGCCGGGTGTGGTAGTCGCGGAGACTCACTCGCAGAAGAGGTCGACTGAACCTCACTGTGGCCCGGCGTTCACTGACGCTCCCGGTCGCGCCACCTGATACATCTCCTGCGCAAGCTTCTCGTCTAACCCGCCCTGGTACAGATTCATGTGATCGCGCTCGGGGAGGTACGTGAAATGGGCATCAGCCCCGAGCGATTCCAGCACGGCTTGTAACTTGTGCGCCGGCTCATCGAGATGAAACGTATCCCACGTCCCAACGATCAGGTGAATCTTCCCCTTCAGGTCCGGCCCAATCTCCGCCCACTGGCTCTGCACCAGATGCGCGATGTCGTAGTGCTCCTCCCAATACTTCGCCACGTCCGCATGGACATTGCCGGTCACGCGATCAAAAATCTGGCACGGCCGTCCATCGGGACATCGCGGACTGAACACCCATTCGAACGACGCCATCTGACCGCCGACCGGACCCACCACCACCTCCTGCTTCGCGTACTGCTCCAGCGATTCAACATTCACGTTGTTGATTCGCACGAGCTGCCAGGGATGTCCATTCGGGTCGCGATAAAAATTCCCAGGCGGCGTCGATGCAATATCCGGGCCCGTGAAGCTATGAAAGTCGGTCGGGTCTGGCGCCGTCGACCAAGTGCCACCGAAAATTTTCGGATACCTGGTCTGCAGCCACATGGTCGCCCAACCGCCAGATGAATGTCCCGTTAGAAAACGCCCGCTGGCGCGCGCGTCCATCGGATAGCGCGACTCGAGATACGGAATCATTTCTTCCGTAAGCGCCATCCCCCACGGACCGTTGTTCACCGAGTCAGCGAATTCGTGCGTACCGCTGGCGAATGATTCATCAAGGACAACCCAAATCATCTTGGGATATTTCTTTGCAGCGGTTTTGTCCTTAATTTTCGTAGCGACGTGCAGCAAGTCGTTCAGGCGTGCGCCGAATCCATGTGTGTAGTAAACGACCGGATATCGCTCGGCCCCCTGCTTGTAGCTTGGGGGCAGCACGACCCACCCGCGCATGTGAATCTCGCGGCCCCAGAACGCCGTCAATGCCGGGCTGACAAAATCGAGCGCTTCAACGCCATCCGGAATGTCAGCCACCGGGCTCTCCGGAATTTTCTGATCAAGAGTCAGAGTGACGACACCCGCCGTCGCCGGTCTCAACGCGCTGATCTTGATCGCCTTCATGGCGAGATCCCCGGGCGTGAAGAAGCGATACGCCGCATCGTTGTCACGGTCGAGCATCGCCATTACCCAGTAATCGCCCGCGGGCGCCTTCGAAAATGCCGTCGGAAACGCAATCTGATCAGGATCGATTTCGACTGTATCCCCCGGACGAGTCGTCGAAATATCCCTCGCCGCAATCCAAACCGAATCCGTCTCTTTCCCGTATTGCGGCTCGAGGTAATCGCGCTGCGGCTCATTGCGCGACATCAGCACCAACAGGCGTCCTCGAACAGACGTGTCACTGGCGTTGGGAGAAATGGTGACTCGAAACTTGAGGCGGCGGTCGATTGGTCGAGCTGGAGGAGAAGCTGCAGGCTTTCTTACTCCTGATGGTGGTTGTGTTTGAGGCTTCGTCGGTGGCTGCGAAGTTTGAGCATCCACGTCGAGCGTCGACAGAATGATTAGAAAAAGACAAACAAGCCGAGACAGGACTACGAATCGGGCGAAGCGCATAGGGGAAGTGTAATGGAGAGCTCAGATAACTTTCGCGGATCAGACTTTCGCCCAGAAGGTAAAAGCCGACTCACCACTCTCGTCGCTAGTGCACGTTCGACTGCTGTATGTTGTTACACGCGTCGTTGTAGCAATAGATAAACCGCAGCGCCAAATACTGTCCCGCGAATTCCTGCGGCAGCGGAGGGAAAGGAACGGAGTTGGTGATACTTCCCCAGCACGCGCGCTCGAGGGGCGGATCCCCCGACGAACCGGCAAGCTTCATCCCCGCCACCGTGCCGTCTTTCAAGATTGCGAACTCGATCGCCACCGTTCCGCTCTTACGGATCGGCGGATACACCGACTCGGGCAACAGCGTGTGCCAGTTCTCGTTCACAATCTGCACGATCCTCTTCAGGTAAGGATCGAAGTTCACACCCATGGTGTCGCTGAGGACTTCTACGCCACCCTGCGCAGCGGCTCCGCCGCGGGCGATATTCGGTCCGAAATTTCCGTCGTCTCCGCTGTAGCCACCGCGGTTCTGCGCCGCGCCCTTGGCCGCCTGCTCGATCGCCGAACCGGCTGACATGCTACGCCCGAAGTTGACCGGAGGAGGTTTGCGCTCAGGCGGCGGCTGCAGCTGCGCGATCTGATTCTGCGTCTGGTTCGCTTGGGGCTGCTGCTGTGGCTGTTGCTGCTGCTCTTGTTGTTGCATCTGCGGGCCGGGTTCGTTTTGCGCCATCGCGCCTGGCGTCGGTGCCGGCTGGCTTTGCGGGAGGCGAGGTCCCGGCGCTCCCGATCGGCTGATGATCTTGCGCAGCTCCTTGGGGTCAAGCTGAGGATTCTTTGAAGTCGCGACCCGATCTTTGTCCGAAATGATATCGGTCTTGGGTTTCTCCGCTGGCTTTTGCAGATCTGGAGGCAACTGCAAATAGGTGAGCTGTTTCTGCTTGAGCAGGTCGGGCAACGACACCCGCATGACCGGCTGCTGATGCAGAAATACTCGCCGGTAGAAATCTTCAAGCCTCGGCTGGTTAATGAACAGGATGATCACGAACAGGTGGACGATCACCGACAGCCAAGCCGCCTCGCGGCGACGGGCACGGGTCAGGTCATCTTGCAAATGAAGAAGTAGCTGCGGAACCGCGTCTTCGTCAAAATGCCTGTATGCGCTCTCCCAATTACTCGCGTCGTAAAGGTCCGCAACCTCCGGCACTCGCGTACCAGGCGTTGGCGGAGCAGGGTTCTTCGGCGTTGTGGGTGTAATCGACATCAAAACAGGCGTTCGACCGTTAGACACTACGCAAGGAGTCGGAGTTGCCGCGGCGATTCCCCGGAGTGTCGTTTAGGCACAGTTACCCTATTCTCGCATCTTTTGGGGAAAACCGCTAAACATCGGAGGTCCCGACACTTACGCACGCACCCCCTTCGTAAAGGGTAGATGAGCCCGCAGGGCCGTCAATGTAGAGATTTGTAAAGGTTTGTGGCGGGATTTTTGGCTGTCGGAATTGCCAGTTCTTATTGCTTGACCAGTTTGCCCAGCTCGATACGCTTTCCGTGCTCCTCGATTTGCTTCACGATGTCGAGAGCCAGTGCCAGGGCGCGGCGTCCGTCCCCGAGCGAAACCACCGGGTCCGATCTGTTCCTCACAGCCTCCAGAAACGATTTCAGCTCCGCGTAAAGTGGTTCCTCTTCCTTTACTGGCGGCTTCGCCATCCCGATCTGGGGATTGATCGAGGGGGTAGTTCCCTTCGCACCTTCATCGCCCACCGAGAACACCAGAACATCCTGCCGCCCGTAGTCAATGGAGATGTATTGCCGAGGCTGAAAGAGTCTCACCTTCCGGATGCGCTCGGTTGAAACACGACTGGCGGTGAAGTTAGCGACGCACCCGGACTCGAACTCGATCCGGACGTTAGCGATATCGGTCTTGCCCGACAGAATCGGCAACCCCACCGCACGCACTTCCTTCACCGGAGACTTCACAAACGACAGCACGATATCCAGATCATGGATCATCAGGTCAAGCACTACATCCACGTCGAGCGACCGTGGGGTGAAGACGCTCAGGCGGTGAACTTCAAAGAACATCGGCTGGGTGATCAGTGGGACGGTCGCCCGAACGGCGGGATTGAATCGCTCGAGATGACCGACTTGAGCTACTCGCTTCCCCGCCCTCGCCATGGCGATGAGTTGATCAGCCTCCGCCAGAGTAGTTGCCACGGGCTTTTCGATAAGAACATCGACCCCAGAGTCGATCAGAACTCGCGCGACCTCGAGATGATGCACCGTAGGCACCGTTACCGATGCCGCCTGCAATTCGCGGTGCGTCGTCAGCAGTTGATCTAGCGATCCAAAAGACCGGCAGTCGAACTCTTGCGCGATGGCATCCGCACGCGCAACATCGCGGTCGACCACCCCGACCAACCGGACCGCTTCGCCTTGTTGTTCGAGTTGTTTGTAGACGCGTGCGTGATTGCGGCCAAACGCACCGACACCGATGACCGCTACATTGACGATGTTGTCGGAACTCAGAGGCTTTCTCTGCGGCTGGTTGCCGCCGAACGCGATTGTATCTGCGAACGAAACCCCCGCCTATCGGGGTTTCTACGCGGGACTCATGATTACAAACGGGTTTTCTTCAGGATGGCAATCTGCCCGGCGTGATACAGCTCGTGTTGCACCACGCCATCAAGCATGAACTGGATGTTGTACTTCTTCCCCCGTACTCGCTCGCGGAGCCGCTCATCGGAAAGTCCCTTGGCCGTCGCGATTAATGCCTTGTGAGTCTTCTTCAGATAATCGACGGCCTTCTTCCATGCTGCGGAACTCTTGTCCTTCACAGCCGGAAAATTTTCAGCCGCCTTCAGCTGAAGTGCTTTCTGGTGGACGATCCGGCGATTCACCGCATCATCCCACGCCGCCACATGGAGTACGAGTTCCCAGATGCTGTGCGTTTCCGGCAGGGGATGAGCCGCTGCCGTCGCGGAGTCGACGTCCGCCAGCAATTCAAGCAACGCGGGCCCGTGCCACGCGTTACCCTCAAATGCGTTGTGCAGCTGTTCGACGATGCGCTTCGCTTCCGACATGTTAGTCCGCCGAGATGGATATTCTAGCTTCATCCGCCGCGCGCCGCACGGCATCGCCATCCAGCAGCAGGCAGCGTTTCGCATCGAGCGCGAGACAGGTCGCTCCGGCCGACCGCATCACTTCAATCGTCTTCACGCCGATCACTGGAACATCAAACCGCATGTCCTGGTTCGGCTTGGCAATCTTCACGACGGTCAATGCCCGCCTCAGCGTGGAAGCATCGCCTTCGAGCGAACGCATGATGTGCCCGGCGCGCTCGATCGTGGTGTCGGTGCCTTCCATTGCTTCGACCGCGACGCACGCCGACTCTGCAACGACGACGGTCTGTCCGATGTCGTACTGCGCCAGATGTCGCGCCACGGTGCGTCCGTAAGCAATATCTTTCTTCTCTTCTTCGCTTGGAGTGCGTGCGGTCAACACACCAGCAGTGGTCAACAATGGCTCGAGCAACGATGTCGAATTCTCCAACGTGATGCCTTCATCGCCAAGCACCTTCGCAACGGCCCCGAGAAGTGAATCCGTATTGCGGGTACCCAATGAGAGCAGCAGCTTGGCCAGTCGCCAGTCGGGCTTGATGTTTGAAAAAATCTGCTTGTGCTTCACCTGCCCGGCCATTATCGCGCGATGCACGCCTTCGCTCTTGAACGTGTCGATGAGCTTGGAGAGTTCTCCGAGTGAAAGCCAGTGAACCGCCTCGGCGCCACTCTTTTCGATCTCCGGGAAGGTTTCTTCTTTGATGGCCGCGACGACCACGTCAAATCCCTGAGAGCGCGCGGCGTCGATGATTAGAAACGGAAATTTGCCGTTGCCCGCAATGAGCCCGAGTTTTTCTCTGGAACCGGCCACGATTCGCGAACAAGTCTAGCACCGCCCATTCGGCCGGTAAGGAATGGTAAGAGATAACAGATGGTCTACGCGCTAGAGCGCACATCCGGCGCCCACGGAAATGCTACTTGATCACTCCGCGCTCCGACGCTTCGATAAACCGGATCAGCATCGCGACGTCCTCTCCCTGGTCCGGTTCCGACTTCAGCTTTTCGAGAGCCTGGGTCGTATTCAGCTTCGACGCCAGCAGGACTTTGTAGGCATGATGAATCTTGGCGATGCGCTCTTTGCTGAATCCGCGCCGGGTCAGTCCGACCGAATTCATACCGAAGGCATGTGTATTGCGTTCCGCCGACGTCTTGGAAAACGGCAGCACATCCTGCGTGATCGTCGTCCCCCCGCCAATGAATGCATGCGCACCGATGTGCACAAAATGATGCACCGGACACAGCGCGCCCACCTGCGCCCAATCCTCCACGATCACGTGTCCGCCCAACGTAGCGGCATTCGCCAGCAGTACATGATCGCCAATGCGGCAGTCGTGCGCGATGTGCGTGTAGGCCATTACGAGCACGTGGCTTCCAACCTTGGTGAGCCCGCCCCCCTTTATCGTTCCCCGGTTGATCGTAACGAACTCGCGAATCTGGTTGTGATCGCCGATCTCTAGACGAGTCGACTCTCCTGCGTAGCTCAGATCCTGCGGGGCAAGTCCGATGGAAGAAAATGGAAAGAACGTGTTCGCGGCACCGATCGTGGTCGGCCCCTCGACCGTCACGTGCGAAAGAAACCGGCAGTCTTCGCCGATCTCGACATGCGGACCAATAACGCAATACGGGCCGATCTTGCAGCTTGCATGGACCTTCGCGGCCGGATCAATGATGGCAGTGGGGTGAATGATCATCGGACGGGAAGCGGCAAGGTTTTCGGTGCGTTCACCATGGGAGCCGACTGGCATTCACGTCTGCAGTGGCGGAACGCTTGTTCCATCCGGGGCTTGTTGCGTGCGCGCGCGTGGGATCAACTGGCAAGTGACCGTTGCCTCGGCGACTCGCTTCTCGTCGACGAAGGCTTTCCCTTCCATGCGCACGGCGTTCATCCGCCAGGACTTCACATCGACCTCAATGCGGACCTGATCCCCGGGCAGCACGGGCCGGCGAAAGCGTGCCCGCTCAATGCCGGTGAACACCATCAGTTTTTGGTCTCGATCTACGACTTCGGTCAGCAGCAACGCGCCTCCAGCCTGCGCGATCGCCTCCACTATCAAGACTCCGGGCATGATCGGCAGGTTGGGAAAGTGCCCCTGAAAAAAAGGTTCATTGATGGTCACGTTCTTGATCGCCACAATGCGCTCCCGCGGCACCATGTCGACCACTCGATCGATCAAAAGGAACGGGTAGCGGTGGGGCAGAATGCGCTGGATCTCATTGATATCCAATGTGGTCTTGGCTCCTGCCGGGACTTCGGTCTCAGGGTGAGTTGTATTGGTCATCAATCGTGTGGAACAGCCCGAAGATTATACTGTACGGCGCAGACACAACATCCGCTTCGATGACCAAAAAAAATACGAAGAAGCCTAATCACTCCAACAAAACGAGTCGTCCTGCTTCTCCCCAACTCCAGTACTTCGAACAGCGCCGCGACCAAATGGTCGACACCATCCGCCGGCTGGTCGAACTGGAGTCGCCCAGCGATAACAAACACGCCGTAGACCGCTGCAGCGCCTTCGTCGCCGAAGAGTTCGCAGCTCTTGGCGGACGCGCCGAATTCCATCGCACCGCCGACCACGGAAATCACCTGCAAGTCGATTTCCCGGGAGAAACGCAGCAGAAGCCAGTACTTCTTCTCGGCCACTACGACACCGTCTACCCTCTCGGAACGCTAGCCACCATGCCCTGTCGCGCCGGGAACGGTCGCCTCTGGGGTCCGGGCGTCCTCGACATGAAATCGGGGATCGCCCTCATGCTCTATGCCTTGGGTGGACTTCAGGCATGGCACGGCAAATTGCCGCGACCTGTCACGGTTTTTCTCGTCTCGGATGAAGAAGTAGGCAGCGAATCGTCGCGCGCGATTACAGAAGCGTTGGCCAAACAATCCGCGGCCGTCCTTGTCCTCGAGCCTTCTTACGGGCCAAAGGGCGCCCTGAAAACTGCGCGCAAAGGAGTCGGTGAATACTTACTCAAGGTCACGGGAGTGGCCGCGCACTCAGGTCTGGATTTTGAAAAAGGTCAGAGTGCGATTCTGGAACTCTCGAAGCAGATCATCGCCATCTCGAAGATGGTCGATGTGAAACGCGGCCTGACCCTCAACGTCGGTCTCATCAACGGCGGCACACGTGTCAACGTAATCGCCGCTGAGGCGACCGCCACCATCGATGTTCGCGTCGCCCGCATAAGAGACGCCGCTGAGATCGACAAGCGCCTTCGCGCGCTTAAGCCTTTTAACCGTAAATGCAAACTGGAAGTCTCGGGCGAGGTCAATCGCCCGCCGATGGAGCGCACGGCCGGCGTAGCAAGCCTGTACAACAAGGCGACGCTAATCGCACGACAGTATGGTTGGCGTCTGACCGAAGCCTCCGTTGGCGGCGGATCCGATGGCAACTTCACCGCGGGACTGGGAATCCCAACGCTCGATGGCCTAGGCGGCGTCGGAGATGGCGCTCACGCGCAACACGAATTCATCACCATCTCGGAGCTACCACGGAGGGCGGCATTGTTGGCAGGATTGATTGAAAGTGTGTGATTTCGCGCCACCAACGAGGGACACCTTTATCCAACGACTGGAGACCGACGACCACGACGATTTCGTCTTGCCAACGACCAAAGGACGCTTTGCCGACGACCGACGACAGCTTTTTGACTCCCGCGCGCCTGTGGCCTAAACTCTGATTCAGGGGAACTTGCATCTGTTTGACGCGCCCGGCGAACCCCCGCCAGGAGGGACTGTATGGGTGGAAAATTGGGTTTGCCCGAGATCCTGATCATTCTCGCGGTAGCCTTGCTGGTCTTTGGTCCGAGCAAACTGGCAGACCTCGGCAAGGGACTTGGCGAGGGAATCAAGAACTTCAAGTCCGCAGTCAAGGAAGGCGAAGAGGGCTCAGAGAAGAAATCGTAGTTCGCGTTTGGCGCGTGCCCCGGGGTGCTACTGAACAAATAGTTGTCGCCCTGAATCCTCGCGGTCTAGCCCTGCCTGTCATCTTACTCACCACAACCGAAGCAACTGATCAGCCGTCTCAAATTACTTTATGCTCCCGCAGCATGCGGTAGACCAGCGCTATCGGCAATCCCACCACGTTCGAGTAGTCGCCCTCAATTTTGGGAATCCATCGCGACGCCATCCCCTGGATCGCATAGGCTCCGGCTTTATCCATCGGCTCTCCCGTCGCAACGTAGGCGTGGATCTCCTCATCGCTAAAATCATTCATCGTGACGAGCGTGGTCTCAGATCGTGTATCGCCCAATACTTCTCCCTTAGCGTCAGCACTTCCTTCCGGCGATGCAGCCTGTCTCGGTCCCATCAGGCAGACGCCGGTAGTCACCTGGTGCGCACGCCCACAGAGCAGGCGCAGCATCCGCGCCGCATCGGCAGCATTCGTGGGCTTTCCGAGGATTTCTTTTCCTACCACGACGACCGTGTCCGCTCCCAAGACGAAGTCGTTCGGTCTCTGTTTGAAGATGGCCCAAGCCTTCTCGCGTGCAAGCCGCTCCGCAAAAACGTTGGGCGCTTCTCCGTCGAGCGGCACTTCGGGAATGTGCGTTGGCTGGACCGTTATCGCGATTCCCGCGGCGCGTAGCAACTCTTGCCGGCGGGGCGAGGCGGAGGCGAGCACGAGAGCCATTCCCCAGAATTCTAGCGGAAATGTGGACGTTTCACTCCGCGATCAATTCGATCCGGTTGCCGAACGGATCGAAAATATGCGCTCGCTGGACGCCCGGAATATCGGCGGCCTCGATGACTTCAATCCCCTTCGCTCGCAAAGGCTGCAGCAGTCTCGTGTAATCCGAGCAACGTAACGCGGGATGCGCCTTCCTCGCCGCGCGAAACTCGTCCTCCACTCCGAGATGAATCTGCACGTCTCCGCTCGCGAACCAGCACCCACCCCGCTGCGCCAGATTCTCTGGCTTGGCGCTCTCGTTCATACCAAGAACTCCGACGAAAAAGGCACGAGCCCTGCCCTCTTCCCCCGGCGGCATCGCGAGTTGCACATGATCGATTCGTGTAAACGACGGTGCGTGCATCACATGATTGTATTCATTCATGCTTGAAGCCCGGCTTTAGAGACCACCTCGAATACGCCCCCAGCAGCACGAGGACCGCGCTCCGCCTGTTAGAATCGAAGATCAGCCGTTGCCCAATGGACGCAGCCTACATCCGTAACTTCGCCATCATTGCGCATATCGACCACGGGAAATCCACCCTGGCCGACCGCCTGCTCGAGCTCACCGGTTCGCTCACGGCGCGCGAAATGCAGGAGCAGGTCCTTGATGCGATGGACCTTGAGCGCGAACGCGGCATCACCATCAAAGCCCACGCCGTGCGCATGATGTATCCCGCGCACGATGGAAACACCTACCAGCTCAATCTGATCGACACCCCCGGCCATGTCGATTTCTCCTACGAAGTCTCCCGCTCACTCGCCTCATGCGAGGGCGCGCTCCTCATCGTCGACGCGTCGCAAGGCGTTGAAGCGCAGACGCTCGCCAACTCCTATCTTGCGATCAACCACGGGCTCGAGATCATCCCTGTCATTAACAAAATCGACCTGCCCAGCGCCGATATCCCGCGAGCGAAAGAGATGATCGAAGGCGCGGTCGGCCTAGATGCCTCGGATGCTTGCCTGATCAGCGCCAAGACCGGTCAGGGCGTCCCTGATGTTCTTGAGGCGATCGTGAAGCGTATCCCTCCGCCGAAGGGATCATCGCAACGTCATCTCCAAGCTCTGATCTTCGATTCCTGGTTCGATCCATATCGTGGGGTGGTCGTGCTTGCTCGTGTCTCCGAAGGCACTCTGCGAAAGGGCCAGAAGATCCGGCTGTGGTCCAATGGCCGCATCTTCCAGGTGGAAACGCTCGGCGTCCTTACACCGAAACCCGTCGAGATCGACGAACTGGTAGCGGGCGAAGTCGGCTTTCTCATCGCCAACATCAAGAATGTCGCCGACACCAAGATCGGCGACACCATCACCGACGACGAACGTCCCGCAATCGAACCGCTTCCCGGCTTCGAAGAAATCAAGCCGATGGTCTTCGCCGGGCTGTACACAGTCGAGGCCCACGAGCATACGCAGCTCCGCGAAGCGCTCGAAAAGCTGCGCCTGAACGACTCGTCTTTTTTCTTTGAGCCTGAAAGTTCTGCGGCCCTCGGCTTCGGCTTTCGCTGCGGCTTTCTCGGCCTGCTCCACATGGAAATCATTCAGGAGCGCCTCGAGCGGGAATACAATCTCGACCTCATCACTACCGCTCCGGGAGTACGTTACAAGATCACGCTCACCGACGGCCAACGGATCGAAGTCGACAACCCGTCCCGCTGGCCCGATCAGAGCGAGATCGCGAAAGTCGAAGAGCCGATCATCCTCGCTGTAATCCTGACCAACGAGGAATTCGTCGGCAGCATCCTGAAGCTAGTCGAAGAGAAACGCGGCAAGCAGAAAAGTTTCGAGTACGTCAGCGGCTCACGCGTCATGCTGCAATACGAATTGCCGCTCAACGAGATCGTTCTCGATTTTTATGACCGCCTGAAGTCAGTTTCTCGCGGCTACGCCTCGCTCGACTACCACCTTGCCGGTTATTGGGAATCGCCGATGGTGAAGCTCGACATTCTCGTGGCCGGCGACCCGGTCGACGCGCTCTCGCTTATCGTCCATCGCGACTTCGCCTATGAGCGCGGGCGCGCCCTCGTTTCGAAGATGCGTGAACTGATACCACGCCAGATGTTCGAGGTCGCGATTCAAGCCGCAGTGGGCGCAAAGATCATCGCCCGCGAAACCGTGGCCGCCATCCGCAAAAATGTTCTCGCTAAGTGCTATGGCGGCGACATCACCCGCAAGCGCAAGCTGCTGGAAAAGCAGAAGGAAGGCAAGCGCCGGATGAAGCGCATTGGCCGCGTCGACATCCCCCAGGAGGCCTTTTTGGCCGTCCTGAAAGTCGGGGAAAACAGCTCATAAATCACTCGGAATTCCGGGGAAAATGCGATCAGCACTAAAGTAGTAATACTCGTAGATGTGCAAATCTCAAGAGTTGCTTGAAATTTTCGGCCCAAGTGTTGCGATTTGCGACGACTCGCCGAACCTGGTTAACCGCCATATACATCATTGGGTTAGCGTCCGAATTCCGTACAATCCTCGCCGACCACTGGGTCGCTGAGACCCGTTATGGGAAAGCGGATTCCTCGATTCCACAGTCTTTTCCACAGCCAGTTGGTGTCTGCGTGACAGTGGTCACGAAATCCGAAGAGCATCCTGGAATGGGGTTCCCATAAGGTAACCAAGGCGAAAATCGCCCCTATTCTTCTTGCCCGATTCCGCCCTCAGCTAACGATTCAAACCGTGTGGAGTGCTTGATAAACGCGAGGTTCACGCGCCCGATGGGGCCGTTGCGCTGCTTGGCGATGATGATCTCGGCGCGGCCCTGCAGATCCGGATCATCCTGCTTATAAACCTCTTCGCGGAAGATAAACATCACCAGGTCGGCGTCTTGCTCGATCGATCCCGATTCGCGCAGGTCGGCCAGCTGTGGACGATGATCGCCGCCTCGGCTCTCCGGCGCACGGCTCAGCTGTGATAACGCGATCACCGGGACGCTCAACTCTTTTGCCAGCGCCTTCAGTCCGCGCGAGATCGCTGAGACTTCCTGCGTTCGATTCTCGTATCGTTTCCCTCCGCCCGACATGAGTTGAAGGTAGTCGACGACAATCAAGTCCAAAGAACCGCATGATTGTTGCAAGCGTCGAGCCTTAGCCCGCATTTCGCTCAGCGATACGCCCGGAGTGTCATCGATGTAAATGTGCGAGCTCGCAAGCTCCTCCATCGCACGGACCACTCGCTGCATGTCATCGCGCCAAAGTGAACCGGTGCGCATCTTGTGAGCGTCCACGCGTGCCCGCGAACACAGAAGGCGAAGCAGCAAGGCTTCGCGCGACATTTCAAGCGAAAAGATGCCAACAACCTTGCCATCCAGGATGGCGGCATTCTCCGCCATGTTCATCGCGAACGCGGTCTTGCCCATCGAGGGACGGGCTGCGAGGATGACCAGGTCCGATCTCTGCAGCCCGCTCGTCATTTCATCGAGATCGTTGTAATGCGTCGCGAGGCCCGTGATACGCTGCCCGCGCTGCAAGAGCGCGTCTACCGAGCCGAACGAATCCTTGACGATATCCGTGACACCCAGAAACCCACGCCCGATACGTTTTTCCGATAACCTGAAAATCTCGGCTTCGGCATCGTTAAGGATGTCTTCTGCGAGGTCACTCTGATCCGTCGCGCGCGCGATCGCCGCATTCGAAACGTGAATCAGTCCGCGCAGCAACGCCTTGTCGCGAACGATCTTGACGTAATGCTCAATGCTCGGCCGATCCGGAACACCGTCCAGCAGCGACGAGACGTAGGCCATGTCTCCAATCGCCTGCAGTTCTTTATTGCGTTCGAGTTCCTCGACCAGCGTGATGATGTCGATCGGTCGCGACGACTCGGCCAGATCGATCATGCGCGAGTAAATTCGCCGATGCGAATCGAGCGAAAAATCTTCGGGACGAAGATGCTCGGCCGCCTGGTTGTAGGAAAGATTGTCGAGCAGAATCGCGCCCAGAATGGAGCGCTCGGCCTCGACATTCGCCGGAAGTGTGCTGATGTAATCGGTCGTTGCCAAAGCCTATCCGTGCCTCACCGAGGGAACGTCAGTCGCCTCTCAAAAAATTGTTCGAGAGCGAATCGCACTATAACGAAGGAGTCCGTTGTGGATGCGAAGTGCTTCATTGGAAATCTTCGCCGCAACCAAAAATTTCTGGCTCCCTACTTGCAGATCAAAACTTCGATCCGAAAATCGAGGATCTGGTTCAATATTCTAAGCGAACAAAAAGCGAAATACCAGATTCGAAGATTTTCAAGCGGACTGGCAGTAGGATTCAGCAATGAGGACGCTGAAATTCTAAATGGATACTCAGCGCGTGATGTGAAGATGTATTGCAATGACCGACGACCAAAATACAAATGCGGTCCGGGCCAGCCACCCGAACCGCATTGTTTTGGCGGAAGTCCTGCTTTCCCTTTTCCACGCACGAGGCATGGGCTAAGTCGATTGCTGACCTGCACTCCGAAGAGTCCGGGCACAGCGCCGACTCGCAAGTTTTCAATCGCGAAGCGAACTTCGCGAATCAACCTGCAGCACTACGGTGGCCAGCAGCCAGTCCTGCCGTGTGTGGAGGACTCTTGAGGAGGCCGCAACGCCCGGGCAACCAGTGCGCGCCGAGACGCGCTTC
>Ga0126371_10000261_pt1 | contig 41789 bp, 65 predicted proteins | sample PanSoiMetaPlot_4_FD_110145 | JGI IMG/M metagenome (GOLD analysis project Ga0126371, IMG submission 110145) | Tropical forest soil microbial communities from Panama - MetaG Plot_4 | ecosystem: Environmental > Terrestrial > Soil > Tropical forest > Bulk soil | place: Panama | collected 2016-02-17
CAGAATATAAAATTTACCGTGACGAAGCCATAGCCGCTGCCAAAGCAATGGCCAAATCAGACTTTTAAGGAGTATAAAAGAAAAAGCGCACCCAATTAGAGCCCATCCCCCCGATGACCCCGCTGGGTGCGCCAGAGGCTGGTAGTGCCCCCACTGCCAGCCTCAACCTTTCTGGAAGACTGAGGCGACAATGAGAGCAAGAACCTGGATCCCCTTTGCAACCTGGAGTCGCTGGACGCCGCAAGAACGAGCCGAGATCATCCGCTATTACGAAAGATTAGGCATTCCGTGGGCGATCGATCTTACAGGCGTCGATGACTACCTCGGCAACGAGATCCAAAAGGATTACGATGAGTATCGGGAGGATATGAGCCTTGGCGGCAAACGATACGACCCAATCTGAGACCTGGATGGAAAAGCGTGGGCAATCGAAAGAGCAGGTTCTCAAAGACATGATTCGTGGCCGAGCACCCTTGCTGATGACGCCGGACCTGATCCCGCAAGCTTTGCACTACTTACGATCCAAAGGCATGTTTTAATCACCAGTAAATATAGCCTCTCGAGCCAAGCAAGAGCACAAGAACCAGAAGCCACCAGGCAATAACGTGCCATGTCATAATTCCTTTAAATTAGACAATCGCGCCCTAAAGTGATGTGCTAGCCATCACAATGATTGCAGATTATCAGCCTTTTGTAGAACGAATGATTGCTCGCTATGAGGGCGGTTATGGCTGGGATAAGGCCGATCCTGGCGGACCAACCAAATACGGCATTACTTGCTACGACCTGGCAAAGTTCATGGGCAAGCCTATGAACTCGATGGCGGAATGGGCGCCGATCGTCAAGGCGATGCCACTCTCTACTGCAGACGAGATCTACGCCAATGAATACGCAAAACCGTGCCGGTTTAATGATCTTGGCGCCGGCAAGGACTGTGTAGTCTTTGATTTTGGCGTCAATTCCGGACCCTCGCGCGCGATCAAATACGCGCAGGACATCGTCGGCGTAACAGTCGATGGCGACCTCGGGCCGGTCAGTCTGTCGGCAATCAATAGCTTTGCGCCAGACCGTTTTATCGACGAGCTGTGCGATGCACGATTGAAGTTCCTGCAGGGCTTACGCACCTGGCCAAACTTTCGAAGAGGTTGGACCAGCCGCATTGAAGACCTGCGCTCCTATGCGCTTGGCTTGATCCCCGCACCCGCGATCGCGCTGGCAAACGCCAAAGGCTATGAAGACACCATCGCATGAGTTTTGCGCGGAGGAAAATAAATGGCTTGGCACGGCTTCGGCATGTACGGCATGTTCGGCCCAGTTACTGATCCCGGCGAGGAAGTCTTTTCGAAACGAGTAGCTAGCTTAGGGATCAATATCCACAATTCCCCCTATCGCGATTACGACGCAGGGAACATCGCGGCTATCATCGAAAAACTGCCAGAAACGGACGGTGTATTTGTTTGGGGCACTTCTTTGGGTGCCAATAACACACCAGTGACCTGCGGTTATACGAAACACCGGATTGACGGCGCCTTCGGCTTTCAAGCCTCGATCTACGGCTACCATTCCGAGCTCACCTCGAACGTCAAATTCGCCTGGTTGACCTATTCCTATAATCCCATCCCTCTACCGGGATTAGGTGCCTATGTCTGGCAGACTGGAACCATTGATCCGAGCGTGTACCACCGCACGTTGCGAAATTTGCCCCATCCTGGCGATTCGGATATTCCTACCCAAGACGGCTACTTGGCCGCCATGAAGCGGATTATGGGCAGTGGAACCACAGCCAAGAGTTAGGATCGATCCCCGCTGGTCGTTCTGGCTTAGTATTCTACTTGGCGCCATGAGCTTTGTCGCTTCTTCCGGCGCGCTTCTGACCGACACCGGCGCCGACCCGCTCGTCATCAAGCACGTTCTGGCATGGATCGGCTTATTGGTCGGCATCGGCAATATCGTCAATGCTGCACTAGCCGCAATTCCCGGCAATGACCCCGGTGGGGGCAATTTCTACGCGAATCGCGTTCTGCCGCCCAAACAGTGAGGCCATGATGGCTGATTGGTTCGAGGCAATGGGACTGCATCACTTCGGCTTTAGCGATGAGCAAATCGCCCAGATCGACGCTGCCGTGCCCAAGGCGCAATATGTCTTAAACCTGGTGCAGAATAATCATACAGTGCTCAACGAATTATTCACTGTGGGCAAGATGATCGTCGACCAGATCGCCCAATATCAAAAGGATAACCCCTCCTGATGCCAACCTTTCAGCAAGATCTGCAAGCGGTCGAGAATTGGGTTGTGCAGTTTCTCGCCACGATCAAAAAAGATGTCCAGATCGCCGAGCAAGACATCATCACCACTTTTAATTTCCTCCAGGCCCATTCCGGCACCATAGCCGCCGGGATCACCGGCGTTCTCACCGCAGTCGCAGCGGCCGGCATCGGCATACCCGCTCCCGTTCTATTAGCAGCTCAGGGAGTGAATGCCGCAGCTCAGGCCATCAATGCCGCCGTTGCCGCACAACAGGCCTCAGCGACCGCCGGAGGTTCAACCGGAGCCCAAACCATGGCACTACTCTCTACCGCCTACCAGAACCTCAAAAGCGCCCAAGCCGGCCTCGCTCAAGGCCAGGCCACCGTGGCGCAGGGCGGGACCACTCCTCCCGCGTCATAAATGGTGGAAGTAGGACTAGAGTCCTTCCTAGACCACTGGCTACCGACAATCGCCGCACTGATTGCGCTCGGCATCTGGGCAGGCCGGCTCGAGAATGTCACCCGGCAACATAAGCAAGAAATTGAAAAGCTGTGGCGGCTCTATGAAGCCTTGGAAATGGGTGGGTCTCGCGCACTTGGCGTTCATCTTGCCCGACTAGACAATGACGAGGCCGACATTAAAAATATCGATCATCGCACCGAGGAGCTTGCCGCCCGATTAAACGAGGTCGAGCGCCGCGCCGCCGTTACCTCCGAGCGCTTGCGTAAAGCTAACGAACGATACGATCGCCTGCTGTCCAATAATAATCACCACAACAATCACGACTGATGATGTCCAAACATACTGATTGGGTCCGCACTACTGAATGCGCGGTCTGCGGTGATCATACCTCAGTCGAGCTCGCCCACTTGCGCTATTCACAATACCGCTCCGGGAAAGCCAATCCAGGCATCGGCCAAAAGCCCGCAGACCTGTGGACACTAGGACTATGCTCCTATCACCATGCCATGCAGCACAAAATGGGCGAACGGCATTTCTGGCAATCGCACGGCATAGATCCGATAATCTATTGTACGCTACTGCATCAATATTCCGGCGATATCAATATGTTACCTTACATCAAGACCAAGGCCGGAACTCAAAAGCCAGGTCAGTAATTATTTAAACGATGGTCCAAACCCTAATCCATATCCTTATCGCCCTAATCATCGCCGGATTTATCCTGTGGGCGTTGCGCCAAATCATGGGGCTAATCCCAATGGATGCCTGGCTCAAACAGGTAATCGAGACACTAATCCTGATTGCCGTTGTGGCTGTCGTGCTGGTTTACGTCTTAATCCCACTTCTCAATATGCTCGCAGGACAATTACATCTTTAGCTCAACATACTTTTGCAATCCCGGATGCTTTTCGTACCAATCTTTTAATCTTTTCGGATAATACTTTCTAAGCCATTTGGTAGCTTCCAAAGTACTCTCAGCAAAGCCACCCCTAGCTACTCTTTGCCGAGCCTCAAACTCAGCAAAAGCCTCATCCTCGGCTTTAACCTTATCCCAGAATTCCCATAAAAGATTTCGTCTCAAGACAGAGTCCTCCTTCCGTATGGCTGGCTGGCAAGTAAGCCAGACCAACCACCCCCATAGATTCTATAACCTTAGTACCCGTATCGTGGGCCAGACGCGGCTGGGGAGGGGCTCGGACCCTCCAAACGCCATTCATACCTAAGGTTGCTGCTGGACAATTGGGGTGGACTCCAGCACGGTCGGAACCGGCATTACTGCCGTAAGTTCCCGGAATCTCCGACACCGGAATCTGCCGGCCCAGCCATGGTTCTTGAAAGTACGCTCAATCGGAAGTATCTTTCCGGGCGTTAACGGGCGCTTCGGTCGGAACCATGTAAGTGCCTTAGCGTCCGAACTAGGCCCCGACACGCAGAGAAAGCGAAATCGGGGCCTAATCATTTTGGGGAAGATCCTTTCATGAGGGTCGTTTGGGCTGGGTCGTCGATACAGCGACTCAGCCCCTTCACTTTAGAACTTAGATGGCAGCAAACCTAAATTATTTTTGTAGTTATCCATACAATCCATCATAGACGGGGAAAACCCGAAAGACTCGAGAATCTCTTCGTAATAGCGCAGGGCCTCTTCCATAAAGGGGTTAGTCTTGCGCTCCTTACCTAGTTTGATCCAAGCGTAATAGACCGTGGTACGATCGCGATTTAAGTATTTGGCAATCACAGGCCACTCACGTGAACCATATTGCCGAGCCAGATAAGCAAATATCTGCCGCACTTCGACAATCCGCTTGTTGCGATAGCCGCCCTGTAATTCGGTTATAGTAATCTGCTCATGGTGAGACACCCACTTGAGCAGAGCACCCAAGGATAGCTTCCGATTGAACAAATTAAGTGTGGATAAGTCGAATTTAGAAGGCGGCTGGTAGGTTCGAAGTGGCGGTAATTTGACTGTCGGCGGCGGGGGAGGATCGACAAGAGGATTGTATTTTTTTGTCTTTGGCGTCTCACCCATCAAACGCTTGTGGGCAGCAGCGTATCCGTTTACTAAGTCTTGCGTATATGACATGTCTCCCTCATTAGAGATCGGACACCCATCGCTATTCTTGCTTAACTGTCGTGCGACTGACAAGCCAATGTCGGGTTAACTACGCAAATCTGTGATGCGCATCACATGTTCCTGATTCGAACCCCCCAGAACGAATCATGATTGCCGATGAGGATATCGAACGAGAGGTTGACTGGCTGGCTACAAGTGCCCGTACTTGTGCCCAAGCAGTAGCCGAGCGGGTATACCTCGAGAAATACACCGACGTATTACGGAGCCTCCTAATGGCAGAGCACCCCACTCTGTCGATCGCCGCCCAGGAACGCGAAGCTTGCAAGGACGATCGTTACCTGACTCATCTGGACGGCTTGCGGGAGGCTGTGCAGAGAGAAAAAGCCTTGTTGTTCCGTCGCCATGCCGCCGAGGCTAAACTTTCGGCCTGGCAGACCCAGCATGCAACCGAGCGGGCCTTGAAGCTTTAGGCCTTGAAACTCTCGGCAAGAACAAGTCTGGGGCCAAGACCTCAAGCGGCAACTGGGTAATCTTGTGCACCATGTACAATCGATCCCTAGGAATTTTTACCCAGTGATTGATTGATTGAACCTTGATCCCGAGATTATGCGCCAGGAACTGCTTGCCGGAGCCGTACCACCAGGTCCGTGGTCTTGTAATATCCTTGCCGGCGAGCTCGGCCGCCCGGCGGATAGCCAACCTCAATCCTGAGTTTGGCTTCTTGAGAAACATGTTTCCGCCCGGTGGCATGTTGACATCCTGCTTGACGCATGCTTATAAGCGAACTGCTTAGCAGAGGTTATTCCATGGCGCAAGCTGACATCACCATTAAGCATACTGGACTGAACGAAAAGTCCCGAGGCAAATACGGCTTTATCGTATCCTCTGAGGGCGATACTTATGGCTGCTTGGGCACGCAACTTCAGCAATTCAAAACCGGCAACGGCTATCGTATTCAATTCCACGTCAACGACAAAGGTTACAAAGAGTTTGATTCCATCATTAAACAATTGACCGGCGCCGAGGCGCCGTTGCCGCCTAAGCGCAATGAGCGGCCTCGTACCAATCTGGAAGACAGCGATCGCATGGGCACTATGGGCATGACCCAGAACGTGCTGCAGGGGATGGCTTATGCGTGTCCAAATATCGATGAGTTCATAGAAAGACACCGAGGAAAGATTGGCAAGTTAATCGACTTTCTGAATGACGAACTGCACAGCACCAAGATGCACGGCGCCCAGGTCCAGTCACGTGACGATCTCCAGGATAAGATCCAACACCAATGACATTTTCTGCACCAATACAAAGCGAATCTCTATGGTTTTGGTATAACGGCGCAACGCGCCAATGATCATAAACCATATCCTGAGTGGGAAGCGTGCAATGGTTGGGTTAGCGAGATCGAAGATGGCTGGTATCAACTCAATGGCGAGCATGTGCCGTTTGATTGGCATGAAGCTGTCTTTAGTTTCCGAGCCCGTGGTGTACCAGACTGCAATATGCGCTGGCCAATAACGCCAGCGCGGATGAGTTGGTGAAAAAAATGATGAGGGCTAAGCTCTACACGCACGCGCTCGAGTTCCTCTGTTACGTGCTGATTTTCGTTGTGGTGTTTACTTATATTTACCGGTCGTTCTCATGACTTTCATTATTGCCGAGATCGGCATTAACCATAACGGCTCAGTCGAACTCGCCAAGGAAATCATCAATGCCGCCAGATGGGCCGGCGCGGATTGCGTGAAGTTTCAAAAGCGCGATGTGGCAACCGTTTATGCCGGCGAGATGGACAAGCCGCGGGAATCTCCCTGGGGCGACACGCTAGGAGCCCAGAAATACGGGCTTGAGCTTAATCAGTACCAATACGATCAAATCAACGAGCATTGCCGCAAAATCAAGATGCCATGGTTCGCCTCGGCATGGGACGTCGAAAGTCTAGAGTTTCTGTCGCAATACGAACTGCCCTATAACAAGATTGCCTCGGCGATGATCACCAACAAGCCGTTTCTAGGGGCGGTGGCATCAGAATCCAAGCCGACGTTTGTTTCCACTGCGATGGCGACCACGCAGGACATTCAGGATGCAATCGATATTTTCCAAAACAAAGCAGCCGCTGTTACGCTTATGCATTGCGTTGGCGTTTATCCTTGCCCCGAGCACTGGCTCAACCTGCATCGGATCGTATCCCTACACGAAGCATTCGGTCTCCCGGTTGGTTACTCCGGTCACGAAAATTCAGTTAGTCCCTCAGTGGTGGCTGCGGTCCTTGGCGCAGTAGCGATCGAGCGGCACATCACCACCGATCGATCCATGTACGGATCGGACCAGGCTGCGAGCCTTGAGCCGCACGGCTTCAAGCAGCTCGTCGACACTATTGCCAAAGTACCGAAAATAATGGGCAGCGGGCAGGTCAATACCATCCTGCCCGAGGAACAAGCCGTCGCTAAAAAGCTTCGTTATTGGGAGCGCTAATCATGCCTACGAAAACTAAGAGGGGCAAACCAAGCAAGCCAAGGAGTATGTCTATGACTACCAAGACAACCGAGAAGATGGATCTCAAGGCCGAAATCCTGCATCTAGTAAAAATGCTGGAAGGCACCGGGAATTATACTCAGGAAGAAAAGAACGTGCACTTGGCAAAGATCCTGGAAGAGGTCGAAAACCTGCAGTGACTATTCCATGCTTTGTTCTTGCCAGAGCAAATTCAGAACGCCTGCCGAGGAAGCACTTCTTGCCCCTCGGCGGGCTTCCGATGATCGAGCACGTACTGCGTCGGGCACAGCATTTCGGCTTTCATCCAATTCTATGCATTCCAACGGGGGAATATGATGAATTCAATGCCGCCGTCACAACGATTGATTTATTTGAGGGCCATGCAACAGACGTTCAAACCCGGCTTATGGAGTGTGCCCACCACCACAAGATCCGCATATTTCATGCGCTTGACGGCGATGATCCGTTCTTTGACCCGTTCGCTGTCATTGAGAGTTACCAGTCAGCAATTGCCCAGCGCCTCTACCGCATCCTGCCCTCTTATCATTCACAATCCGGTTCCGGGCGAATGGGGACAACTTACAACCTTGAATGTCCCACGGGTGGGGAGCGTCATTTATTGGACAGCGCCGACTACCCATGGCCCCAGCGAATCACCGTCGATTACGAAGAGGATTATCACCTTGTGTGCACCATAGACCGTGCGGTCGGCGGTTACATGGCGCTGCGCAAGGAAGTCGATACACTGTTTGTTAGAAACCCGCAGCTACATTTGCTGAACTGGTTTCGAACCCAAGAGTGGCGAGAAAGGCAGCTCGATGAGCAGCGATCCGGTCCAGCAGTTCGAGAAGAGATTTGCCAGCAAGCTAGGAGCTGAATATGGCATCGCCGTTAATTCTGGAACTTCGGCTCTTCATGCAGCATTGGAGGCAATCAACGTCCGTCACGGCGAGGTTGTGGTGCCTGCTCTATCTCCTGGTTTGGTTTGTTTTCCTGTCATACATGCTGGCGCTTGGCCTGTGTTTGCTGATGTTGATCCCAATACTCAGTTGGTGACTCATGAAACCGTCAAGCCGCTCATTGGATCAAACACCAAGGCCATTATTGCCGTCGCCCTTCACGGTCTGCCGGTCGATATTGATCCGATCCGAGCTGTTGCCCGACCTCACGGCATTGCTGTTATTGAAGATTGCGCTCAGTGCCTTATGGGTCGCTACAAAGATGTACACGCTGGGACTAAAGCTGACATCGGTTGCTATTCGTTTGAGCGAAAAAAGCACATTACGACTGGAAGCGAAGGAGGAATGATTCTTACCAACAATGCGGATCTTGCCTTACGTGCTCGGAAGTTTGCTGGTCTTGGCTATAATCATATGGGGCCTGTTGGTGGCGACACTCGGGTTCCTGAGATCCATCCTTCTCGTACTCGTTACGATACTATTGCTGTTAATTATCGAATGTCTTTCGCGCAAGCAGAAATCGGATTGGAAAAACTAAAAACCATGCAAGATGCGGTCTGGTTGAGGCAAGAGATCGGTTATTTGTGGCAAAATGCCTTGGGCTCATCCTTGCAATTACACAACTATGATGCCGACAACGCGTTTTATTCGGCCGCCTGGGCCGGGCTAAGTCCGGTCAGTTGGCAAGATTTCCATGACGAGTTCGTGCGGCGAGGAGGCGACGGTTTCTATGCTGCCCCGCTTCCCCCGTATGAGGAGCCGGCGCTGCGCGATTACAAGGGACTGGTCCGAACCCCGGTCGCCGAGGATCTGCAGCGTCGGCTTTGCTTGTTCAAGACCCACTACAGTCTCGAGGAAGCCAAGCGGCAGGCCGATATTCTCTCGGAGATAATGTATCATGGCGGCTACGCTCACAAAGTCTGAGACCAATTACCGCGAGGCCAAAGGCTCGCAGCACTGCGGCAATTGCTCGATGTTCCGGCCGTACCGTCGCGGCAGCAAGGAAGGCTCGTGCACTTTGGTCAAAGGCGAGATTGACTATTTCGATGTTTGCGATCGATGGGAGAAAGAAAAGTGAAAAACAACGAATTTAGTTGGACGATGTTAGCGATATTCTTCTTCTATTGCCTCGCCTTCTCAATGGTTGCGGCAACACTTGTTATGTGGCTCAAGTGACAAGCATCTCGATTCTGGATTTTTTCCGGCTGCAGAATCAGAAAATTGCAGTGCTTGGCGGCAATGGCTTGTTGGGAAAAGTTGTGCGTAACACCGTGACCGAGCTCGGCGGCGAGGTAATCTCGATCGATCGAGTCTATTCCGGCGAGAATACCTATACCTGCGACATCACCGAACCATATCAGCTCGGTAAGATCGCCGGCTATCACGACTATAACGGCGTGATCAATTGCGCGATCGGCAATCAGTATGCTGGGGCCGAGCCGATAACTTCCCGCTTTCACCGCGACATCGACGTCGGTCTGCTCGGTGCCGCCAATGCCCATGAATGCTTCTATGAGCCATTGAAAAAGACTGCCGGGGTGTTTCTCAATATCGGTTCGGATCTTTCGCTAAAGCCGCCGGACCCAAATCGTTACGGCAAACAATTCAAGCCGCTGTCTTACTCGATCATAAAATACGGCATCGTCGGCATGACCAAGTATTACGCTGCGCTTTGGGGCCGCGATCAGATTAGGGTCAACTGTCTATGCCCAGGCGGCATCGAGCAGGGCCAAGCCGTTCCGCAATGTGCGCTAGGACGATTAGCCAAACCACATGAGATGGCTGGCGCCATTGCTTGGCTAATCTCGGAAGCAAGTTCCTATGTGACGGGCGCGGTCATCAGCGTCGACGGCGGAAGTACACTCTAGGAGTCATATTATGGTTAGCTTGCTTCGCAATAAGCGCAATGGTGATCCCGTTGAGGGAAAAGTGACAGACCCATCCAACAAATCCATATTTCAGCAGATGCTGGATCATAATCTGGCAATCCGCAGCCATTACGAAAAACTATCCCAGCTAGCCGCTACCTTGGTCTTGAGTTACGAAAAAGGCGCCGACTTTGCGGATCGCATTGGCAAGGATCTGGTCGAGGGAATTACTTACGGGGGTCATCAAGCTATTGATAGCAATATCGAGCAGGAAATTGCCGAATTCATTCCAAAACACTTCAAGCGAGATGAGCCCACTGAGAGTCAGTGAACACCGCCCTTCCAGATGATTGATGTTTGCAATGGATTGCCGACGTGAAACCAAGCTGTTTGGATCTGCGGTTTTAGGCCGCCGCCGCTACCCTTGCCACCACCGGCTTTGCGACGAACGCGATAATGCGACAGCGTAATATTCTTGCCGTGCTGGCGCGCGTCGCGCATCCATTTGCGCATGGCCGGCGACCATAGTCGGGATGGATCGCGCTCGGTCACGGCTGGAAGGTCAGCGAAAAATCAGTATCGTTACATCCGGCACCAGTCATCTTAAAGCCTGCAGTCGCACTGTTGCTGTCGGCTGCTGCGCCAGAAAAAACGTACCAACCTGATCCGAGGCCGCCACCCCCGACCTCGGCTATTGTCCCACTTACGGGCGAAAAGCCGCTGCCGCCGAAAGTTCGCTGTCCAGTAACAGTAATGCCGGTAGCAGGGTTGGTTGTTCCCAACAATGTCATGAGAAACAAATACGTAAAAGACGTATTCTGCTTGAGGTTGGAAGTAACATTGGCTCGGCCAGTACCGTCGATAGAAAAATCGCTGGGGAGCTGGGTGACAACGCGATGGACTTCGGTTGTGTGGTCCGCGCCCGTTCCTGTTACGTCGATGGCAAATGAGCCAAGGGTGTTGGTGTCGACTACCGTGAATGGCAGAGCGTAGACGCCTGGGAGATTGGCGGAGTCCACCTCCACAAACGGGGTGCCGTTCATGCTGACGCCAGACGCACCGTTCTTGCTTATCTTGACCGCCATTGACGGCACTAATCCTGTTTTGCCACTGACGTGACTCGTTGAGTCAACCATCAGAATCATATGGGTGTATGCCGTGCTCAGCTTGAGGTCCATTATTGCATTACCTTTATGTAGTCGAGGTGTATAGGTGCGCCGCCAGGACTATCACCGGAAACCCAAATTGGCATGGTTAGCCCATCGGAGTTTGTCATGTATTGGTAGCCGTTTGTTTGCTGCGGCCCATAGATTGCATTCCAAGAAACCATCAACCCATCGCAGAATGTCAGCATTACGCCAGCCTGTTCAGGCGATCCGGGGACATTCTGGGACGAGCCAAAGTACGGTAGGACCAAAAAGCTGTAGAGGTGCATTACCGTATAATCGAAAGCCACATTGGGCATGTATGGAATACCAGCATTGGCTGGATAGGGGGAGACGGCCCATGGCGCAGATGGCGGTGTAACTCCAGCAGAAGTGCCGGCGCTATTTATGTAGCGCGTGCCGGCACTCATAACCGAAAAGCCGGGATTATAAGGTTGCACAGATAGAAAATTGGGAGTGCCACAAGAGGTATATCCCTGCACGCCAGGACTTAGTTCGCCTGGATTGCCACCAGGTCCGTTGATCGGAGCAGTGATTTGGTGAATGTTGGTATTTGGAGTAGGACTGTTGGCACCTGTTTCTCCCCAATCCAATTCACGGCCATAGAATACGGTTGGGTTTGTTGTGCTTGGCCCCTCGGCGCTGATCCACTCTTGGGTAATGCCCCATATCGGGGTAGCGTTTACTTGAACCGCCCCAATATCAACACCCCAGGAGCACCTAGCTTCCATCAAGTACGGCGGCCGCCAAGTCTGCCCCACCCACGTCCCCACTCCAGTCTCAGCTGTCGTGCCCATTGCTACGATGCTGCCAGCAGGAACATTGGCTGGGTTGATAGTCAACACCGAACTGGAAACCGAGAAGGCATTCGCTGGCGTTACCTTAACGGCATGCACATTCGTCCAGCCTTGCCTCACAAACCAAGTGAATGATGGGCTCAGGCTGTTGGTTAGATCGATTGTCGAGGTGCTGGTGAAGTCATCAAGAAAAACTTGGTTGTTGATTGCGTATGCACCGACGTGCATTAGGTTGGTACGCCAGACAAAAACTCCGGATGAGCTATTTCCCAGGTAGGAATTGCTCAACGCGGCGGAGCCTGTTCCATTATCCAAATAGGCTTGCATACAAAGCTGTGCTTGCCCACCAACAATTAAATTGAATGAAAAATCTATCGCACAGATATACCAGCCATTACCAAGAGCAGACATTGTCGCACCCAAAGACGTGCAGTTTTGAATTGCGCCACCCGTGGCAGTAAGTGTTGGTCCTACCCCGATCTGCCCACCAGCTAGATCAAAAATTGCATAAATAGCAGTATTGCTGCCAGAGCTTCCATTGACCGCTTGCAGAACGACACGGCGACCGTTGTTCTTGTAAATTCCAACAAGGCGCAGCCGACCGGTGGGACTGTTCGCCAACATGTTGCAGATGGTGGATGATATGAAATGCGTGCCGTTGGAATTGTCCTCGACAATGGCTTGTGAGTTGGCGCTGGTGCCATCAGGAGCCGTTGTCGTGGCGCCAAAGCTGCAAGCATTGGCGCGCCACAGGTTGCCATAATGAGCCGGAATCGGAGTTGCGTTGGCAATCATAAAGCGGCTGAAGCCAGCGTCATCACTGGCATTGGGGACGAGCATGTTTAGGCGATCAATTATCGCGCCAAACCAAACGGTGTTGGTGGGGATGCTTGAGCCCAAGTGCCGGAAAAAACCGCCTGGCATTATGGTGTCCCCCAATAGGTATTCCAACTTGTACGAATCGTTCCCCGATCACCTGAGCTTATGGCGCTGGTGAAGACGATAAACTCTGGAATATCACCGTCTAGTATGTGCGCCTCGCCATCCCCACACGCAATATTCTGCTGATTGAAATTAGCAGTTCCGGTTGTGTTATTCGCGGCAATAATAGCGGTGTTATCCTCGTACAGTGCTGAATTGGTATGGGCGTCATCAAACGTGGCAATAAAGCCGTGGGCATTTGCGTCCGAGGTGCCGCCCGTATTAACCGAGTTCTGCGCAAACATCTCGTAAGCTGTGCTGCCAATGGCGCCAACAAAGCCGACCAGGGCTCGTGTTGCGCCACCGCTGTTGCCGTCCGTCATATGCGAGTTGCCGGTGTTCACCGTCGTTTTATTGACAATAGCAACCGTGTAAGGTTGTGCCTGATTGGGCGAGCCAGCCGTAGTCATTAGCCCCTTGGTTGTAGTGTCGATGTAATGAAGGCTGGCTTTGCCACTGGAAGCAAAGGTTAGAACGCCGCCACTGTAGACTTGGGGTCCCCCCGCACCGGCGCCAACAAGGGTGGTAATGTCGTTGGCGTTGGCGGTCTGATCGTACCATTTGACAATGGTGCAAGTGGTGCCGCTACAGAACGTAGTTAGCGACGTTGTATTGAGATCACTCCCAGTAAAGCCAACATCTTGTTGCGTTGAATCGCTGGCTCGCACCACGCGGATCGCCGAACCGGCATAGGCTGCGCGCAGCTTGCGGGTGGAATAGGCTGCAACGGCAGTGGCAGACAATGAATCGAGCAACAGCGTACCGCCGCCAATGGCACCGGAGCGATTGCCAGTGGCTTGGCGCGATCCGCGTCTTGTGGCATTGGGGTCAGTCATTCTTGTTCTTCAATTGCGATTCCAATTCCTTGATCTTAAGCCCTGTTGCCACACGCAAGTTGATGAGCTTAGACATCAGCTCTTGGATCATCTCTTGCAACGCTTGGATCACTTCGTCTTTGTTGTCTGTCATATGATCTGATATAGCGGCAGCTTGACTGTTGCTGCATTGACTGTTGGATCATTGGTGTTCAATCGAGTTTGTATCGACTTGATCGCGGCGTTAAGATTGTCAAAGCTGGCGGTAGTAAGATCGGTTCGACCTCCTGCATTGGCCGAGGCAGCAAGAGCTGCCGATAAGCTGCTATCTGCGCTGATCCGATCGCTAATCAGCAACAAGTCTTCATACGCATTAATAAACGAATTGGTTTGAGCCACGATAAGTCGGAACATAGTTGCTGTGTCTGTCATTGTCTCACCACGAAGCTGAGTCGGCAGGAATAAAGAAAGTTGTCCCGCCAATGTTGACTTGGATTCGATTAGTTGCAGAAAAGTTCGCCGGGATAGTTGCAGCAGGAGCAGAGTTGGCAATTGCAAGCGTGCCGCTGGCGTTAGTGGTCATCAAACCGGCAGTCGCCAGATCAGCAAAGGTCCAACCGGCAGCAGTGATGCCATAATCTATTCGCAGGGTATTAATCGATGGGCCAAAGTTCAGAACAAAAGTATTACTGCGTGGCGTGAAGTCGTCATAGAACCCAATCCAAACATTATTGTCGCCATGAGTGTGGAAACCACAGATGTTGCCGATAAAGATAGAGTTAGTATTAGTACCATTCCCCGCCAGATAGCCGACACCAATGCAATTGCTACAATTTCCAAAAGACAGAGATTGATAACCAACCGCAGTGTTGAAACTTCCTGTAGTCACGCTTCCCAGCGGTCCAGCAGCGCCAACCGCAACATTCGCCCCACCAGAAATATCGTTAGCAAGAGCTAGACTGCCAACCCCGACATTTTGTCCCGCTCCCGATCCACCACCTACACTACCTGTCAAACTTGCCAAGACACCGCCGCCAACAGCGACATGACCACCTTCATTCGTTATATTGCTCAAATTGAACTTACCCAATGCAAAGTTCTGATCCCCGCTAACAAGTCGAAACAAAGCTTGAGTACCCATACCGACATTGCCGCCGCCTATGGTTAGGCTTTGCAAAACGCCGGCGCCAACCGCAGTATTTTGGCTTCCCGAAGTCAAGGCAGAAAGCGCGCTATCTCCGGTACCGAAATTCTGAAACCCGGTAAAACCTCCCGCAGCAGTTCCTGCTCCGCTTTCAAACCAGTTGTTGCCACTGGCGCTAGGAACGACAAAAACCGCATTTAAACCATCGCACAAATAAGACACCATTGACGGCACATTCGGTTGCCCGGCAATAATATTGAAATTAGCGGCCTCGCCAACAAAGCCGGCATTGTCATACAGCACTCGCCCCGACACACCGCTGACAATCCCCGTGACATTGATCGTAATCTCATTGGTCGCAGACAGCGTGCCGCCCGAGAAAGTAAGATTGCCGCCGATCGTTACTTCCGACACCACGCCGGCATTATCGTAAAGCAGATTATTGCCAAGCCCGCCGGTTACCGGAGTGGTGTTGATCGTAATGCTGGCAGAAAATGCCGCCGCCAATTGCGCAAAGGTAAATTGGTAATCCGTGTTGGCGGTATGAACGCCAACAAACGTATCACCCGACACCGGATTGGCCGGCGACATCGCAATCTGCGAAAGCTTTGAGGTCGCGACCATCAGGTTTCCTGCACATAAAAAGTCGAGTTATCCTCGGTGACATAAAATACCGTGCCATCCTCGGTCACATAGCCGTTCACCGGCGTTGCCGGCGCCGCCACGATCTGGCCGGCGCCGAGCTTGCGAATTAATTTAACATCGCAATCCTTCAGCCAGCGCTCGAGCCGCGGCGGGAAAATATCGAGGTCGGACACCCGGCACCATTCGCCGCGCGCAAGACGCTCAAACACAACCTGCTGCTTTTCGTAAGCCGTAACCGCCGATCGATAGGCTGCAGGAGCCTCGGCTTCCCTGATGCCGCGCTGCACCGCCCATTTGGCGAGTTCAGGCGGCAGCTTGGTCCAGTCGGTCTTGCGCAAGGTAAGCGAGGACGGCAGCACCGGCTCGATGGTGCGGATCTCAGCCATCACCCCAATCTCGGCAAAATCGCGCAGTTTTCTTTCCATGCGCTTGCGCTTGGGCGCCGGCAGATCCGCCCAGAAGGTTTCTTCCTCGGGCAAGGTGGAGACTACAGATCGCGGGCGAGAGGGGGGAGGCAGGCTTTCAGGCTCGTAGCTCCCCCACTCCAGCCGCTGGAACTGGGGAAGGAGTGCGGCTGAGAGTGAGGGCCGCGCCGTTACCGCCGTGCGTGTCTCACGCGGCGCCAGCGCTTTGATCGAGGCCCGCACGATGGTCGGGGCCTGGACAGAAATATACTTGCGCAAAGCCAGTGGGACCGGCGGATTGCGCACCAGGAAGAAAAGATTCAGCGACTGTTCAAAGAGATCCTCAAAGGCTCGCCGAATCGGCTTCTCGGCGTCAGGATTGACAAAGACATGCCGGCCAGAAAGGCCAGAGACAATTTGCGCTTTGGGTTCTGGACCCCACGGCACCGGAACCCGGGCATACATTAGCCACCAAAGATATTCTGCGTGTACCAGACAACGCCGGTCAACGTAGTGGCGGAATTGACGATCTGAAACGAGGCGCCGGGCGCGGTAATAAAGTAAGGCGCCCCCGTGGGCAACAATTGCACGATGGCGCCGGTGGCGGTCAAAGTCATGCCGCCGGTAAAAGCGCCCACCGAATCCTGGATTGTCACCGTAGTGGTTCCGCCGGCTACCAAAAGCGCGCCATAAACCCGGATGATCTGCCCGGTAACCGAGGCTACCACCGTGCCGGTCGTCGCCGTGATCGACACCACCGCGGTCTTGTACGGCATGTCATTGGAAGGACCCAGCGAAACGTAGGGCATCAGTATCTCCGACCCTTGCGCTTGCCGCGCCGTGATCGCAAGTGCTGCGGCATGGACTTTCGTCCGGTGCCGCCCATGTCGCGGCCGTCAGTAGGCTCCATCTTGCGGGGCTGCATGCCGGTCACCGACCGGCCGGGACCAAAATTCTTGTTCATGATCGCCTCGACTTGCGCGACGAGCGCTTTACCCGGATTTTCTCATGCGGCATCGGGCATTCTCCAATAAAGGTACGCTATGGGTAGCACCACGCCCGCATAGTACACGCAACAGACTGCGATTTTCAAAATATCAGGAGATTGGATGGCCTCAAAGGCCAGGATAAAGCCCCCAACCGCCGACAATAGAAGCAGGAACTTACTCGCCAGTATCGAGGCTATCGCCGTCATCACCGCTATCACCTCCATTAGGTAAGCGGGCCTTGATGGCGTCGAGCCGGGAGGGCTCGTTAGCTTCGGCTCGGGTTCGACGGGCTCGACTTTGAGCAGCTTTAGTTTCGCCGTGGATACGGGCTTTGAATCGGTCAATGTCGCTTTCCTCAAGGTCAGTTAGCCGGTTCTTGATTGCTACCCATTTGCCGACTTTCTCGAAAACATCCAATTGTACGTCGATTCCCGGCTCCTCGCCAGCCTGCGGCAAGCTTCGGTCAAGCAACCGCACGGCCAAAGCTTCTTGGCGGTGAACAATGATGTTGGAGCGCTTCTCTCTACCTACGCCGGCCACGACGTTTTCCTCTGCCCTCTACCCCTTTGATTCGTCCCTTGTTGCGAGAGGCATAGAACACTCGCTTGGCGGTCTCGGGATCGCGATAGGTTTTTCTCATGGCACTCATTATCTTTCTACCCTTTTCTGTCAAGGGCATATATATTCTCCCCTATGATTCATATTGGCATATGCGCCCATTGTGGTAAAACATATCAACGTAATCGACCATTGCGGGGCAGCACATGCAGCCAAAAATGTTCTTCGCAACTCTACCGTAAAAAAGAAGAAACCAGAAAGTGCCCTCATTGCCACAATGACTTTAAAGTCAAGCCAGGGTCGAAAGTTAGATACTGCTCGATTCAATGCTTCAATCGTCGCGGCCGTCGCAACGCCGACATGGTGCGCCAATGTCTCCATTGCGGAAAAAATTATGAACGCGAAGCAGGACAAATAAAACGAAAGTTTTGCTCCCATCAATGTCGCACCGCACACAGGTACGGAAAAACACAATACAAACTAGGCATTAGAAAAACTTGGTCACTAAAACCGGAAATTGACCTTAAAAACTTCTTCTCTCGTTGCCAGCGCTGCGGCTGGCACAAAGAACCTAAAATTTTACATCGGCATCATAAAGATAGAGATCGAGCCAACAACAGCCCTAAAAACATTGAGATTCTTTGCCCAACCTGTCACGTATTGGAACACTTTCAAGCTGGCGACAGTCTATGGAAGTTCGCTTAGCAGCCCTTTTCATTGAGCGGCACTGGCACCTCCTGCGGCTCGAGCTGCGAGGCCAAGCTTGGCAATCAAATCCTTATAGGGTCCAGCCGCCCGCGCGGCATCAATGATTTGCTGCGGCACGAGATCCGCCGCCTTGCGCGCTCCCTTGCCCGCCGCAAGTGCCGCCTCGCCCCAAAGCCGCGGCGAGGTCGCCGCCAAAGTAGCAAGCAGCTTAGGGCTAAGACCGTGCTCATAGAGCGCCGCCAAGCCACCAAGCCCGGCCGCGCCACGCGCCAAGCCGCCAGGAGCGAGCGGTGCCGCCGCTTGGCCGTACAGCGAAGGCAGGATGGAAGGATCCCGACGGTTTAGTTCCTCTGCCATCGACAATCTCCGACCAAAGTTTGTGTTGACATCCGAACGGGTTGTCGAAAGCAGCTTACGTAACGCAGTATCTTCCGAGGCCTTTTTGCCAAGGCTCAAGGTTTTCTCAATTTGTTGCAGCATATCCGTGGCTTGCTGGTAATTCTTCATAGCCTTGGCGTATTGCCGGTCTTGCTTGGCGATCGTGTCCCGAATAGCGTGATAGACGTCTTGCGCTACCTTGTTGACAGCATCCGGTCTCGTCTTCCAGTCGATCTTACTGCCAATGTGCTGCTTTAGTGCATCCAGGCCAGGACCAGTACGGAATTCAGGCGGGAGAGACTTCCACGCATTCACATTGCCGGCGATTTCCGTGAGCATCTGCTGCGCGGCAGTAAGATCCTTCTCGCCAGCCAATTTCGCTACATCCAAGCCACGAAACCGGCCGACATCCACGCCCTTTTGAATAGCCGCATCGATGTCATTGAAACTTAAGGGCGTAGTTTGCTTGCCAAACTTGGTTTGAAATTTTTGATATTCGGCCGAGCGCTCAAGAAACATATCGGCTAAGGCCGATCGAGCCTTTGATACGATTTCCGGTGCAAACTGCTCGGGCGCTCTTAGATTTTGCGTTGCCGCTTGAGCCGCTGGTCCGCCCTCAAACCCGACCTTGGCGAGCCCGCGATAGGCCTCGCCACCCTTGCCGGTCACCACCCCGATCGTCTCGGTTGCCGCCTTGCCACCGAATTTGGCCAAAGCTCCAGGCGCGCGAACAAGCGCCTCTTGGCCACCAGGAACGACGGTCGCCAGATCGGCCACAAAGCCCACCGGGTCGGTCGCCATTGTGTTCTTGATGTTTGCCCAGCCGCCGTAACGATTAGCCAAGAATTGCCCCGCGGCATCGGCATAGGGCTCGTATTGACCCGGAGCGCCCCGATCAAATGTTATGTTTCCTGTTGCGGGGTCGACTCGGGTGCGGGAAAGCTTCTGTGCTACGCCAGCCCCCAGCCGGCTTAGGCCCTTGGCGGTCTCGATCGGATGCACAATAGGCTGAATGAGACTCTCGCCAGCCGCCTTGGCCGAGGGAATCAGGTTCTTGAATGCCTCCCCCGGCACGTCAAGCAAATTCAGTTCGGATTTTTCTTGGGACGCATCAAGACGCTGTCCGGGCCATTGCGTAACTGCCGTCCCAGGCCATTGCGGAGCATTATCGGATGTATTCTGCGCCATCAGGGGTCTTATAATGAGTGCCAGGAGCTAGTTTTTGCGCCTCTGCAGGGGAATTAACCACTACGGGGCCACCCGCGCCACCTTCATCGCCCAAATTAGCCGCCGGCCCGACCATACGATTGAGCGTGGACTCGACTTTAGGACCCATATCCGTCGCCCAGTCATGCAAAGCGCTGTATTGCTTCGATAGAAAGCCACGAAGCGTATCCACAGCCCCATGCAGGGCTTTAGGACCATGGTCAGCGGCCAAGCTTGTTTCCATCGCATTACGCTCGGCCATCGAGCCGCCGCCCGGAACGATCGCCTTAACCACCTCTTTAGAGGCAATATCGGCGCCGATTTCGTAATTCGTGATCTCGGGGTAGCCGTTCTGCCGGCGAAGATTAATGCTGACATCATTGGCCAGCTTGAGGTTGCCAAGCTTCAAGGCATCAATCAATTTTTCGAGTTCCTCGAGATGTCTGGTCGACGCATTAAGCGCGATAGCTCGCCCACCCTGGTTTGAGCTCGTGGGCTTGGACAGAATCTGCAAAGCGCCTGCCTGCTTGGTGAAGTCGGTCGTGGAGTAGGTCTTGCCAGTTTCCGGGTCTGGCGAGGCTAGTAGCTGCCAGATCGCCTGATTTTGCGGATTTCGGCTCGATTGCGGGGGAGGCGGAGCGTCCAGGTTTCGGATCTGTTTCACCCGATCCACAATTCCCGGATCCTTGGTCCATCGGTCAATCTGCGCTTGCTGCGCCTCATCGCGGGCTTCTTGCTGTTGAAAGGCCTTGGTGAAGGCATTGTCCGCAGTTTCTCGGGCAAGCAGTATCTTTTCCACCAATTCCCAGCGTCCGGATTGCAGCGCGGCCTGCATTAGTTGGTCTTTATTGGCGACCGCTTGCGCCCACAGTGCGGGAGCTGATTTCCGCCACTCGGTTTCCTCCTTGTTTTTCCAAGCCGCGTTGTAACGGGTCAATTCCACCCGGTTTTGCTCAACCGCGGCATCTAAAGCCTGCTTAAAATTGGCATCTTGCTGCTTGAATACGTCCTCCTGGCCCTTGTGGAAGCCTTCCATGGCGCCAGTGGCGTATTTCATGGCGTTCATCAAAGGTTGCCGAGTGAAAAGGCTCGATAAACCGGCCAAAACGATCATCGGGTCCTTGAAAACGTCGTAACTGGGCGTAAATTGCTGCTGCGGCGGTCCCGGCATCGAGTATTGACGCAATTGCGGGATTGGTTCCCAGTTTGGGCGGAAAGTATCTGTGGATTGTGGGGATTGCGCCTGCGCGGTTTGGACCGGCTGCGGTCCCGCGCTTTGAAACGGAGCAATCTGGGGGATTTGGATCGGGTTTAAGGGAAGCCTGCGCGAGGCCTCGCTGGCAGCGGCGTCAGCCACCTGCGTATCATCCCCCGGATCGAGCGGCGTGATCTGCATTTACGCGCTCGCCGTGACTGCGCCCGAGGAAGTCAAGCCGGGAATGCCGCGCACCGCCGTGCCCAAAGCCAGCGCATTGGCAAAGCCGGAAATCGCGTTAGAGAGCTGCTCGTCCTGCTGCAGGCCAGCATTAAGAAGCGTGGTGTAAATATTTCCTTCAAGCCCGAGATTGTTCGTGGCCGTCTGCAAGGCTTGCGTGCCAGACGTGAATAGCTGCCCCTCAATCTCGGCCTTGACGTTCAAGGCCTCCTGATTGACCGCATCGATCGCGCTTTGCTCCGAGGTCGAGCCGGACATGCCCAAAGAGGCGTATTTGCCCTTGACCGCCGCGATCGCCGCCGTAGTGGCTTGATCAAGTTGCGCCTGCTGCGGTGCCGGCAAAGTACCAGTCTCAAGCGGGGTTTCGAGATTCGTTCCAATCTGCGTCTGTGTTCCCGCAGTTTGGGCCGCCTGGGTGGCCGCGCCCTGCAAGGGCGCTGATCCGAGCACATTACTGGTGCCAAGCGCCTTGGAGATCTGCGGCGCCAAGAGTTGTCCGCCGACACTGGCGCCGAGAAGACCCAATAACCCCGCATTATTGGAGAAAAAGCTGCCAACGCCACTTGAGCCTGGAAGCGGGTTCGGCGGGTTTGCGGCCGTGCCAAAGTTTCCTTCGTACTGACCTAAACCGGTCGCACCTGCAGTCGCGGCGGGCGTCCCTGTCACTCCCGTGGGCGTTCCTGATAACGGCGGGTTCAACGCCGCAGTTTCGGTCAACGTCGAGCCCGGCAAGGAGGCCTCCGATGGCGCAAACTCGCCGCCACCGAAAGCAAGCTGATTCGCCGTGCTGGCCGGGATCTGCCCTGGAGTGGCCGCAGGCACATTCGCAAACGGGCTCGTCAGAGACGCATTCAAAGGCCCGGGCGTGGTTCCAGGCGCAGCCGTATCACTGGGAAGACTGACATTGGCAGGCGCCGCTTGAGGCGCCGGGCCCGTTGGGGTCGTCCCACCCCCTATCGAGATCGGCCTAGCCGCGGCCAAAGGCGAGCCCGCAATAGGCGTCGGCGCATTAGTGGCAGGCACTCCCCCCGGAGCCGCATATTGACCGCCCAGCGCGGCAAAATTCTGGGTTATTTGGCCTGCCGGCGATAATGCCGTAGGGCCCGCCGCCGCGGCGGGTGATGTCAGACCAAGAAGAGAAGCCACTCTATTTTGTGGCGACGAGACCCCAACTGCAGCAAGTTGAGCATTCTGCCAATTTTGCACAGCATTGGGTCCGGTAAACCCCGCCGCAGCCGCCTGCGCAGCATCATTTGCTGTTATTTGCGCTGGCGACGCGCCGGGTGTGCCGGCAAAGAAACTAGGAGCAAGCAAATTCACCAGGCTGGCGAGGCCTATCCCGCCCAACCCTGCAGCACCGCCCCCCGCGGCATCAAAGGCCCCCGCGACATCCGCAGTCGCACCAGGAACCGCAGTCGCCGCACCAGGAATAAGTTCATCGGCCGGTGTGACTACGATTTCCGGTGTTACGAGAGGGTTAAAGCCTGCCATTTGCCTATCCTATCATATCCCCAAGGTCAGCACTGCGCGCATAGCCAAGTGCTCCTGGTAGTGATCATCGACCCAGGCCTCGATCGCCGAGGCCTTAGAGAAATCGATCTCGGTCAAATCCACGCCCTGCTGGTTCTGTCCAACCGCCTTGTTCATCTCGTTATGGAACTGCTGATGGCGTTCCAGGATGCCGGGAATGTCGTTCGGGTCCCACGGCTGAATCTGATAGAGCACGGTCTGGATATTCTTCTGCTTGAGAATAGCCTCCTGAATCGCCCAATGATCCAACCAATTATTGAACCAAAAGGTATCCCAAGAATCCGCGCCAACCGTGAACAGATTGGATAGACCCATTATTTTCGAATCCGTCCCGTCGTAACCATGGTTGTCGCCATACCCGAGGCATTGCCAACACCACGCTTTTCCGTGCCAGGCCCTTGACTGAACGTGCGGCCGCGAGGCCCAGAAACCCCATAGGGGCCGCCCTCGAGACCTTGCGGGCCGACCACACCGTCTGGGTTGTCAATGCTTTGAAGTTCCCCGGTTGGGATCCGGCCGAGAAACGGCACTTCGGGATCCGTATTGTTCTGCATTCTCGCAAATAGGCCCTGTCGTACTCTTGCCATGTTAGCCTCCAATCGGACTCTGTTCCTGATAGAGTAGCTGTTGAGCGGTCAAAGTGAAATCGCTGTTGGTCGAAGTCGAGGTCCAGCCTAGATAATTACCCCGCACCGAGATTGAGGTCGAGCTTACGCCGGTCAAATAGTTGACCGGCGGTGTCGTTACCGGGACCGTCGTAGACAAAGCCTGAGTGGTAGAAGCTGCATTTGCCTCAAGCTGCGCCTCCAATGTCGTAGAGATCGTAATTCCAGTCCCGGTATTATCGACCGCCGTCGTATACATCCGCATCGGCTGTTTGGCGGTTTGCGGACCCTCGCCTGAGAAAAACTTTGTTCGCCAATATTTCTGGGTGGAAGCCCCCGTAGTAAACAACTGAAAGAAGTTTGTCCCGTCAGTGCCCCAAGTCTGCAGCGTCGAGACAATCTGGCGCGAGGCAATGAAAGTCAAAGCAGAGGATTGACTCCCGATATACCATTTCTTGCCATCCCACATCGCCAGGGCATTACGGAATGAATTATCAAACGGCGCCTTGAGCGGAATAAGCAGCATGAAAGTTGTAACCGCATTGATATTGGCGATGGCCGTCGAGGGTTGATTGGCGACAGTACGATTAGCAATCGTCAGCTGCGCGGCCGAATTAAAAAGTCCGTCAATATCATCCGAAACTTTCTGCGAAGAGCCGCCGAACAACGCATAGACACCGATATAATTCGAAAACACCAAGCCGCGAGAAAACACTTGAACACCATTAAACCAACCAGCACCGGATTGCGGGTCGACGTTCTGGTTGTTGAAAGTCGTTACCGCAGTTGGACTGCCGGCGGTCTGTACGTTGGAAATCACGTTGATCGAGGAATCGCCAAACAAATATAAAAATCCGTTGGCTTGCCGAATTGCGGTGAACTCATTGCGCAAAAACGAATCCGTGCTGAAGGCCGAACCGCTGCCATCTGCGGTAACAAAATCCCCGCCATTGCCGGGCGCACTCCAGGTTATTTTGCCGCCATTGATAATCCAAACCCGAGACTGGAAAACCTCGACTCCGGTTCCGGAGATTCCATTCGGCATCGTTCCCGTGCCAAGCCAAGCCGGCACCGCGCCGCCGGGAGAAGACAAAGTCGCGCCATCCCAAGCCCAGTAATTATTCGAACCAACAGTCGCAACAATAACAATGCCACCTTGGCCCACCTGCACCGCGGCAGGAAGAATCGCAGTGCCGCCCGCCCAGAACGTACCCGCACCAGCGACCGTGGTGGCCGTAAACGGCGAATTGAGCGAAACGCTGACTGCGGAACCGTCACTGAGAACCAAAAATCCGAAAGGCGCAATGCTAACATTGAACACGTAAATGTAAACAATAGTCTTACCGCCGGTAGCAGTGTAGATCGCCGAGCCGTTAGAAAGTAAAGCACGATACGTGCCATCATCGACCGGCTGCATGTTCTCGATCCAGGAAAATTGCTCGTCCTTGATCGAGGTGCGGGTCTGGCGCGTATTGACGCCGCCAGCTTTATGGACCGTAAAAAACTTCTTGTCCGTGCCGGCAAAGCGATTGTTTTCGACTGCCATCAATAGCTCGAATAAGTATCGCCTTCGTAGTAATTGCCCACGAAGGCATCGTGCGTTTCAGTAACCGCTTCCTTGACCCTTTCGTCGTATTCCGTCTTCATCATCTTGGCGTCCTCGGGCCGCTGCGCATTCAGATAGCCAAGATAAGCCGCATAGTACGGCACCGCGGTCGTCCACGGCTCGGGCAAAGCCTCAGTCTGACTGCCGCCCTGCGTCATCAAAACCGGCTTGCACCAAACATCCCAATCCATCTGAGAAGACTGTGACGGCAAAGGCCACAAATAAATCGAGCCACCAACGCCCGATCCACTGCTTATCCCCTGACCATATTGCGACCACACCGTGGGATAGGACTGCAGGCCAGTATTATAGGATCGATAATAAGCTTGGAATTCCGACCAGATCATCTGCATCAACATCGGCTTCATAGCAGCATTGGCGCCCCAAGCGCCCGCCACCGAAATCAACCCAAAGGCCTTGTCGATACCGGGAAACAAAGTCTGGGCGGCAATGAGCGTATTAACCAGATTAAACTGATAGACTTCCTGGCCGGGAACTGTAGTCAGTGAATTGTCGATTGTGGGCGTGATAATGGCGCCGGATCCACCACCCGATCCAGTAACCGTGATAGTTGTTGTTGTTCCAGTGATATAACCCCATCCGCCATTGGTAAGCGTAACCGTGTTGATCGCGCCTCCGCTCTGCGTTGCTGTTGCCGACGCCTGCTGACCTGCTCCAGATATCGTAACTGTAATCGTACCGGCATATCCGGATCCCGGAGCGGTAATGGCCAATGAAACGATGGTGCCGCCCGATCCCAGAAAGCGAACGGCCTGCGAGCGGCCCGCAACGCGGATCCGCGCCCGATTAATGTAAAGATTGACATCAGTCTGCGAATAATAAGTGTTGTTGGGGTCATGCAACAACTCCAGCGTTTCGGTCTGATAATCAGTGAGCGTCGGCATTGACGCGCCTCTCGAACAGCACAAAGCCCCAAGGCAGGATCAGCGGCCCCGAACATTGCAGTTTCGATGTTTCGGTGTTGATCGTATAGGTACCCATGACATCCGGATTTTCCGGCTTGGGCAAATCCATGTCGATGTCGAACTTTTTGTACCGGGTGAGTTCATAGCCTTGCTGGCGAGCCGCATAGGTAAGCCCAGGCAAGCCATAAATGTTGTAATACGCCATCCGCGGCACCATGGGCTCGGATACCACAATCTTACAATTGATGTTGCCGTCATAGATCAACGTCGAGAACGCCATCCATTGCGGGCGAATGCGAGTGGCGATCTGATGCAGAGGCAAAGCTGGGTCAGCAAGCGTATGCAGCATCTGGATGCCGATGACGCCATCAACGCCAAACCTAACAGCCAGGTTCGTGTAGTCGCCACATTCAAACTCAAGGTTGCGTGCGCGCTTGGCGTGCGCGATCAGCTCTTCGGAGAGATCAAGTCCAACAAATCGCGTACTGGGAAAGCGGTTAGCAAGATACCAAGTAGGACCCCCAGAACCGCAAGCCACGTCCACCACATGGTCGGCCACCTCCAGCTTGCTCTCGAGAAAATCGGCAAAGTGCACGGTCGAGCGATAGGGCTCCTGCCACTGCCTTAAGTGATATTTCAGAGACTCCGAATCGGTACTGCCTCCAGCCAAGGCCGCATTTCCGGGGTTTGACGAATATTGTCCCAAAGCATGCCTCCACCGTACACGTAGCCCTTCAAGTAGTTACCGTCCGGACACTTATAGACCCCGAAAAAGTGGGTTATCTGGCAAATCAATGCCGTAGTGGTGAGAAACGGCACCTGCTCCTCGCCCTGGTAGGCGATCGTGGTCTGCTCAGCGAGCCCCTGTAATTCCTCCTGGCTTATCGCGTAGCTATGAGTCGCGTCGCGTTCGAACGAGCAATCATAGCCGAAATAATGCTGTTCCTGAAAACCGAGATAAAGCGCAACCTGGATGCAAACCACCCCGACCATGCATCCCCAGCCGAACGAGCGCTCGGGCGCGTAATGAATTGGGTCGACCTGCTCGTTGAAGTGCCAAAGCTGGATGTCATAGTCCTTCAAGCGCTCGAACAAGCTAGGCGGACCTGAAGAGGCAAACAGGTAAGTGCAGCCCTTAACTGGGTTTTGATAGTAAAGATTGGTTTCTTCCTTAGAATCGGTCGAAACCGCAAAAGTGGGGATAATGCCGTTCTCGATCAGGTAATCATGGCTCGAGCCCGCGGCCATGATCCACTTGAACTTGCGGATGTCGTTCAAGTGCCGTTTGACCGAGGGTCCGCCACCCACCAAGGCGATTGGCTCATGGCGTAATGCCATCAAATCCGGCCGATCCATAAAGCGGGGGATCGGTCTGGCTTTATTAATGGCGACGTTTTTCTCCCGATAAGAGCAATCCGTGTTGGCGCGGCAGACTACCCCCAAGGGTTGCCAATTGCCGTTATCACCTGGGACGTAGACAAACGAATCCTTTGCCAGCAGCCTGCCGGCCGCTAATTCCTCCTCAGTAGGAATAAAGGTCTCAGGCACCTTTCTTTAAGAAGCCTGGATGTAGCTCGTGTCGGTCACGCCGCCGACCGTCGGAGTTCCCGGCTGCGGAACAACCGCGGTCGTCGAAGTGATCGAATAGAGCGGCACCATCGAAGGTACTTGCTGAATGCCGAGCCCCTGATCCTCCAACACCGTGCCAGTGGTCGAAGAGGCCACCCCCGAGCTCAGCGTCGCATTAATGCGCGCCGGCCGCGGGAAGGATACGCCAACGCCGTTGTGCAGCGGGTTGGTGATGAAGTTCGTCGAGGCCGAGATGGTATTGGACACCGACAGCAAGGTAAGCGAGCCCAGCGAGGATCCGCCTGTCGTATAGGTGCCGACACCCGTCACGCAGAAGTTCATGATTGCCGTGGCCAAGGCCGTCGTGGTGGCATTGGTCAAGGTCAGGGTGGGAACGCCGGTCAGAGCTGTACCTGAATCCGTCGGATAAAGCCCAGTGACCTGGCCGGTTGCCGTCAGTGTCACTACCACGACCGCAACCGCAGTTGGGCCGGGAGTGGCCGCATATTGCTCCCGAGGATCCGGGATAAAGGTCAGGTTCGGGTTTGAGGTATAGCCCGCGCCCTGATTGATGATCTGCACGTTGGCGACCGGGACCGTGCCGGTAGTCAACGAAGTAACGATCGCGGTGGCCTGCAGGCCGCCCGCCGGCGGTGCGTCCACGACCACGATCGGCGGGAAGTTATAGCCCGTGCCGGCGGTCGTAGTGCCGGTGGCCGTGGTGAGCGTAAGACTAACCGCGCCGCCGACCACAACCTGCCACTTCGAGGAGCCCGATGACGGAGTGACGGTTACCGCGGTGGCCGTCGTGCCGATGCCGTTCGTATAAGTAACACCGCCGGTCGTGATCACTGCGCCGATCGTGCAACCAGAAAGATTAGCCAGACGGAAGTTCGATCCGTCCGACTCCACGTAGGTCTCGCGGTCTGCCGCGGTCGGGCGCGTCTTCCACAAGCCTACCGTCGAGGTGCCGGTGCCGGACGGAGTCGTGATATTGGCCGCCGTCGCGGTCACTGGGTCCAGCCATTGCAGGTAAGTGTAGGGGCCGGGCTTTATCCACCAAGTCCCCGGCGGAATCATCCAGATTTCGCCGGCGCCCAGCGTGACGTTGTTAGAAAAGGCGTTATAGAAGCCCGCAACAAACGGGGCCTTGCCGAATACTTGGACGTTGTTGTTGGCGCCGAGGTTCGGCAGCGGCAGCGTGCCGACGTTACCGCCAATTCGGGGGACAGCCATTAGAAGCTTGCTCCTGTGATGGACGTGAGCCGCATGCCGCTGACCGGCTTGGCGCAAACCACGTCAAAAGCCACGATGACCACGCCGATATTGGCAATCTGCAGGTTCGGGATTGCCGAGTAGAAGCCCGAGAAGGCAAACGGGGCATCTTCCGACATGTAGAGCGCCAGATAGCGTGAATTGATGATGTAGGCGGTGCCGGCTGGACAGAACGGATCCATGAAAATCGGCGTGTCGCCCAGCATGATGCCGCGGAAGCCGGCATTGATCGGGTCTTCCGTGCCGTAGCGCGAACCCGGCGAGGTAAAAAAGGTCTCCGAGTTCATGAAGTCCGTCATGAGCTTGGTCCAGTCGCCCGGATACATGACCATGAAGTCCGGAGCCTCGCCGCCGGCCAAATACGTGGTTTGCACCAAGTACGGAATGGCAACCTGGCGGGTTAGTGCCGCGGATACCGTATTGATGGTGGACTTCCAGAACGCATTGCCGGCCGCGTTACGATTGATGCCGCCGTAGGTCACGACGTTAGTCGCATCATCATAGGCCTGCAGGAGGCTATCGACCTGGGTCGGGTTGTTCTGGTTATTGGTGAACAAAGCGCTCGAGATCGCCTGCACCGCGACCGTCTTGGCGTCCGCCATGCGGGCTTTGAGGATAGGAATTACCGCCTCGGAAGACTGGATCAGCGCTTCCATCCCCATGAACGGGATCGGCACCACACCTAGCTTGAGGTTGAACTCCGCATTCTGCGCTGCAGTCTGTACTGAGGGTTGCGGGAATACCCCAGTATAGTCCGACCAAGAGAACGACACATAAGAGCCACCCTGGACCGGAACGGTGACCTGCGACACACCGCCTTTGGCGCGCTGCGCGTTACGCAGAAGCAAGGATAGGAGCGGAGTGGCCTTATAGATCTGAACCACCAGCCGCGGGATGAAGGCTCGTCGCGTGGTGGCAACGAGTTCGTTTCCGATTGCGCCAGACGGCACAATGCCTACGCCTAATTGGGGCAACGAAGTCTCCTTTGTGTTGCTCCAGCCGGGCGGAGGCTGAAATTTACGTCAAAATCTGTCCTTTTTTGATCGTTTCCTCGGCCCAGGCCTTCCGAGCTTCCTTCTCGGCCCAGGCATCTTCGTCCTCGAACAGAAGTTTCATGTCAGGGTCTTCGGTTTTCTTGCCAAAACCCCAATCCGAGGGTGAAAGTGTGGATGGTTCTTGCGATCGCGCCGGATTACGGTGGGTCCACAGGTCCGCGGCATCGATAATCGACGGAATCTCGCGTTCGATCATCATTTTCTTGAGTTTCTCGATGCCTTCGTCGGTAAAATCGCGTTGTTCCTGCAGATATTTGATGTCTTTGGCCAATCTTGTGTCCAAATCCTTGCCTTGGACCTCTTTCCTATAGTCGGCAAAGTCCTTGGACAGCTTTTCAATCTTTTCTTCCAACGGCTTAACGAACGGCTCGGCAATATCCTGGGTCGTATTGGTGTCCGGATAATGCTCCTTAATCAAGGCTTCCTGGCGCGCCCGGGTTTTGCCCTGCAGAAGCTTATCCAGGAGCGCCTTGGAGCCGGTCAGGATCCGTAAATCAGAATCAGTAATCTCAACCATGGTCAGTTAGTGTGCTTAATGGTCAATTCCGGCGCGCCGGGCGGTGAAGGTTGACTCTGGCGCACGCCGTTCGGGGCCGAAGCATCGCCGTTCATGAAGCCGAAAATGCTCATGCGGGAACCCCAGTCCATGGCATCGAGATTGATTTTCACGATCTGCGGGTCTTTTTCGATGATGTTATTGATATTCGGCCCGGGAAAATTCTTGTTTGCCATTTTAAGCTCCCATCATGGGCGAAGGAGTAGGGGGAGGCGGGCCTCCCCCTTGCTGGGCGCCGCCCGCGCCCAGCGAAGACATAACCTGCCTTAGCATTGCGTTCTGTTTCGCATTCTGCATAAGCCCCTGCAACTGACTTTGTTGCACGCCAGGGACCTCCGCGGAAGGCGCCACATATTTCGAAACCCCCTGGATGGCCGACATGACCGCTTTATGCGGCTCGGATCCGGGAGGCAGTGACGGCAGCGCCGCCTCGAGCATTTTAATTGCCTCCCTCACCTTGGACATTCCGTCGGCGGCCATCCCTGGTGAGCCCGAGGGAGTGGGCACTGGCGAGGCGCCGCCAAACGGGGGTTGTCCAGTCAGTGAAGGAGGCAAAGGCATGTGTGCATTGCGTCGTTGTTGAGTTGCCTCGTTTATCGGCGATGCTTGCGCCGACGATTGCGAACGAGCTCCATCGCGAGTCCTCTTCGGTTGCGGGGGGCGAGACTCAAGCGAATCAACCCCCCTCGGGTTACTTCTTGCCCTTGCCATGCAGCAACAATTCAGGATGCTGCTTAATAAGTTGGGCGTGGGCCGCTTCACGCGCTCTCGCGCGCGCAATTAAAATATCCTCGTGTTGCGGGTGGGTCAACATTAGTAGGTCGGCACCGTCAATAGCCCCAGATTTAGCGAGTCCAAAGGCAAGCTTCATATTATCCTCGGCATAGACCGGCGAGGAGGAGTGTGAATCGACTGAGACTTTCATGTCGTCGGGGAGGTTCTTGAGAAGGAACTGGACATTGGCGGGGCCGACTTTTTCCTCAAGCACTTCGGCCTCCTGCGCCTGCATCATTCGAAAGACAAACTCTCCCCACTCTGCGCATTGTCGTTCAACCAATAGCGCTCTATCCCGCATTCGGGGAGAAGAGTTACGTGCGAGCATCGCAGCCTGCTGTTGCGATCGAACACCTTGTTCACCCTGACCCTGCATAATGGGAGTAAAGCCGGCGACGTCGTCGAAAAACTGCATGGTCTTGTCGAGCCAAGCAAAAAATTCTTGTGGGATATCAGGCGCATGCTCTTCCATCTTCGCGTTTGGGTTTTCTTCTGAGATAAATCCTCTAGGCCTGTTGAAAGCCTTGTATTTTTCCAGGTTTAGCCCGGCAAACCCGACCGCGGAGCGCGGCGGATCGGCTTTGAGCCGGCGAAGCCTCGTTAAACTACGCACCTGCTCGTTTAAATCGTCCTGCAGCCGGTAGATGGCAGCGACCTCCGACATACCCCAGAAATAGCCCTGAACCTCGTTCGGCGAGACTTTCACAAACGGGTGGAAACCACGGAAATCATTATCCTTCCCTAGCATATCGGCCAGGCCGCAGAGATTCCTTCGCCGTTCCTTGCCCTCCACCACGATATTGCAGCCCCGAACCATGCGCAGTGTGGTGTAGTCCTGCCGTTCGCGATCCTGCACCCACAATTCATCGAGTCGGACCAGCGATCGAGCTACTTTGGCGTCAAGGACCGGTTGAGGAACGCCAACAATGCCGACCATCCCACTTCCCGACGAGGTCGTGGTGGACACGGGTTGAGTGCCGCCGACGATGATTTGGTGGAAGTAATCTTCGGTGAACTCATCCTCGGTTTTCTCGGTCGCCGAAGCCTCGACTTGGGCCACAATCCTCTCACGGTCATCCCTTTCCCAGATCGAGCGGCGGAACGCCGAGGGCGTCATGTAGGTCGACATGACGAAAGCTTCCTGGCGATCGAGCTCCTCGATATCCTCGCGCAAGACGCCAAAGAAGGAAGGCCGAATCACCCAACCTTCCGGGCCGTCATGGCCCTTGGCACATTTGAGAATATTCACACCATCGATCAACGCGCCGTTGACCGCGGACGAAAAGCATTGATCGAGGTTCTTCTGGTGGAATAGACGGTTTAGTTTACGCGAGGCGGCATTGGCCTGGGCCTCGATTTCCTCGCCTTCAGAGTGGTCAAATTCGATGTGAAAGCGGACATCAGTCGGGGAAAAAAGGAAGGCTCCGAGACGCTCGACGTGCGGGTAACAGCGATTATAGACAGCAACAGAGCCGTCACTTGTGCCTGTGTAATAGTAGGATCGGAACATCTTGAGGAGCGAGCGCCGCTCGATCGAGGACTGCATGCATTCCTGGCAGATTTCACTGATCCATTCCTCGAGATGGTTCTGCGGGATTTTAAGGCTCATGTCGTGAACACATCGATGAATTGCTGCTGGTTCATCACCACCAGCTTGCCGTTGATAACCACATTATACACGGTCGGCGGCGGATCATTAAGCGCCTCGAGCACAAAGGTATTCATATAGGCTGGCTCGTCGGCATTGGTCGGCATTACCTTGTTATTCACGATACACGGCAGCGGCCCCAAATTGGCAGTCGGCACCAAGACAACAACAGCTAATCCGTTATCATCGACATAGACATTGCCAGATCCGTCAATGAGTGCGTGTTGGGCCACTAGTTATTAGCCGCATGGATCACTTGAAAATTAATAACATCTGTACTGGTACCATTCGCCAGTGGGTACAAATTTATTATAAATGAGCCCGCAGCCACGTTGGTTGCGTAGGCAATTATGCCTTGCGGGTTGCCATTGATCAAAACCGTATCGGTTGCGGCGACAAGCGAGTCGTTAACACCAAACGAAACCAAAGTGTTGGCTGTGAATGCATTGCTTACCGTAGTAATCTGCCCGCTGATTTTATTCAGCGTCACCGCTGTAGTGATGCTGGTCAGTTGGGTGACCGTACCGCCATTGCCCTGACCGGACGTTATGCCGAGAGCGCCACTCGATACGTTACCGTTATTGCTGATCAAGGCAGCGTTAGTGATGGAAAATCCACGTAAATCGATACCGTAAGAAACAGGAATATTCGAAATACTTTCGAGGTGAGTACTCAGAACACTGCCGGTGCTGTTTATTGGCACCAGACCATTGCCGCCCAGCTCGGCAAACAAAATACCGTTGTGAAAGCCTACACCCGGGCCATAGGGGCCGGCGCCGTTGGCCGCCGCGATCGAACCGCCGGAATAGATACCCAAAGCTGCGTCTGCCGACGTTCCCTGCACCGCCTCATAATTAACGATGGTCTCACCAAAGGCATAATGCGATGACGAGCCCGCTGCCGTCATCAAATCATTTTCGTTCGCAGCCAGATTATAGACATTAGTACCGCCGCTCCGAACTTGCATATTCGAGCCGAAATAGGCGCCCAAGGCGCCCGCGCCGGTATTGGTTCCGCCATCCCCCGCATTGGTCTGTCCGATCGCGGTAATGCCTTCTGTAGTCGTGCCGGTAGCCCCTCCAGACCCGGTGTTAGCGGTGGTCTGAATTCCCCACGAAAATATCAGGGAGCGCCCGCCCCTAGAACCGGCGCTGCCATAAAGATGGGTAATATTCAAATCGGTGCAGAAAGCGCAGTTTTGGGTATCCGAGTTAGTAGAGAGACTATTCCAATCATAAAGAGTAGTGACGCCCGAAATAGCTTGAGCAAGCTTGATGGCAACGCAATCCGCAGCATTCGCGGTCGAGCCGGTCAGATTGCACTTGATAGTATTGCCGGACATCTGCGCCAATTGCGCATTCGTGACTGTGTTATTAGCAAGTTCAGAACCAAGAATGCTGCCTGACGGAAAAGTCTGAGTGCCGGACCAGGTATTATTGTGGGCCAAGTTCAGGGAACCGACCACCGAGCCCGTCGTGGGGCTAATTGTCAGGGTTCCATCCGAATTCGACACCGAGGTAACAGCGCCGCCAAAGGTTGGCGAAATCGCCTTGGGAACGCCGCCTGCGACCGTGCCGCATACCGTATTGGCCGGGAAATTGCCGGTGCATTGGGCGTAAGCCGCACCCGGCAGCAACAAAAACACAGACACAATATATCTAGCCAGCACTGTACCAACCTCCTGTCGTTAACGGCCACAAAGTGAAACCGCCGTAGGGCGTTGATAACGAAAAGCTAGTCAAGTTCAGAAAAGTTTGGCCGCCTGTCGTCTGGATAGTAATAGCAGGAGTCCCCGAGATATCCGAAATGCGTACCGGGCGGCCCGCGCGCAATGTCGAATCTGGCAATTGAATCGTGACTGCCGCGGTCGTCGACACGACCACATCGCCATAATTCGTAGCACTAAGCGTAAAGGTTCCGCCGGATGAGACTATGTTAGGCGGGGGGAACAGAGCTCCCGATAGGAGCGTGGTCGGGATCGGAAATGCGGTAAAGGGCGCGGTCACGCTTTCCTAGCCGGGTTTTGCATATCCGCCCGATAGCCCTCCTTCATCATAGAGGAGGGGTGCTTAGAGATATTGCCTTTCCTAGCAAGATTATGCAAAGCGCCGATCGGATCCACCGAGGCCGGACCAACTTTGGCCATCTGAATAAGCGACTGCCCAGTCATAGATGACAATGTGGTCGGCGTGCCACCGGTCCCGCCCCAAAAGGCCTTATTAAGATCCGGATTACCGGCGGTCTGCTGCGCCATTTCGCTCATAGTCTGGTTAACGAGCTCGGTCTCGGCCTTGGTTTCAATACGCCGTTTGATACCGATCTCGCCGGGCTTGTTGTTGTCCTTGAAGTCCGAAAGTCCGTAATCCTTTTCCATGATGTCCTGGGCGATAGCGACCGCCTTACCCTCGTTAGAACCACCGATCGAAAAGCTCTGCGGTCGCCAATCCATGATCTTGTCGCAAATTGGATTAGGACACGGAGGGTCCGGGTCTTCCGAATTGCATTCAAAGACGAAAATCTTTTCACAGTCGCGGCACTGGTAGGTTCGGCGAATCATTGGTGCGTGCTCGAGCCGCCGGCATTACGAAACGCAATCAGGCAAGCGGTACGAAAATTCGCTTCACTGATCAACGGAAACCGCGGCGCCTCGAGCTCGGCCTCGCCCTCAGTGATGGCGCCGTCTTCATCAAACGCCACGACAACAACGCCGATTTTCTTCGGCTTCCTGCCATTGATTACAAATTTTGGTTCCTCGGTCATTCCTCTACTCCTGCCTCTACTCCTGCCCAGGCCCGGTGTTCTTCCGCTTCCATTCGCTTTTCGTGCTGCTCGGCAAAGAACGAGGAAACCACCCGGCCGATCATGGTCGCCTGCGGCTGCTCCTCGGCAATCTTTTCTTCCGAGGACACCCGATCATAGGTCTGCTCGGTGGAGATCATTCCTCCTCGGACCCAGGTAATCCAGGCGTGTACCGCCAAGGCGGCGGCAAAGACTCGATCGTCGTGGGCTCGGCCTTCGGCTCGGATTTCCGAGCCTTCCTGCACCACACGTTCCATTTCCTCAAGCAAGGGCACACTAAACAAATCCAGCATGTTGACGGCATACGTGTCGCGCAGCTCATTCATGATTTGCAGCTTGTTGTCTTGGTTAGTTTTCCAGTTGTAAACGTAACCGGCCCCCATCGAGTCGGCGCGATGGTAAAGAAACCATCTGACAGCGCCAAAGATATCTCCCAAGTCGCGATTCGGTTGCTCAAGTCCGGGAAGCATTCGCATGTCGAGTAATTGACGCAAATGCCGTAATTCATCCATGATGGCGAAGCCGGGGCCAGAGACTTCCAGATTGATAATAACATTTTTATAGGCCCCAGCGAGATGCGCCATCACCCAAGCGCATTGGTAGGTTTCCGGGATGCCGGTTGCGAACTCAGCCACTTGGACAAGGCGGTCCGCGTAGCATCTAAAAACTTCGATAGCGTGTCGGTCTTTGTCCTCTCGTCCATATGCCGTGTCGACACCCATAACATAAACGCCGTTAGGATGAGGTTCCTCCCATATTCGCAGGTCAGCATTCTTTGTACTATCAACAGGCTCAAGTCGGGTGGCATCGAATTTGATTCCGATGTCGTATCGATAAGCCTTAAGTGGGATGGTTTCTTCATGGATGAACCGCAGATTAGAGGTAACCCGGCGCAACGGAAAGAACGCGCGGCCGGTCATGATGAAAGCTTCGTGCGAGGTCGACGGATAATTCTGCCGCATCAAATCCGGATCGATGATCTCGACTGTTCGCATGTAGCGATGCCAGGCCCATTGCTCGGGCGTGATCAAATGCTTTGACTCTTCGCTGACCGCGGCCGCAATTTCGTTTTCTTCCGGCGTTGTCGCGCCGTCCCACCAGCGTTTGAATTCCGGCGTTTCCTTAGCGAACGAATAATGCTCTTTAAGAAACCAGCCAAGAAAGAACAGTCCTTGGGTGACATTGTCGGTCTGCGCCGAGACGCACATGTCGTACCATTCGTTTCCAAATCCACGAGCAGTACTTTCCCAGATGTAAAGTCGATGCGGATGCTTTTGAGCAAGAGACGCCTTGAGATTTGCAATATCTGCTTCTGTCGAGCCCCAGTTAGAGACCTCAGTGGCGTGTACAAAGTTAAGAGCACGGGAGGTTCCTAATGAGCCTTTCTTGCCGCGGGTGCCTGCAACCAGATAATCGATAACCGATCCATTCATGAGAACGAGATTGTTACGGTTGTGTTGTTTAATCCCGACTCGCAGGCCTCGCGGGAGGCTTTGAATATATTGCTCAAGTAATATTCGAAATTTGTCCCGGTTGCCGTCTGTGTCCGTAATGATGGACCCTTGTAGACGATCGTGCACCGACGCCCAGAAAACGTCGAGTGCCAATGAAATTGTGCTGATACCAAGTTGTCGGGATTTGAGACAGCAGAAGGTCCGGATGCCGCGGTCAAGTCCAGCGGCAATTTCCTCGAGGAACCGGTATTGCGCAGTATAAAGGACGTCCAGAAGCGGTACAGGGCGCGCACTATCCAGTTCCTTCGACGAGATGGTCATGCCGCCGAGGAAATCGAGAAAGCATGCCATCCACTCCGGTTTAGCGATTTGTGTCTTGTTCATCCTTACACTTCGGACACAGCCAGATCGGGCGGTTGTTCTCAAGTCGCCGAGCTAGTTCCTCGTTATGCAGCAAAGTCGGTGGCGCCACCACCCCACATTTAATGCAAACCGCGAAGGTATATCTGAAAAATGTTTCAGTCATCCGAACCACAATTGATAACGTTTCTTGCGCCACGAGAACCTAATCTGACAACCTTTAAGCGTGCGATTGGCCCGATGGATGGCTACCCGGATGCAGGACTTTGCATATTCCGGTTCCCTGGCGCCGCGATAGACCTCAGCAACGAGATCATCCGCGCCGATCCCATAAGGAAACCGTAACAACGCCGACATTATATTATCTTGCAGGACTTTCATTCTTCCGCTCAGCCTCGATGTGCAGGACCCATTCGGAATGCGGGGCCGGCCACAGATAAAGCTTTAGCCCATCCATCATGTAAGAATTGGGCACACCGCGAAGGAGCGCCGGGCCATCTTCACGCAACTCGCCGCGATCATTAACGCCGTGCTGCTCGCGGAAGGTTTTCTCATCGAGGCGATTAAGGGGCCAAGTACGATCGCGCATGCCTTTGATGCCTACCATGGTGATGGTATGGCCGTAGGCTTCCTGAATATGCAGCTTCCACTCGCCAGGGATTAGTTTCTTTTCAATTGTCTTCATCATCTTCACTCAAGTATCCAGCAACCGCCGGCCGACGAGAGGCGGTCTCATTAACCGTCGGGATCGGGCGCCACTCCGTCAATCCCGAACCCTGGATCCACAATTGAAAAGTCACTCCGTCACGGTTCTCTAACCACATGGTCGGGATCCACTGGGTTTGCTCGATCATTTCAGACATGGAACCCGTTATCCCGGCAGGCCGCCAAATTAAGCACCCGCCTTTCCTCTTCATTCAAGCGCAAGGTTTCGCAGATCCGTTGCAGTTGCAACGACGGAACGCTCCTCGAGCCCGTGCCAATCTGACACAGAAATTGCTTGGTTAGTTTATAACCGCGGCGTTCCATCGCCTTGGCAAGGTGAGTATAGTTGGTTTGCTTGAGCACCAAAATTTTCTGGAACGCCAAGGGAAATTGCCGCATCACACTTTCTCGCTAAGGGCGGCGTCGATCATGGCGCGTATGCGGCCACTTACCACCACAAGGATAACACCCATCCCCAATAATGCGCCGATAAAGAACCCGAAAAGAAAACTGGTCATTTCCCCTCCACCACGCGCGTCAAGTTGCCATGTTCGTCTGCGTGCCAGTTGCCGCTGGCCTCAAGTTCTTTTTGGAATCTGTTCCAACGGGCATAGGCCTTAGCCAATTCTTCCTGTGTCTGTTGCCAGCACTCCAGAATGTGGTCGCGCTCAGCGGTGAGCGTATTAACCAGATCAACCGCGTCGTGCCATTCATCCTCGCAGCTCATTGCTCCTCCAAGGCAGCGTCGATCATGGCTTGCCCGTGGTATTCGATGCGCTTAATCGTCCCGTTGGGATAGTATTCGATTGCCTTAATACGGGGACATACCGACCCATGATACATGCCACAATGCCCACAAAACTGTGGTGCGCCTGAGAGGGGGTCTGTGATGCCCGTAGTTGTCATTTGTCCCCCAAGGCGCGACGGACCTCGGCTAATTCCGCCGTTAGTCGCGCGATCTCGATCATGTGCAGCTCGCGCTCCGCAATCAGCTTTGCGACCTTGGCTAGTTCTTCTTCTGGCAAATCCCTGCCTTGCCGTGATTTTTGTCCAGGCAATCCAGCGCCGAATTGTAGTCGCACAAAGTCTTTCCAGTCATGCCCTCGATCCAGCACCACTGACCGCTCCCGCTGGAAACAGCAGTCACTGTGATAGCCACATAGAGGACGATCATCATTCATTAGCCTTTGTAAACTGATTTGTTACTTTAAGTCAATCGGTAAACTTCGCCAAACGGATGCTGCTTGCCAATGAAATCCCAAACCTGGCCAGTCTCCCCCAAATACCGCCGCCAGGCCTCCCGCTCCCCATAATGCCCCTGATTGAACTCATCAAAAACAATGATCGATCCACTTACGAATCGATCCATAAGACAATGCAGTACAAAAATGCAGGAACAATAGAGATCACTATCAATGTGTACAAAACCCACGGGGCCAAGGTGATCACGTAAAAACTCCTCTAACGTGTCGCCAAACAACCCCTCAATTAGCTCCACATTAGCCGGCAAATCTGACGGTTTCTTGCATATCAATGCCCGCCTTCTGTCCGCCGGATTCCAGTCATGCGGTAACCCTCCCCACCAATCAAAGCCATATATAATGTCTTGTGGGCGATTAAGTGCGAGCTCCTTAATGCTCTTCCCGGTTGCAACCCCAAACTCCAGAATCAAACCCGGCGGCACGTCCTTAACTAACTTGTCTAACCCGCAATCCACTCCAACCCTCTGAAATACCTGCCGCCCCTCATGATAAAATACCCAAACCTCCGTCCCATCCCCCATCCTTAAATGCCGCTCCTCAACATCCACACAAATCCCCTCAATCACTAGACTTGGCATTACGCTTCCTCTTCCTGTAATTCCTCATGTACTCCTTCATGTAGCCCCGGTGATACAAGTTGCGGTCGAACTTGGAAGACCTCCCCACAGACGGCGCAGATCGCGCGGAAACCGTCTCCTTCCCACCAGAGGCTAAATCGGTTCTCTCGGCACTCGGAACAGAGAATCCCAGATCGCATTTGTGTACCCTTCCAACTAAAGCATAAAGCTTCCCACACTCCGGACACTTGCCCCCTAACGTCGAAGCCGCTGCCCCAAATTTAGATGACGGTTCCCCAAGCTGAACCTTCTCAATCTTCGGATTAATTACCATGCGTTAGTACTAACATGTGTTAGGCCTAACATGTCAAACTTTTCCGGGGTATAAAGGGTTGGGGGGGCAACATTTTCCACTTCGCCGACCCATCCCCCCGGGGGCCTCCCTGCCCCCAGGCAGGGCCGGACATGTTCTACAGACAGATATCAAGCATTGATATCATTGAAGAAATTAGGATTTAGTCGTCAGTCTAGTCGTCAAGCTGTTGCTTTACAGCGGTATCAAACAGTAACTAAGTACCTATTTTGTTTCACGTGAAACATTGTTAGTCGTTGCACAACGAAAGCCGGTTGTTAGTTGGTTGTTAGATATCAAGTAGTTAACTAATCTTTAGGTATATTGGTTTGGTTATCTGGTAGGAATGGAGTGAATCTTGGGGTGTTAATTCGAACGCCTACTATGTTTAGGAGGTCTCTGGGGGGTTCTTGGGTGGGCGTGGGTGATGGTTCGAGAGTGGGGGTATTTGGGGCAGGTTCGATCGAAGGCTTATCCTGGGTTATTTCTGCTTGGTTGCGGGCTATTGTGGCGAGGATCTTGGCCAGGTTCTCGAGACTGATTACTGCGAGGCTTGGTTTTCGATCGGCTTGGAGCACAAGCAAGTCAGCATCACTAAGGTATTTGTAGACGAGGCTAAAGCCGGCTTTGCGCACTTTGGATTCGACGCGCAGGGTTTGGTTAGCGAGCCTTACCTCCACATCCTGCTTAAAACCTCCCGCGGAGCCGCTTAGCGGCACTCGATAGGCGTCAAGGCCGTGAGCTCGGAACAGATCCACCAGAGCTCGTTCGGCGCGATCGCCTTTCTGCTTAAAACGGTTCGGCATCGGCACCACATCCTCGGCAGGCCACAACGGCCGCACAACTTGTCTGGATCATACGGGCTCAAAGTTGTCCTTGAAGTATTGGGCGGCGACTAACCATCGATCCGCGTAATTCTTGGGGTTTCGAGCGATCATATCGCCCAATTTCGGACTACCGGCATTGCGATCGGCCACAGATATCGAGACGCCACTTAGATCCTCACCATCCTGGTAAGGCCGCATCTCAGCAATCTGCGTACGACGGTATTGCGCGTAGTCGTTCAGCAGCATTTACAAGAGTTTAAACCGATCCAGAAGATTGTCAATATTTGTAGAAAGATTGCTTGACAGAGGCTTGGTGATGTGCATGATGATAATCATGAGAAAAGAGCTGCTGATCGATAGAATTTATCAAACTAGGATTTTAGGACTGGAAGCGAGAATCCATTACGTCCCGCGGCGCAAGCATTACGAAATAAGCATTTACGATAATCAAGATCGAGAATCCAAGCGTCCGCTAGTAACACCAGAATATAAAATTTACCGTGACGAAGCCATAGCCGCTGCCAAAGCAATGGCCAAATCAGACTTTTAAGGAGTATAAAAGAAAAAGCGCACCCAATTAGAGCCCATCCCCCCGATGACCCCGC
>Ga0126371_10000262_pt1 | contig 41773 bp, 34 predicted proteins | sample PanSoiMetaPlot_4_FD_110145 | JGI IMG/M metagenome (GOLD analysis project Ga0126371, IMG submission 110145) | Tropical forest soil microbial communities from Panama - MetaG Plot_4 | ecosystem: Environmental > Terrestrial > Soil > Tropical forest > Bulk soil | place: Panama | collected 2016-02-17
TCGAGGCGGGAGAACTCGCAGGCGTGTATGAGCCACAAACTTTTCTTCGCACCACAGACTTGCTCGCAGCGGCCTATGTCGCAACGCTCGGACGAAGCTCGGCGCTACAAAAACGAGGTGTGCAATGAATCTCCTGCATTTCTTTTCTGCCCACCGCATGGAAATTCTGCAGTCCACCGGCGAACATCTCTGGCTCGTCGTAGTTTCCATGCTATCAGCGATCACCGCAGGGATTCCGCTCGGCATCGCGGTGACGCGCAAACCCTGGCTCTCCAAGCCAATCCTCGGCAGCGCAAACGTCGCCGAGACAATTCCAAGCCTTGCCCTTTTCGGCTTCTTGCTGCCCGTGCCGTGGCTCGGCGCTCGCGCCGACCGCCTCGCGATACTCGCGCTTGCGCTATATGCCCTGCTTCCGATTATCCGCAACACCATTGCAGGCATTCAGGGCATTGATCCCAGCGTGCGCGAGTCTGCACGCGCTATGGGCATGACCGACTCGCAGATTCTATTCCGAGTCGAGTTGCCTCTGTCCTTGCCGGTTCTGCTCGCCGGCATCCGCGTCGCCACGGTTTGGACCGTTGGCATTGCAACCATTGCCGCCGCCGTTGGAGCGGGAGGCTTGGGTGAATTCATCTTTCGCGGTTTGGCCATGGTCGATAACCGTGTCATTCTCGCGGGCGCAATTCCTGCCGCGATTCTCGCGCTCCTCGCCGACATCATTCTTGGTCTCTTTGAACGCCAGTTGCGCCACGCTCGCTAATCCATGCGCTGCCTGATACTCACCTGTTTCGCCGCATTGATCCTCGTCAGTGGCTGTGTGAGTCGCCAGGACACAATTGTCGTGGGCTCCAAGAATTTCCCCGAGCAGGCGATCCTCGGCGAAATCCTGGCCCAGCAAATCGAAGCAAAAACAAAACTGCATGTAGAACGCCGCTTCTATCTCGCTGGGACCTACATTTGCCACCAAGCGCTGCTCGCTGGCCGCATCGATATGTACGTGGAATATACAGGCACCGCGCTCACTGCTGTATTGAAGGAGCCGCCGCAAAAAGATCCTCAGGGCGTGTTCGACCGTGTTCGCCGCGAATATGCCCGCCGCCTCAATCTTACGGTCGAGCCGCCGCTCGGATTCAACGACAGCTTCGCCATTGTGGTTCGTGGACAGGACGCCAGGCAGGATCAGCTTCATACTGTTTCCCAGGCGGCACAGTATTCCCCGAACTGGCGCGCGGGATTCGGCTACGAATTTATGGAGCGCCCCGACGGATACGACGGCTTCGTGAAGACGTACGGCCTGAAATTCGCTGGCGAGCCGCGCATCATGGATCTAAATCTTCTTTATCGCGCGCTCACGGCCCATCAGGTGGACATTGTGGCTGGCAACACCACTGACGGCCAGTTACTCAGCAACGATTTTACCGTCCTGGAGGACGACAGACACTACTTCCCGCCATATCAGGCAGTCACAATCGTGCGCCGTGAAATTGCGAAAAAACATCCAGATGTGGTGGCAGCAATCGCGGAATTGTCTGGGAAAATATCAGATAGCACTATGCAACACATGAACTACGAGGCCATCGCTCAACATAAGGATATCACCGCCGTAGTTCATGAGTTCCTTACGTCGAGACTGAGGTAGTTTGCCGCTGTCTCACTCGGCTTCCTGCAACGTTCTCATGTGTGATTCAAGCGAGGCTACGTAATTGCGCTCTGCTTCGAGTTCGGATTGAAGCTTCTTGATCAACATCTCAAGCCGCTGAATTTCAAACTTGAGCTTCTGAATTTCCGCTGATGGCGCTACGGGCCGTGAAGCAGAGTACGCCGCCGCCGGAACAGCTGGCCGCTGGCCCGGTGCCGTGGGCATTAGTCTCATCGCTGCTGGCGGAGCGGACTCAACTGGCATAGCGAAAATCCCCGAGAGCGACGCGGTAGCCGGTCGCGGCTCCGTGCTCGCAAGCGGCCACTCCTGCACCGTTGGAGTCTGCTGTTGCGGCCTGGGATTGAGAAGATTTTTCACCCGCGCGATCAAATCCTGCGGCTGAAATGGTTTGCGAATCAGCTCGTCCGCGCACGCCGCGATAGCTTTTTCCGCCACTGTTTTGTCCACCACGCCGGACATCAAGATCACTGGTGTTTTGGCGAGGTTCTCGTCCCTTTTTATCAATTGGCACACTTCGTAGCCGTCTTTTCCCGGCATGATTACGTCCGTAATCACGGCATCGGGAACGTTCTCGTCAAATTGCGCCAGAGCTGACGCAGCATCGTGGCACGTAATCACATTGATGGCCTCACGGCGAAACGCAATCTTGATCACTTCGCGCATCGTCGCGCTGTCATCGATGAAGTATACGGTAGGAACTTTCGCGGTAGTTTTTTCCGCGACGATTTCGGGCGTCTCACTCATGGCCGCTCCAATTCGATTTGATTGGGGCCGCTGTCTGATTTGCTTTCCGAGTGCGCCTCGGAAGAACCCAGATCAGTCGTCGTTTCCGCTTCTTGCGCCGCTTCATCCAGCTCGCGCATCGCGTCGAGCATCAGGTCCGTCGCTGAACGCAAAACGGTCCTGTGCGCGGCCGTCGTGCCATAAACAAACTTGTAGACACCTTTTCCCGTGCCCTCGCAAGACTTCACAATATGAACAACGGCTTCATCGCCGAACAACAAACCGCACTCCGCATGCGATAGCTCGCCGCCATCGAAATAAATCACGCCATCCGTGTCGCCGGCGTTGATATTCAGTGCACCTGTCTGACGCGCCTGGCTCAGCATCTGAATTACCCCCGGCAAATCCATTCGTGACAAATCGCCCGTGAGCGACGCCATCGAGCTCGGCATCATCTGCGTCGGCTGAAAACCTTCCTGCCGGCTCAGAAGAAATGTGCGCACGTGCGCCGCGATGTCGTCCGGTGCGCGCCGCCGGTCCACGTAATCATCGCAACCGGATCGAAACGCTTCCATTAACGCCTGGTCTCCGCCATTTCCCACCGCGATAATGGGAATCGCCGCTGTCTTCGAGTCAGCCCGCAAAATCGGCGCAATCTCATAGGCATTCATCTCGCGCAAATTCGTCGCGCACAATACCGCCGCCGGTCTGTTCCATTCCAGCATCGTCAGCGCATACGCGGCCTGCGAACTCGTCACCACTTCGAATCCTTCCGTTTTCAAGGCGTCGCCTAGCTTTTTCGAAAAATACACGTTGCTGTCAATCAACAGGATTTTGGGCAGAGCTGCAGCAACAGTCATCGCGACGATTCCTCGAGTCTTCCATGCATCGAGCGCCGCGCCTGAATAAGCTTCGCCAAGTCGACAACTGCGACCTCCTCATCGTTTACAGAGATATATCCTGTTACAAACGGAAACCTCGTGCTCGTTTCATCCGGAGGCTGCAACGACTCTGCCGAAGCCATCTCACATTCTCCCGCCACCGGAATCGCGCACCAGTCTCTCACCCCCCGTTCCCTCCATTCTGCGATCAGGTAAAAATGATTCACGGGAAATGCTTCTTCGCCAAATAACTCGCTGATATCGCAAACTGGCACGACGCGGTTGCGCCGCACCAACACACCAGAAATCCACGGGGTATGATGGGGGAAGTTCTGAATTTTCTCCGGTGCTGTCAACTCGATCACGGAATCCGCTGCGAAAGCAACGCACCGTTTGCCAAGCGGCAGCAGCACAAAAGACTTTGCCGGGGTTTCAACCGCGACGCTCATTCGTGCTGCTCCGCAGGAGACCGAATCGCCTCGCCGCCGGTTTCAACAGTGGACTCGGATTCCGCTGCATCGGTAGCCGCCGCGTCCAATTGCGCAAACTCCTCTTCCGTCAAGAATCCTGCCGGGCTCACCACCGGTATCACGTTTTCCGAGATCAGAGTCACTCCCCGGTACCACACTCGTTCCGCCCCACAGAATCCGGGCGGCAACGCCATAAGAAAAGTCATCGTCTCCATTCGGTCGATCGAATCCACCAATACAGCGATACGATAATTCCGTAGCACGACAACTTGTGTAGGGCGTGATGCCGGCAACCCAAAATGAGCGGCGCCGTTAACCACATGAAATGTCGTCCGGGCGCGCCACAAACGGTGTCGCACTTTTGGGATTCCCGGCGCGGAAACATCCGTAGCTGCTGCGGAAATGCTGTCCGTCGTACGGATTTCCTGAATCGCATTTGCATTGATCGCAAACGTTTGACCGCTGATGGAAAACAGAATAACGGGCTCGCTGCGGGATGAGCGCCGTCCGGGCCGCGATTCGCTCGGCGCAATCCTCATCGCAGCACAGCCTGCGGTATGGTGACCAGTTGCCGAACGCGCTTCTCGATCGCGGCTGCAATCTGATCCAGAGGAAGAACCTGAGTCACAAATCCTGTTTTGATCACTTCTGCGGGCATGCCAAAAATCACTGACGTTGCCTCGTCCTGGACGAATACCACGCCGCCACCCGAGTAAATTGCCTGTGCGCCGCGCGAACCGTCATTGCCCATACCTGTTAGGACCACACCCGTCGTCAGCGGACCAGCCCATTCTGCAGCAGTTTCCATCGCCACGTCCGCGCACGGGCGGTAGCCGGAAATCCGCGCGCCGCTATCGAGCACCACGCGGCCCTTGGGCGAAATGCGCATATGATGGGAACCGGGGCAAACATAGAAAATCCCGGGCGTGAGCGCCTCGTTTGCCACCGCTTCTTTAACCTGGATTTCAGTCGCGTCAGCCAACTGCACGGCGAACTGACTCGTGAAGCTCGCCGGCATGTGCTGCACCAGCACGACCGCTGCAGGAAGATCCTTCGGTATGCCGGCAACGAGCTGCATCACCGCCGCCGGGCCGCCCGTCGACGCGGCAATCACTACCACTGGGAATCGGCTTCCGTTCGTTGCATCTGAGACAAAACTTTCCGTCGCAGGCCTTGCAGATGCTTCTCGATGTGCGCCACTCGCGGGAGACTTCGGCCGCGTCGCCGTCCGCACCACACGAACCTTCGCCGCCATCTTCAGCTTGCGATTCATTTCAGCACCGACAGAATTCATGTCCAAATCGATGCCGCTCGATGGCTTGGAAATGAAATCAATCGCGCCGAGCTCCAGCGCGACCAGTGTGCTCGCTGCGCCGTCGCGCGTCTCCGAACTTACAATTACAATTGGCCGTGGATTCTGCGACATGATTTGCTCTGTCGCCTGCAAACCATCCAGATGCGGCATGTTGATGTCCATCGTAATCACGTCGGGCTTGAGCGATTGCGCCATCGCTACCGCCTCGTTTCCGTCCTTAGCCTGACCCACGACTTCCATCTGCGGGTCGCTGCTGACGATCGTCTGCAGCACCTTGCGCATGAACGAAGAATCGTCCACGAGTAGCACGCGAATTTTCTTCGCAGCAGCGTTCATATCAGCTTACAGGCACGGGGCGGTGACGATGCCCTGCCTTCTCCACTCCCAAAATTGACGCCACGGCAGCCAGCAATTGTTCCTCTTGCACCGGCTTGGTCAGGAAGGCCACGGCACCTTCCCTGAGTGCGCGGTCGCGATGCTTGGCGCCTGCACGCGAAGTCACAACCATCGTTGGAATTCGACGGGTGTCCGGATTCTGTCGAAGGTGAGCCATCAGTTCGTATCCGTTCATGCGCGGCATTTCCAAATCAGTGATGATCAAATGCGCGCCCGATTGCGCCACAAGCTCGGCTGCTTCCAGGCCGTCCGAAGCCAGCAGCACGCGGTAGCCGGCCTTCTCGAGCATTCGGCCCACGAACTTGCGCACGCTGATCGAATCGTCTACTACGATCACGACGCGCTCGCCCTGCACTTCGTCGATCGCTTCCGTCGGAATGCTGCCCGCCGCAACCGCCGCAGCTCCCGGTGCGAACACGCGCGCTGCAGCAGCCGTTGCGTTCAGCGAAGCATGTTCGGAGAGTTCTTGAGCCACCAGGCGATGCAAATCAATCGCGAGAATCAAACTTCCGTCAGGAGCAATCGTCGCGCCCGGGAACAACCGGATGTTTCGCAGGAATCCGCCAAGATTCTTGATCACCACTTCGTCTTTGCGCAGCACTTCGTCGACGGCCAGACCGACGCGCCTGCCCGCCACTTTGACGATGACCATCCGGAAATATCCGTTCACCGTTTCGAGAAGCGGCAGGCCGAGCCGGGCGTCCAGTCGGACGACGTCTATGATTTCGTCGCGAACCTTGGTCAGCAGCTTGCCGCCAACATCTTCAATCTCCTCAGGACGCAACCGGCGAATTTCTTCGACGAATCCGAGCGGCAGCGCGAAGAGCGACGCCCCGCAGCGAACAAATAACGCCTGCGAAATAATCAGGGTCAGCGGGACCTTCAACGTGAAGCACGACCCCTGGCCCGCTTCGGTTCTTATCTCGACCTCACCGTTGAGCGCGTCCAGGTTTGCCTTGACCACGTCCAAGCCGACGCCGCGGCCTGCCAATTCGGTTTTTTCCGACGCGGTCGAAAATCCCGGCAGGAAAAGCAAGCTCCGCAACTCGCGGTCGTTCATCTGCCGCACTTGTTCCGCCGAAACAAATCCCGATTCGGCTGCCCGCATGCGAATCTTCTCCGAATCGATACCGCAGCCGTCGTCCTCAACCTCGATGAAGATATGATTGCCGCGGTGATACGCGTGAACGGCGATGCGGCCTCGCGGATTTTTGCCCTGCCGCGTCCGCTCCTCCGGCATCTCCAGTCCGTGCGCGACCGCATTTCGCACAATGTGAATCAGCGGATCGGAAATCTGCTGGATGATGTTGTTATCGAGCTCCGTAGACGCGCCAGCCAGAGTGAAATCAACTTCTTTGCCCGTCGTTTTCGCCGCATCACGCACAGTACGTGAAAGCCGCGTGTACAAGTTGCCGATGGGCACCATCCGCGCCTGCGTGATCTGGTCCTGCAGATGATGCGCTAGCTTCGTGAATTCATCGATGTCCGCGTCCACTCGGCCCATGAAGCCGCCGAGTTGCGCAAGTACTTCGTTCACGTCCGCGGAGATTTCCGTCAAAGACCGAGACAAGATGCTGAAATCGTCATATCGGTCCATCTCCAGTTCCGTGAACTCGCTGAACGGGTCATGCCGGTTTTCGGCTGACGCCTTCAAAGCATTTTTTGCCGCCCCATTCGATGAAAGCGCTGGGAACTGTGATCCGACCCAGTTGAATTCGTACTTGTCCTGGAACCCGGAGATTTTTTCGCCCAGCCGCGACTTCGAGAAATTAAGAATCTCGACGAGCTTCTCCAACTCTGCTAGGCGTCCGATCATTTTTGTGCGGTTGATCACCAACTCGCCCACGGCATTCATCATCTTGTCCAGACGCTCCAGAGAAATCCGCACCGAATGCAATTGCGGCGCATTCGAATGCGTCGCTCTGGGCGACGAGCTTTCGGACGGCTCATCATGGTGCGGAACAGCAGACACATGCGGCAGCCCCGCGCCCTCTGTCGCTGCTTGCACCATCGCCTCTCCGACGGAGTCCGGCACTATCGCAATGGCTGCCTCGTCTGGCACAAATTCAGCAATGCGCGAGAGCAACAGATCCACCGCCACCCGGGAGTCGCCTTCGCTCGGCCATTCCTGATGTAGGAACTTCTTCAATACATCAGCGGATTGCAAACAGAGATCCGTTAGTTCGGGGCTCGGGGCAAGAATCCCGTCGCGTATCTGTCCAACCAAATCTTCCACACGATGAGCAATCGCCGAAATGCGGTGCAACCCGACCTGTGCTGCCGACCCCTTGATTGTATGCATCGAGCGGAACAGCCGGTTCACATCCTCAGGGTTTTGATTGGCTTCCAGCGCCAACAAACATTCGGTCACTGCTTGTAGATGCTCTTCCGCTTCTGGCACGAAAAACTGCAGTACCTCGTCGGCAACGTCGTCGTCGAGCGGCAGCCGGTCGTAATACGAACCAGAGGTTTGTTGAGCGGGCTGCGGCACGGATATTGCCGGATCGCTTATGCCTTCGGGAAGTGCCTCACGCGCAGCCAATCCGCTCGGCGGAAACGCAAACGCATAGCGTTGCTTGAATGCCTGAATATCCGACGCTACTTCCGTAGCTGAGTCGCTGATTTCCAACAGATCAAACTCCAGCACGGAAATCGCATCCGATAGAAACTCCGTAAGAGGCGCTATCGTGTCCGAGTTGAGCGGCGCATTGCGCGTATACTGAAAAACGTGCGCCAGCTTGCCTGAGATCTCCGAGAACAGCGGGAATCCGTAAGTCGCCGAAGTACCAGACAGCGTGTGCGCCGCGATGTACAAACGTTCCAAGTCGTCCGAATTCGGCTGGGGTTCCTGCAAAATGCTCGCGTATTCCCGTAGAAATTGCAGGTGCTCCGATGCTTCCTGCAGGAAGACTTCGATCGCGCCTTTTCCCGGATCGCTCACAACGCACCTTCGACCAGCGCCGCACCGCGATAAATCATTTCTCCCGCCGGTTTACGGTACAAAATGCAATCGCCGCACACCACTGATTCAAATTTCACCGGGGCATTGGACACCGATTCCGAATGGCCCAGGAACAAGTACCCACCCGGCTCTAAGTATTCATAGAAGTGCTGGATCAGCGAATTTCTGCGCGATTCTGAAAAATAAATCATCACGTTCATGCAAAAAATACAGTCCAAGCGTCCGAGGTAAACCGCCTGAGCCAGATTCATCGGTGCAAACGAAACCATTCGCCGGATTCGCGGCTTGATCACGTGCTCATTGCCCAAAGACGAAAAGTACGCATCGAGCTGCCGTGGCGAAAGCTGTCCGAGGCTTCGGCGCCGGTAGACGCCTTCTTGCGCCGATTTCAGTGCGTTTTTGCTGATATCCGTCGCAAGAATTTCCACGTTCCATGCTTCGGAAAACATCAGCGCGTCCGCAACAGAAATCGCGATCGAATACGGCTCTTCCCCCGTAGCGCATCCGGCGCTCCAAATACGCAGCGACCGCGGATTCTCCCAGAATTTTTTCATGTGCAATTCAGGAAGGACTTTCCGTTGAAACGCTTCGAAAACCGCGGGGTACCGGAAGAACGAAGTCTCTTGCGTCAGCAACCGCTCCACCAGCATGTCGTACTCAACATTCGACACATGCACCTTGCGAAGCAGATCCGTGCCATGAACGAAATGCTTTGCCGTCATGTGTTCGTGAATGCGCGTTGAGAAGAAGCGTTCACGCGATGCATCGAACAAAATGCCGGAACGCCGCTCGATGAGCGTGCGGATCTCGTCGAGTTCATAGTCCGTAATCGAAACAGCCGCAAGGTTTTTCATGTTCCGCCCGCGTCAGCGAGTGACGGTCAAATAGTTAACGGCGTGCGCCCATCGCAACCGGCTCGGGCCGCAATTCCTCAGCGCACGAGCCCTCCGAGGCATTCTTGGATCCGGAACGGAACTGCGCAAGTGCTTCGTTCAGTTGCTCCGAAAGTTTGACCATGTCACCGACGGTCGTTGCAGTCTGACGAGCCCCCTGCGACGTCTGCCGCGTAATGCTGGAGATAATCTGCATCGCGTTCGCCACGCCTTCCGTGCCTCGCACCTGCTGCTTCGACGCGAGCGAAATCTCCTGGACGAGTTCAGCAGATTGCCGCACGACGCTCGAAATCGCTTCCAGCGCTTTTCCGGCTTGGTCTGCAAGGCTAGCGCCAACTTCTACTTCCTTGGTGCCTTCCTCCATGACCACCACCGCTTCGTTCGTCTCGGCCTGAATCGCCTTGATAAGCGCTGCAATGTCCTTCGTCGCGCTGCGTGAGTGTTCTGCGAGCTTGCGAACCTCGTCCGCAACCACTGCGAACCCGCGCCCTGCCTCGCCTGCGCGTGCCGCTTCAATCGCCGCATTGAGCGCGAGTAGGTTGGTCTGTTCCGTGATGTCGTTGATGACGTTGATGATTTCCGAAATTTCGAGCGATCGGTCGCCCAAGGATTTAATTTTCTTTGCGGTCGCCTGCACCGAAGCGCGAATGCGCTGCATGCCTTCCAGCGTGTCGCGCACTGCGCGGTTGCCCGATTCAGCGGCATCGAGCGCCCTGCGAGCTGCTTCGGCGCTTGCTTCCGCGTTGTTCGACACTTGTTTCATCGACACCGTAAGCTCCTCCACCGCCGATGACGTGTTCGTGATTTCCTGGTCCTGCTGCGTCGCGCCAGTCGTCATTTCGTCAGCCGCGAACAGAATGTGGCTGGCGCTGTTATTGACGTCGATCGCCGCCTTGCGCACGCGCTCGATAACTTTTGTAAAGTTGTCGAGCATCAAGTTCACTGAGTCCGTCACATTGCCCAGCGCGTCATTCGTCACTTTGCCGCGCATCGTCAAATCACCGCGCGACACCTGATTGATTAGGTTGAGCAAATCCGTGATGCTCCGCTGCAACGACTCCGACGCCTCTTGGCTGACTGACGACCGTGCGACTTTCACCGCGCTGCGGTTCAAATTGTCGGCAATGAAGGCGAATTCGTCCGTTCCTGTGATCTCCGCCTTCGCACGCAAATCGCCCGCGGCGAGCTTCTCGGAAAAACTGGCGAGTTCGCTCAGCGGCGCAATCACGCGCTTCGGAAGCAAAATTACATGCGCCAGAAACGTCGCAACGGCAAGCGCCGCCGCACAAAGCAAACTTGACGATGCGCCGCTCGGAAGCGCCGAGAAATTGGCGAGCGACTGTCCATTTGCGACAGCGCCAGCGTGAAAAGCGAAGCCAAGAACCGCGGCAACCGCCGCCGCATCCCACAGGATCAGTGCCCAGATAGTGGAACTAAGACGCGATCTCATAACATCCTCCGAAATCATGAACCGTGATGGCCGCATCCCCCGCGGCGGTCTCCCAACGGATATTTCCTTGCAATTTCATATGACTGACACCGGAAACACTTCGATCATTTTGTTCAAATCGAGCACCAGCGCGAGGCGATCGTCGTGCCGCAACATGCCACGGCAGTGCGGAATTTCGCTCGGCATCTGGTCCAGCAGCGAATCGTCTGCCGCCGTATACGTGCCCATCACTTCGTCGGCCGCGATGCCCAACCGAATGCTTGTCGCGCTCGCCTCGTCGCGCAGCGCCGCCACTACAACGTGCCGCGGCAGCAACCCTGACCGTCTGCCTTCCGTAAATGCGATGTCCACCAACGGAACGATTGATCCGCGCAAATTGAAGACACCCATCAGGAAAGAGGGCGCCAGCGGCACTCGCGTCACGGGAGGCCAATCCACGACCTCTTCAATCGTAAGCACGGAAAGGCAAAACCGCTCGCGTCCCGCGCGAAACACGCAGTACTGGCTCTCCGGTGCCCGTTCGCTGGGCGCTTCCCCGTCGAACGGTTCAATCATCTCCGCCGGATCGAGCATTTCGCTGCGGTCTGCGCCGATTGCGGCCAGCTCCGGCTGCTGCTCGAAGCCGTGCTCCGGTTTGTAATCGTCATGCATCAGGCAAATCTCCGCACCGTGGACAAAAGCTCGTCAGCCGTGAACGGCTTGGCGATATATGCGTCCGCGCCCTGTTGCTGGCCCCAAAACTTGTCGCTCGTCGTATTCTTCGAACTCACGAGAATCACCGGAATACCGCCAAACAGCGCGTTCCCTTTCAGGTCGCGGCAAATTTGAAACCCATTGCGCTGCGGCATGACTACATCCAGCAAAATCACGCCCGGATGCTCGGTCGTAATCGTCTCCTCGATTCGCAGTGGGTCACTGAGGCCGACTGAGAGATAGCCGCCCTCTTCGAGGATTCCTTGCATCATCTTCACTGCTGCAACCGAATCATCGACGACCAGAACCTTTTTCAACACTTCATCCTCCAACGACTGGGCTTTTCCAGGCAGCAATCTTTCGTCGCAGTCTTTACACCTGCGCTTCTTCGATCGTCGAAAGCAACCGCCGCGCGCTAATGCCAAGGTTCACCGCTGCTTCTGTGTTTTTCATTCGCTGCGCCTGATCCACGCGTGCCTGCAAGTACTTCATCTCCTCGCGTCCCAGTGCGATTGCGTTATTGAGCTTCGCAGAATCTCCGGATGTCTTTTGTTCTTCGCGCGCCAGCGCGACGAGCGCGCGCGCCGCTACGGCTCGGCGAAGGTCTTCCGAAAGCTGGCCGCCGTCGCTCACGAATGCGTTCACTTCCCAAGCGGAGAGCAAGATTCTCGCATCACCCAGGCTTACCGTGCTCATCGAACGCCCGCGCGTCGGTGGCGCTTCGATCAGTTGCTCCCAGATTCCTTCCAGGCACTTTTCCAGATCCGGCGAAAGCACGTTGCCGTTCGCCGCTGACCGTATCCCTGAAGCGTCCGCGTGTTCAGCAGGAGCTGCAGGAGTCGGCGTAGCTGGCGCGGCAAGCACAGGCCGCACGGGTGGCATCAGCGGTGTTTTGACGGCTGCGGCGGGCTGTTGAACCGGCGGTTGAGCGGGCGCGATTGGTCTTGCCAGAGTGGCTGGCGCGGCAGCAGGGCGAACAGGCTGAACTGGCGGCGCGCTCGCCGGAGCTTGCCGTGACACTGCCGGATTCCGAGTCGGCAGTGTCACAACTCGTGGCTTCGGCGTTGGCTGTTCTGGTGCCGCAGGCAGCTCACTGACTTCATCCGTGCGTGAAGGTCGTTGCTCCGGTTGCGCTGCTGGCTGCCGCGATGTAGCAGGCGTGATCGGTTTCGGCTTTTCCATAGGCATAACCGATCCAATCACCGGGACTTTGATTTCAGCGGGAACAATTCCGAGCGCACGCTCCACTGCGGCGCGAATTGCAAGCAGTTGCTCGAACGTCTTATTTGCAGACTCCGCTGCATAATCCGCGGATATTGGCTGTCGCCACGAGAGAGAAATCTCGCGCAAGTGCCCCACAGGCTCCTGTTGTGTCAATCCCGCGGTGCGGCAATCAACCGTAGAGATACCTCTCCGCTCCAGTTCCGTCAGGCCCTCTCGTATTGCGCGCAAGTCGGCATGGAGCAGGCGGAAAAACGAGCGCCGCACCAGAAAATTGAATCGCGTAAACGCAACCAGCGCCGCGGGATCGTAAAACATGTACCCTGCCGCGTCCTTCAGCTCGCGTCCTTTTTCCAGGAGCTTCGCCGCGAAAACCTCGCGCAAGCCTCGGCATTCCTTCATCGCGTCCAGCACTTGGTTGAGCGGCCCGCACCATTCGAGCTCCGTGGCATCGGCATCCGCCAGAACGTTTTGCAGCACTTGCGCCACGTCGCCGAGCGTAATTTCGCACGCGTACAAGTCCTCTGGAGCGCAAAGGGCAAAATACGTTGCCAGTAGCAAATCGATGTTGTCGCGGTCCGTCGGGGATTTCTGAGTGTGGCGCAGCAAACGCAGAATCAGCGCGCGTAAACTCTCCGGACGGACTTCTTTCAGAGAATGCAGCAGCTGCCTCAGCTGATTCGTCCGGATTTGCGCGTCCATTTCGTCCAGCCAGCGAATAACCTGATCGAAAAGCTCCGTGGCAGGACAAGCAGCAGGAAGCGTTGCATCGTGTACTGGCGGAATAGACAGATGAAAGTGCGTTGCCAGATAAAAATACAGCGGATACACGAGCCGTGCTTCCGCCCATGCTCCGGCGATTGCTTCTGCTCTTTCGCTTAGGGACGCCGGTGATTGCTCGGGAGGCGCCGATTTTCCAGCTAGCTTGGTCATGAATTCAGTACCCTTTAAGGTGCTGTCCAGCCGAAGTACACCCTACCCTCGGCGCTAACGAGGGAGAAAAGCACGCATGCGGCCAAAAGCGCGTCGTCCTGGTGAAATTGAACTCGCTGAAATTGATGGAGTTATATGATGGGTCGCACTACAAAATTTTGTGTCGTCTCACCCTGCGACAAAATCGTCTCATTCGTCGAGACTCCAAACGCCTATTCGTGAGACAAATCTCACGCAAGAGCTTTATTCCTGAGGCATCGCCGTTGCGACCGCCTTTTTCGCCGGCCTCAAGGGAATTTGATACTGCTTTAGCTTCCGATACAGCGTTGCGCGACTGATTCCAAGCATCTTTCTGGCGAGTGCCTTGTCGCCATCCGCCTGCTCGAAGACGCGCAGAATGGTCATTCGCTCCATGTCGGCCAGCGCCGTTGAAGCCATGACACGCGAATCCTCGCTCGAGAAGTCGCCCTCCTGCATCGAGCGAAGTGTCGGCGGAAGATCATTCAACCCAATTAACTGCCGGTCGCCCAATGCCAGCGCGCGTGCCACGCAGTTTTCCAGTTCTCGAATATTTCCCGGCCAATCATATTGGAGAAATGCTTTCATCACCGCCGATCCGACCTGAATGTTTTCTTCCGGCGCATGCCGCTCAAGAAAACATCGAATCAGCGCCGGAATGTCCGAACGCCGTTCGCGCAGCGCAGGCATATGCACTACCACAACATTCAGCCGGAAGAACAGATCCTTTCGGAACGCGCCCGCCCGATACGCCGCTTCCAAATCCCGATTCGTCGCCGCGATTACGCGCACATCCACCGGCACTCTTTCATTGCTGCCAACCGGCCGCACTTCTTTTTCCTGCAACACGCGGAGAAGTTTCGCCTGCATTTCTAAAGGTAGTTCGCCGATCTCGTCGAGAAAAATCGTTCCGCCATTCGCCGCCTGAAAAAGCCCTCGCTTCGCTTTGAGCGCGCCGGTAAACGCGCCTTTCTCGTGGCCAAAAAGCTCGCTTTCCATTAGCGTCGGCACCAGCGCACCGCAGTCCACCGCGACAAACGGCCTCTGTGCCAGAGGCCCCCGGAAATGAATCGCGCGCGCCACGAGTTCCTTGCCCGTTCCGCTCTCGCCAGCAATCAAGACAGGCGCTGACGAGTCTTTCAACCGCGCGACCATGCGCAGCACTTCCTGGATTTTCGCCGATGTTCCGACAATCCCATCGAGCCGTGTCTCCGCGTCCACGCGCTCGCGCAAAAACTGATTCTCCGCAACTAGCTGCACTTTTTCCGCCATGCGCTGCAACAAAGACCGCATTTTTTCTACGCGAAATGGCTTCTCGATGTAATCGTATGCGCCAAGTTTCATCGCATCGACCGCCGATTCGACTGTCCCATGCCCGGTCATAATCGCCACTTCCGTCGCGGGAAGCATGTGCTTGATTTGCTGGAGCAACTCCACGCCGCTCATCTGCGGCAATTTCAAATCTGCAATCACGACTTCCGGCAAATGCTCTTCGATCAAAACCAGCGCGGCTTCCGCATTTTCTGCTTCCCAGACCGCGAACCCTAACCGTTCACCAATAGTCATACACAACTTCCGTATGGAAGCCTCATCATCAACGACTAGAAATTTAATCCGTGCATCGTCAGTCATGATTCTTTGCATTCTCCAAATTGTCTTCGCGCCAGGTTTCGCGCATAACTAGAGTTTGGCCACAGCCACGGAAGCCGTTTCCTCGGTCTTCGCTGCCGGAAGCCGAACAAAAAATGTGCATCCCGTCCCGTCACTGTTGTTTTCGCAAATCACATCCCCGCCGTGCTCTCTCACAATGCCGTAGCAAATGCTCAATCCCAGTCCAGTTCCCTTACCGACTTCCTTCGTCGTATAAAACGGCTCAAAAATTCGCGCCGTGTCGGAAATTCCCACGCCGTTGTCGCGAATTGTGATTTCCACGGCGCTGTCGCGTTCGCTGGTTGCGATTTCGATTCTCCCTGCGTGCCCCGATTCACGCACAGCGTCATACGCGTTATTGAGAATGTTCAGAAACACCTGCTGCAACTGATTCGCATCCCCAAGTACCTGCGGGATTTTGTTGCTAAAGCGCTCGACCACTTCTACGCCGCCGCTCGCTGCTCCGTACGTTCGCAGCTGCAGCACCTGCCGTAACACGTCGTGAACGTCGAGCGCCTCTCGCTTCGCCGGCATTTGCCGCGCAAATCTCAGTAGGTTTTGCACAATCTCCTTCGTACGCTCCGCTTCCTTCAGCACAATCTCCAGTTCTTCTTTCGCAGCTTTCGGCACGCTGCTGTTTTCCAGCAGTAAATCCGAATAACCGACGATCGCCGCCAGCGGATTGTTGATTTCGTGTGCCACTCCAGCGACGAGCTGGCCAACTGCCGCCATCTTTTCACTGTGCCGCAGTTGCGCCTGCAGCACCGCCGCGTCCGTAATGTCCGTCAGCACAACCACGATGCTGTTCACGTGGCCTTCTTCGTCGCGCATCGGACTCACACTGACCGAAAACTGCCCGGTGCTGCGATTCCCTCGCAGCACCGGCAGTTCAATATTTTCCGCTCCGACCCCGCAAAGCGCGCTCGTGAACGTCCGGTCGAACTGCGGGCGCCGGTTTCGCGGAATGAATTCTGCGAAAATTCGCCCTAGCAAATCGTCCTTCCCGTAGCCCGATTCGTAACATCGCCGGTTCGCGTAACTCACCAGTCCTGCCGTATCGAGGACAAGAATCATGCTCTGTGTATTGTTCAATATTTTTGTGTTGAAATCGCGTTCGCGCTGCAATTGCGTTTGATATCTGCGTTGCTCCGTAATGTCTTTCAAAACGTGGATCGTCCGCGATCCTTCTTCTCCTGAGCCAATCCGCGATGTCGAAATCAAAAACGCACGCGATCCCGACGTGAGCACAGACTCTTCTGTCTCACGGTCTGATTCCTTTTCCTTGCAAAACGGGCACACCAGTACGGGTGAATCCGCAGCGATTTTGCCGATCGCTTGTGTGCTTTGCCCGACCAGCTCCGACGGCCGCAATCCCACCGCGTCTGCTAGCGAACGATTCACACGCAGAATAACGTTTGCGGGATCGTGTACTACAATCAGGTCGCTGATTGCGTCGAAATCCTCTACCCATTGCCGTTTCGAATGCTCAATCCGCGAAAAAAGCCTCGAATTTTCCAGCGCTACGGAGGCGTGTCCTGCCAGCGCCTGTACCAGATTCCGGTCCGCTTCTGAAAGCTTCTTCCCGCGATCTATCAGGCACAACGTTCCCAAAAGGTCTCCTTCTGTTCCGTTCAAACGTACGAAACAAACGTCATTCCAGCCAAAGCTTTTCGCTACTTCCGCACTCAGCAGAGAATTCGCGGAGCCAAGCAGAATCGGCCCAGAATGCTCTTGAGCCAGCTTCGTAAGCGCCGCATTGAGTCTCGCCCTATCAATTTGCTGCGAGGGCCCACGCAAATTACTCGCAAGCACGGTTTCGAGTTGTGCGCCACGCGTGAGCGCCAGAATGGCCATTCGCGCCTCGAGGATTTCTCCGGCGCGGCAGGTGAACCGCCCCACAAATTCTGGCAGCCGCAGCGAAGGCTTCAGCTCCAGCGCAAGATTCATCAGGCTCTGCGCGTGCAACCCCGCCATGTCCCCAGTCGATGGATGCAACGTGGAAAGAGCCATGCTCACAAGTGGCGCGACGTTCTTAGCTTTTTTTGCTAAGCGTCCACGCAATGCCCGCGGCACCGCCCGATATGAAAACACAAGCACGTGCCGTGCATCGTTTGGCGCACCCACAGCGATTGCCACGCAGCACTCAGAGGACATGCCGCGGCTCGCCTCGACGGCGTTCCCTCGACTCAGCACCCGCGAAAAGACTGAACCCTTCTTGAGATCGACTGCTGCATTCGCAAAACTTGTATAGCGAAAACCAATCCCGTAAACACGGCTCGCTCGCGCATTGCCATCGACGCGCCAAAGGCTCACTCCATCTGCTTGAAAATAGGTCTTCAACGCACGGCAAACGCGGTGGACATGATGACGCGGTGTGGGCTTACACAGCTGCTCAAGAAGGCGCTCAAGGGTGCCTCCGCCGGTTGAGGAGAGGACTCGGGACCGTCGTAACCGTGCACGCATGGAAAGGGCGCACCAGCGCCTAAACTCACGTTTTGAGAATTTGGGTACAACTCACGGTAGTCTGCAATCTCATTTTGAGTCAAGAATCGCTCGCCGCAAGTTGCTGAACTATACACCCACTGCGAAGCCGCAAATTTCTCAAACTGAGACATTTCCCCGCCAGGTCTCTTGCCAGTGAGACGGATGCGATGGACACCCGAATGTTCGCCCTTCCTCGTCTGTAATATAAGCCACATTTTTTCAGCGCTTTATGGTTCGTTTCAGGCCCATTCACAACAGTGATTGCAGTTCCAGACTTGGCCCACCCATTGCATTAATGGAGACCGGATATCTAGGCCAATTCAAGGAGAGGTCCGTGAACATTACAAAGAAGCTGATGGGGTTCAGCTTGGTTTTCGTAGCAGCCGGTGTCCTGTTGATGCCGCGCGCCTCGACCGCCCAAGACTCCGCTACAAAGCGGAAGGTCAGCCATCGAGTAGTACCCGATTATCCGAGCATTGCGAGGGAGATGAACATCACCGGCAAAGTAAAGATTGAGGCTACCGTCGAGCCGGACGGCCACGTGAAGTCCACGCGCGCCGTGGGCGGCAGCCCTCTATTGCTCGAATCGGCGGAAAAAGCGCTCAAGAGCTGGAAGTTTGAGCCGGCACTCAAGGAAACCGTCGAAGTTGTCGAGTTCGATTTCAACGGGCAGTAGCATCCGTTTTTTCTTGATGACCTTCGGGACCGCACTCTGCGCGTCCCGTCAGATGCGGGGAGGCGATGGGCAATGACCATCGGTAAGAAGCTCTATATCGGATTTGGCTCCATTCTGTTGATTTCGTTCATCGTGTTCGCCGTAAACTTCACGGCGATTCTCCGCGAACACTCTGTCCGTAACAAAGCCGCCACAACCCTCGAGAGCGTTCAAGTCATCGAAAACGTTCGCTATGACATGATGGAAGCTCGTCTCGACCTTCGTAACTTCCTGCTGAGCGGCGATCCCCGGATCGAGGCAGCAACAAACAAGCAGGAAAGCGACCTAACGGAATACATGGCCAAAGCCAAGGGGAATACCAGTGACGAAGTCCTGCGCAATGCGCTCCAACAGGTCGGAGCCAGCGAACAAGATTGGAATCAAACCTTTTGCCAGCCGCTGATCGCCAAGCGCCATCAGGTCGATGCGGGCGATAGTACCGTTTCGGACTTGCAGGTCTTTTACCTCGAAAAGAATCCGGGCGCCTGGGTCGGCAAATCCGTCCAAACGCTTGATGACGCCGACGCTCGAATACGCCAATCCCTTGCAGCTTCAAATGAGTCCGCCGCCCGAGCCAGTACCATCAGCACCATCGGAAGTTCCATCGGGATCTTCTTGGCCTTTCTCCTCGGTCTGGCGATTGCCTATTTCACGGCGAAGTCCATCACCGATCCGCTCGCCCATCTGATCGATGTCGCGCACGAAATCGGCAGCGCCGGCGACCTCGAGCACAATATCGACATTCGCCGCGAAGATGAGATCGGCCGTCTCGCCGATAACTTCCGTTCGATGGTTTTACATCTCAAGCGCATGGCCGGTGTCTCCGCTGCTGTCGCGGAGGGCGAGCTCACCGTGGAAATCGAGCCGCTCTCCAAGCGCGACACGATGGCGTCTGCGTTTTCGCGTATGGCGCGCGGCCTCCGCGAAATCGTCCGCCGCGTGCGCGACACTGCTTCACAAGTCGCCGCGGGTGCGAATCAAATGGCCGCGGCGTCCGAGGAATCCGCGAAAATCAGCGTGCAGGCTGCTTCTGCCATCGATGAAGTCACCAGCACCATGCACGAAATGAGCATCAACGTGCAGAACGTCGTGAAAAACACGCAGGTGCAAGCTTCGAGCGTCGCCGAAACCTCTGCGTCCATCGAGCAGATGGTCGCCTCGATCCAGCGCGTCGCCGATACAGCAAAAATCTTGCTCGATATTTGCCACCGCTCGCGCGTCGAAGTCGAAACCGGCATCACCACGATGGAAAAAGCTACCGAGGGGTTGAACCGCACCAGTATCGCGATCCAATCTTCTTCCGAGATCATCGGCTTACTCGGCAAGCGCGCGGACAATATCGGCGAGATCATTGAGGTCATTGATGATCTCGCCGAGCAGACCAATCTTCTCGCTCTTAACGCCGCGATCGAAGCCGCTCGCGCTGGCGAACACGGGCTCGGCTTTGCCGTCGTCGCCGATGAAGTCCGCAAGCTCGCCGAAAAATCCACGCAATCCACCAAGGAAATCGCCGAACTTATTCAGGGGATCCAGGACGAAGCGCGCACGGCGGTCGATAACATGGCCACGAGCACACAGATGGTCCAAGATGGCTTGCTCCTCGGATTAGATCTCAACAAAGCCTTCGGCAAGATCTCCAATGTCGTCAGCGAAGTCTACAAATTCGCCCAGGAAATTGGCGCCGCTACCAACGAACAATCGAGCGGCTCATCGCAAATTGCCAAGGCTACAACGCGTCTAACGGAAATCACTCAGGAGATTACTTCTTCCGTCGAAGAGCAGGCGTCCGGCGCGCAGGGCGTCGTCCGCTCGATGGAAAAAATGCGCGAAATCGTGCAGCAGGCCACGTCTAGCTCGACTGAGCTCGCCGCTACCGCCGAACAAATGTCCAAGCTCTCGCGCGTTCTCCTCGAGAGCATGGATCGTTTCCGCATCGATCACGATTCCCGCGAATCGAGCCGGAACTCCTCTTGGCTCGGAAACGGGCGCACGAACAGCAAGGAAACAGAAGACTCTTTTCACTCCGAGCTCGTTCGAGCGTAGCGAGCACATGACCAACCATCGCCAGAGAACGAAGTGAATAATGACCCGAGACCTTCAAATCGTCGGCTTGCGTATCGGACGCGAAACCTACGGAGTCCCCATCTCGCTCGTTCGCGAGATCGTCCGCGTTCCGGAGATCACTGCCGTCCCAAACGCTCAGAAGTACGTTGAAGGTGTCATCAACCTCCGCGGAAAAATCATTTCCGTCGTTGATCTTCGCAAACGATTCGGCCAAACAGACGTTGAGCCCAACAAGAAAAATCGCATCGTCGTTGTCGAACTCGAAAATCGCACCGTCGGCCTAATCGTCAACGCCGCATCCGAAGTGCTCAAGATCCCTCCTTCGGATATCGAACCGCCCAACTCTGTATTTTTGAATGGCGAGAGCGATTACGTCACCGGCGTCGGAAAACTGAAGAATCGTCTCGTCATCCTTCTCGACCTGAACAAAGTTCTGAACAGCAACGAATTGCGCCACCTCAACGAGTTCAATGCACCGCCCGTCGAGCATCTGGTTTGAGCCGTGGCCGTGACATTCACTAAAGCGAGCGAACCGTCTGCATGGCGACACTAACCATTCCCGTTCCACTTACCGAGCCTGAGCTGAAGCTGCTCCAGACCCTTGTCTATCAGGAATGCGGGATGTCCTTCGACGAGCATCGCATTCATTTTCTCCGCGACCGCCTGCAGCGCCGACTGAAGGCCTGTAATCTCGATTCTTTTTACAGTTATTACCGCCTGCTCACCAGCCACGACGGCAAAAAAGAATTGGCAGCCCTCCTTGAAAACCTCACCGTCAACGAAACCAGTTTCTTTCGCAACCTGCCCCAGCTCGAACTTTTCTCCAAGGTCATCCTGGAAAACTTGCTCCACAGGAAGCAGGAGCGCCGCGATTTTTCCCTCCGTCTCTGGAGCGCCGGCTGCTCAACCGGCCAGGAACCCTACACCATGGCCATCGGGGTCTGCGACGCGCTTTCTTATTACTACCTCCGCAATCCCCTCCCTTTCGAGATGCCGTCGCCCAAGCCGCTCATTCCTCCTCCGTGGAAGGCCGAAATCGTTGCGTCCGATATCAGTTACTCCGCTCTGCTTCAGGGCGAGCAAGCGCTCTATTCGGAAACTCAAATGGAGCCGGTGGATTACACCTGCCGACTCCGCTATTTCGAAAAACAGGGAGACAAATACGTCGTCAAGCTTGCCTTAAAAAATCTCGTTCAGTTCGACTTCCACAATTTGAAAACCGAATTTCTTCCCCAGCGCAACGACATCATTTTCTGCCGCAACGTGATGATTTATTTCGATGAGGCGGAGCAAAAACGTCTGATCGACAAGTTTTACAACTGCCTGAATCCCGACGGCTACTTGTTCGTGGGCCACGCGGAAAGCCTCTTCGGCCTCACTACGAAATTCAAAATGATTCACCAGAATAACGGCACCGCCTATCAGCGCCTCGAGGTGCCTGCATGAACTTCTTCCCGGACGAACGCGCGTCCGAGCTCCGCGAACTCTTCTTCGAGAGCGCGCAGGAACTTCTTCAAGAGATGAACGAAGCCGGACTTGAACTTGAAACGCATCCCAGAGATCTGGAAATCGTCCGCCGCGTCCGCCGCGTTGTCCATACTCTCAAGGGCGACTCCGCTGCGTGCGGCTTCCGTGAACTCAGCACTCTCGCTCACGAAATGGAAGACGCCCTTCGCCCGGACATTCTTCACGGCGTGCAAAGCTCAGTCGTCGAAGTAATCTTCACCGCTGCCGATACATTTCAGGCCATGCTTGCCGCCTATCGCATGAACGTGGCCCCTCCTACAGGCGATGAGCTCCGCGGCCACATCCGTCGCATTGCAAAAGCTCCCAAACAGCAGCAATCACAGCCGACGCCGAATCGCGTCGCCCGAAGGTTCGACTGGAGCGAAGTGCAACGCGAACGCATCGCCGAATCGCTTAGCGGCAATGTTCGTGTCTACAACGTTGCTCTTGAAATCGATCCCGCAATGGGTATGCATAGCGCCGCGTTTCAGCTCATTCAAAATGTTCTGAAGAATGTGGGCTCGATTCTCGCCATTTATCCTGTCGACGCCGCCGCGGCCGAATATGCCTCGCACATTGAGGCCGCTATCGCCACGGATCACTCCGAAGACTTGCTCGCAACAAAGTGTAAAATTCCCTCGGTCGTCTCGAGCATTGTTGTCGAACGAATCTCCGAGACCAAGGAACCTTCCCAGGACGTTCTCGAAGTTCTGCTTCAGGCTGAAGCTCGCGCTTCTGGCGTGCTTCCCCCACTACCGCAGACACCCGCGCCTCCGACAGCTCATCACAACAGCCCGGCAAAATCCGCTAATCAGGCTGCAGAATCCGAACGTTCTGCAGCCGCAGCCGCGCGAATGGGCGTGGATCGCACGCTTCGCGTCGAGGCCGACCGCATCGACACCGTCCTTAACTTGATCGGCGAACTCATCATCGGTAAATCGATGCTTCATCGCACCATCATCGAGTTCGACAAGCATCATTCCAAAGATCCTCTGCGAAGCCGCTTCGCCGACGCGCTCGCTCTGCAATCTCGCGTCCTCGAAGAGCTTCAGCGCTCCGTGATGAAAATTCGCATGGTTCCCGTCGAACAGCTCTTCCGCCGATTCCCGCGTCTCGTGCGCGACATAGCCAAGGCCCGCGAGCGCGAGGTTGTCCTCAACGTCTCCGGGGAAAACACCGACCTCGACAAGGGCATTCTCGACGCTCTTGCCGAGCCGCTCGCTCACCTCGTTCGCAATGCCGTCGACCACGGAATCGAACCGCCCGCCGACCGCGAGGCCGCTAACAAACCGCGCTGTGGCACTTTGCAACTCAACGCCTATCACCAGGGAAATCAAATGGTCATCGAAGTTTCTGACGATGGCCGTGGCATCAACCGTCAGAAGCTTGTCGAGCGCGCCATCGAACGTAACATCATTTCTGCATCTGACGTTTCCAAGCTCAGCGATTCCGAAGCCGCACGCCTCATTTTTGAGCCCGGCCTCAGCACCGCCGATCAGGTCACCGAAGTCAGCGGCCGCGGCGTCGGTATGGACGTCGTCGTCACTGCTATCGAACGCCTCAAAGGCACTGTCGAAATTGAAAGCACGCCGTCGCTTGGCACGAAATTCCGCCTCCTCGTGCCGCTCACGCTCGCCAGTATTCAGGCACTCCTGTTCCGCATTGGCGGCCGTCTCTACGCTGCGCCCGTTGCCAATGTCATCGAGATCACGCGCGTCACCGGAGCCGACATTCACCACGTCGACGCACACAGCGTCATTCGCTTGCGCGATCAGCTTCTCACTCTCGTCTGTCTCGACCAGCCGCCCGCCGCAAACGCCAAGAAAGTTTTCGTTGTCGTTATCGGCGCCGGCGATCGTAAGTTTGGCCTCGTAGTCGACGCGCTGATGGGCGAAGAGGAGTTGGTTATCAAAACTCTCGACGACCACCTCGCTTCGTCCGACATCGTCACCGGCGCTTCCATCCTTGGTGACGGCACCGTTGTCCTCATTCTGAATATTTCGGCGGTCGCTGGCCGCCTTGGACGTACACCGGCCCTGGGAGCCATAGCATGAGTGAACCGATTCGTGTGCTCGTTGTCGACGATTCAGCACTGATGCGGAAACTCATTCCGCAGATCCTCGAACAAGACCGCGGGATCAGAGTCGTGGGCACTGCGATGGACGGCTCATTCGGCCTGAAGAAAATCGAGGAGCTCAAGCCCCATGTGGTGACGCTGGACCTAGAAATGCCGCGCATGAACGGCATCGAAATGATGCGCGAGATCACGCGTCGCTACCGCATTCCCGTAATACTTTTCAGTGCTCATTCCCACGAGGGCGCTCAGCAAACTTTGAAGGCTCTGGCCCTGGGCGCATTTGACTTCGTCACTAAACCGGCGCATGCCGCTTCGGGAAACCTGCAAGGAATCGCCCTCGAACTCGCAATGAAGATCAAAACCGCGGCGATTTCCGGCATTCCGAAAATGTTCGCGGAAATTCCTCCGGCGCGCTTGAGAGCGCGTCTTCCAAAGGGGCAGCAGCAGCACGCGCCCACCCGCGTCGTGGCGATCGGCATCTCCACCGGTGGGCCGAATGCTCTTGAGTATCTACTCTCGCAAATTCCCGCGGACTTCGGCGGATGCCTTTTGATTGCACAGCACATGCCTGCTGGCTTCACGGAGATGCTTGCAAAACGCCTCGACGAAAATTCCATGCTTCAAGTCCGCGAAGGATGTTCTGGCGATCAACTCGTCGCCGGACAGGCTCTTGTCTGCCCGGGCAATCGTCATCTTTTGGTCCGCCACACGCCGCACGGACACATTGCTGTTGTTTCGGATTCTCCACGCATCAATGGTCATCGCCCGTCTGCCGACGTCCTGTTCCGCTCCGTGGCCAAGGAACTTGGTCCGCGCGGTATCAGTCTCTTGATGACTGGTATGGGTGACGACGGCGCCGAAGCCATGCGAGTCGTAAAGGAAGCCGGCGGTCTCACTTTTGCGCAGGATTCCGCTTCGTGTGTTGTTGACAGCATGCCGCGCAGCGCCATTGCCCGCGGCTACGTGAGCCGTGTTGTCGATCTCGAGACGCTGCCGAATTTTCTTTATGCCCTGTGCGCGGAAGACCCCTGCGAAGCAGCGCTTCATAAAGGGTCAGCGGTTCACACGCATTAACGGAGAAAAGTGATATCTGTTTCGAAGGAGACGGTCATGAAACCATTCACGCCACTCACGCGGAAAGAGGACAGTCAGCCGGTTCGCTATCTCGTCGTCGACGACTCCGTCTTCGCGCGCAAAAACCTGGCGAAGATGATCAATACTTTCGGCGGCGAAGTCGCCGGAGAGGCGGGCGACGGCTGCACTGCCATCACGGAATACGCCCGCACCAGGCCCGATATCGTCCTGATGGACATCACCATGCCGCAAATGGAAGGTATTGAGGCGGTCGAGCGCATTGTGCGCCAGCATCCCGAGGCGCGTATCGTCATGGTCTCCTCCGTCGGCTATCAGGACAACATCCTGGCCGCCCTCCAGAAAGGTGCGCGCCATTTTGTCCAAAAGCCCGTGAAGCCTGACGTGCTCTACGAAATCATTCGTTACGTGCTCAGCGACGAGGATGCGCACATGCCTGCTCCGGTCGGAGAAGCGCGCTCATGAAGATGAAGCTGATTCAACCGTTTATCAGCGCCGCCGATTGCGTGCTCGCGACCGCACTCAACGGGTCCACGAAAATCGGCGATCTCTCCATGGAACAAACCGAATATCGTCGCCAGGGTTGCGCCGTGCGCGTCCTCATTCATGGCGAAATCGAGGGCCGCATCATTCTCGACATGGCTCCAGAAACCGCGATTCTCGTCGCCCGCTCTCTCGGCGACGAAGAAATCGAGGCATCCGATCAAGCCGTCAATGAAACCGTCTTCGAATTGGCCAACATGATAATCGGAAATGCCGTGACGCTGCTCAACGACCACGGATATCAGTTCAAGGTTCTTCCGCCGGAAAAGTACGTGGATAGCGAACCCGCAAGCAACAAAAGCGAAACTGAAGAAACCGCAATTTACTTTGACACCCCCTGCGGCCGCATCTTTCTCGACATTTGCATGCGTTACAACCTGTGCCCCCGCGCCGAGCGCGTCCCAGCCCTAGGCGACTAAACCGTAGCGTCGTCCTTCCGCAAATACTTTGCGCCGTGCCGGTACAGTCCCGCCGTCGGCAAGGCGCGCACGTGAATCACCACCGCCGGAACAAACACGTTGGCCATCCCTGGCGTGTACGGAACTGCCACTTCTACCTGCGACCCTTCCTCATACCGATTCTTCGTGCGGAACGCAATTCCTTGCCGCGAAACGTTTTCGCACACTGCCATTTCTTCTGTGCCGGGTTTCGCCCGCACGCACGCAGTCAGGTGCGTCTCATAACGCGTCGTCTCTCGCTCCGGCGAAGCTGCCCCGCCTACCCAAGTGCCTTCTCGCCGCGATTCTCCATTCCCCGCGTGCGAAATCGCTTCCAGCGGTTGTTTCCAGACTGTCGGAGCCTCGCACATGCGGCATTGCCGCGCGAAAAGATGATTCGTCTCGAACTCCTTCAGTTCCCGCGAATCCAGATACGCGAGCTCCTGCGATCTGCAATGAGTGCACTGCACCAACAGCCGGACCACCGCGTCCACCGCCCGTTCAGGCTCCGGAAACTCGATGTCCCAAAAGTCCAGATTCGAATCGACGAACGAAACTCCGTACTCGCCGCCGCTCGGCAACTCTTTTTCGCACGCCACCACCCGCACGTCAGCCTGCCGGATCGCTCCGTCGTTCGCTCGCCGCCGCACCGTGACCGTTTGCCCTACCCGAAGTTTGTGGTTCAGCGAAACCAGCGCCCCATGACGGTTTACCACCACTGTTCTCGCTGTTTCCAGGAACGGCTTCCCTTCGGCGTTCGTGCCCATCGTTTCCAGAGTATATGAGATGGAAATGCGGTCGCTGCGCCGGTTGCTGCGCGAATCCATAGCCCCTCTTTATATTAAAGTAGGAAACCCTGCTTAACGCTACCATAGCGGCGTACGCTTTCGTGCAGTCCCCGGACGTGAAGTTTCCGAGAACGAAATATCCTCTACCCGATGTCGAACGGCCGTTCCAACGAAGCGCTTTGCCCCGTGAACAACTTCGCACCATCTTCCGTGATGTGCATGCAGTCCTCGAGCCTCACACCGAATTCGCCGCGAACGTAAATTCCCGGTTCGTCGCTGAAGCTCATTCGCGGCTCCAGCTTCATCGTGTCGCCGCCAACTAGATACGCCCATTCGTGATCGTCCATTCCGATTCCGTGCCCCAGCCGGTGCCCGAAATATTTGTATCCCGGACCGTATCCCGCATCCTCGATCACTTTTCGCGCCGCGGCATCCACCGTTTGCGCTTCCACGCCTGGCCGCGCTTGCGCAAGCGCTGCAGCTTGCGCCCGATGAACGATATCGAAAACCTTTTTCATCTTGTCCGTCGGCTTACCCAGAACAAATGTCCGGCTGATGTCCGAATGATAGCCTTCCACCGCACAGCCGCCGTCAATCAGCAGAATCATCCCCTCTTCTACCCTCTGCGGTTCAATCGACCCGTGCGGCAGCGCCGAATACTGCCCCACTTGCACTCCTGCATCGCCCGTAAAACCCAGTTGCCTGTGCGCGTCCGCAACCATTCGCGCAAAATCCTGCTGCGTCATTCCTGCTCGCAGCGAATGCCACGCCGCTTCGTACGCTTTGATCGTCACCGTATTCGCAAGCTGCAGCAGCTCAATTTCGTGCTGCGTCTTGTGCATCCGGCATCCCGCTGTCACGGAAGTCGCGCTCGTCAGCGTCACGCCCGGCGCCGCGTGCGCCACTCCGTCGCTGTACACGAACCACACCGTCTCTTCAATTCCGATTCGACCATTCGCGATTCCGCGATCCTTCAGTCCCTGCGCCACTCGCTCATACGGGCTTTCGTTCTCCTGCCAGATTCGCAAGTCCGGATTCCCCGCGAATGGCCCGCGATTGATCTGCTCTTGCGCGCGGCCCTCTTCAAATCCCGGGCACACAAAAAACGGCTCGCCTTTCGCCGGAATAATCAGCGCAAACGTCCGCTCGCTCAGCCACCAGTCAATATTCACGAAGTATTTCATCGACGTCCCGCCGATCAGCAGGATCGCATCCATGCGATTCTCCTGCATTAGCCGCCGCGCACGCTCCAGCCGCTCCTTCCGCTCCTCGATGGTGATCGGATGCGCCTGCTCGCGCATCGATTTCAGCTCCGCAATGGCGGGCGGCAAATTCCCGCACGGTTGCGCCTCTTGTCCAAGCGCCAAACGCGACGCCAGCGGCATGCCCGCAGCAAGCCCTGCAACCTGAAAAAATCTCCGCCGAGATAGCATTCCACCGTCCTCCGCGCAGGGCATCATACGCGCTTTCGCCCCGCAGATTATTTTTTCAAAAGTTTGCGGGAGGTCGCACCTGGATTCGGCGCTACTTGCAGCCAGCCGCACCAGCATGCGAAAATTGCTACTCGAAACACCCGCCCACGGCCAGCATTCGCCTGTTTCAACCCGTGGCGATATCGTCTAAAGGTTAGGACGGAGCCCTCTCAAGGCTCAAATCCGGGTTCGAGTCCCGGTATCGCTACCATCCTTCAACAATTCAATACCGGATCGCCCACACTGGCTATTGTTCGTAATTCTCCACGATCTTCGCGGGACGCACTTTCGCCTTCTCTGGATCTTCCCCGAACTCGCGAAGCGCTCTGCGCTGCCGCAACAAATCCCAACATTGATCCAGCTCGATCTTTAACCGCTCCAGACGGCCGCTGTCGTCTGATGTAAGTTCGCTCTGCCCGTACAGGCGCTCCTCTTCATGCACAAGCCGGTTAATATGGTCTAGCACAGGCTGATCTTTTCTCTCATCGACCATAAAGCCTCCTCTTTTTTGTCTTAATGGCAGCCGGGCCAGGCAAACTCTAAGCAGCCATCCAAATACTAAAGCTCCGCCAGCGTCCGATGCACCAAATGGATCGCTATCGACCCTTCGCCCACCGCCGAAGCTACGCGCTTCACGTTTCCCGCACGCACGTCGCCCACGGCAAACACGCCCGGCAGGCTCGTCTCCAGCATTTGCGGAGGCCGCCGCAACGGCCACACCGGTTTCTCACTCGCTATATCCATGTCCCTGCCGGTAAGTATGAACCCCTTCTCATCCAGAGCGAGACATCCATGCAGCCAGTCTGTTCGCGGCGAAGCTCCCGCCATGATGAATACGTGACGAATGTCGCGAGTAGGCGTCTCGCCGTTTGCATTGTCTCGCCACGTCACTTGCTCCAGGCGTCCCTCGCCCTCAAGCGCCGCAATCTCCGTTTTGTAGTGCAATTCAATCGCAGGGTTCTGTTCGATCCGCTGAATCAGATACCGTGACATCGTGTCCGACAACTGGCCGGATCGCACCAGAATGTGCACCTTGCTTGCCGTCTGCGACAGATAAACAGCAGCCTGCCCAGCCGAATTTCCTCCGCCGACCACGATAGCTTCTTCATCTTCACACAGCTGCGCTTCCATGAACGTCGCGCCGTAGTAGACACCCTGCCCTTCGAATTTCTCCAGATTTGCAATCCTCGGTTTGTTGTACTGCGCTCCCGTAGCAATCACCAGCGTGCGCGTTGCGAGCGCCGTGCCATTGTCCAGGACCACTTTGTATGGTCGCTGCGCGCAGTCCAAGTGCACCACGTCATGTGCAATCATCATCTTTGCGCCGAATTTTTGCGCCTGAACGATCGCGCGGTTCGCAAGCTCCTGTCCGGAAACTCCCGTCGGAAACCCAAGATAATTCTCAATCTTCGAGCTCGATCCTGCCTGACCCCCAGGTGCCTCAGTCTCAATCACCAGCACGTCGAGACCTTCCGATCCTGCATAGACCGCCGCCGCAAGTCCCGATGGCCCAGCACCCACAATAATCAAATCGCGCACTTGCGATTCATCGATGCCGGCGTTAAAGCCGAGGCCCTCCGCCAGCTTCTGAGCGGTCGGATTGCGGAAAACGCAGCCAGTGGCGCCGCAAACAATCACAGGAATCTCATCCATCTTTACTGCGAAGCGGTCTAATATTTCCTGGGACGTTTTATCGGTTTCAAGATCCACGTAGGTGTAAGGATGGCCGTTGCGGTTCAGAAATTCGCGCAGCCGCAAAGTCTGCGCTGAGTGCCGCGAACCCATCAGGATGATATTGCCCTGTCCGCGATTGATAAGTTCGAGGCGGCGCAAAATAAATGCCCGCATGAAGATTTCGCTCAGTTCTGCATCCCGCCCGATCAGCGACCGCAAACCTTCGCCCGTCAGCTCGACAAATTCACCAGGCTGGGTGACACGCCCCCGAACCAGGCAACGTTTTCCAGAAATCATCGTGATCTCGCCCGTGAATTCGCCTGTGCGGCCGTGCGTCGCGATCGGTCTCTCGCCGGTGTAGTCCGGCTGCACGATCTCCATCGCTCCGGAAAGCAACACGAAGAAAGGCACATCCATATCGCCCGGCTCGAACAGAATCTCGCCCGCGACAACACGCCTTAACTTACCTAGCGAGCGAATGCGGTTAATTTGCGCTGTCGTCAAAACAGGAAAAGTCTGCGTGCGTGCGTCAAGCGCGCTTGGAACGAGCGAGGTCGCCATTTCTCCCTCCGGACTGCCTGTGGGTACTGTATTAGAGTACTCATGCTGCCCATTGGGTTCAACTGTACCCCTTCACGCCTTCGGGCCGTCATTTCCGCGTGCTGCGTGACATCGCTGCTCGCGCAGGAGTATTGTAAGCAATGCCCTTGCACAAAACTGTCCGCGCCCTCAGCGGCGCGCTCTCATCAAATGGACGGCGCACGCGGCGGTACTTCTACGCAATACCCGGCCTTACAGCGCAAGGAGAGGGATGAGCGGCACAGTCGAGTTTCTATTTCGATACGGCTACGTGTTGCTCTTCGGCTGGGTACTCGCCGAGCAGTTGGGCCTGCCGTTGCCTTCAGCTCCCCTGCTCTTGGCCGCCGGCGCTCTGGCAGGAGCCAGCCGCATGAACCTTGCTGTGGCAGTGCTGTTGCCAGTCATCGCGGCAGCCGTGTCGGACGCACTTTGGTACGAGCTTGGCCGTCGCCGCGGTATGAAGCTTCTGCGGTGGCTCTGCCGCGTCTCGCTTGAGCCCGATTCCTGCGTGAACAAAACCCAGGGTCAGTTCGAGCGCCGCGGCGAGTGGGCGCTTGTCGTGGCAAAGTTCATCCCTGGACTCAACGCCATCGCACCTCCGTTGGCTGGTGCCAGCCGCATGCCGTGGACCCGCTTCGCTTTCTTCGACGGGCTGGGAGCTCTCCTTTGGGTCACCGTCTACATCGGCGTCGGCTACATTTTCAGTAACCAGATTGAGCGCGCGGCATCTCAGCTCGTTTTTCTGGGCCGTGGCCTCTTCGTGCTCTTAGTTGCTGGCCTGCTGCTCTATATCGGCTGGAAATATTTAAACCGGCGCCGTTTCCTGCACGGTCTGCGCATCGCTCGAATCACTCCAAACGAATTGCATCAGCGAATGGGCCGCGGCGAAAACGTCGTCGTCGTCGACCTGCGGCACTCAATGGAATTCGAGTCCGAGCCCGAAACCATTCCCGGTGCGGTGCATATGGACGCCGCGGAACTGGAAGAAGCCATCGACGTGATTCCGCGCGACCGCGAAATTGTGCTGTTCTGCAGTTGCCCAAACGAAGCGACCGCCGCGCAGATGGCCCTCCGGCTCCGCAACCTCGGCATCACTCGTATTCGACCTTTGGCAGGTGGGCTCTCCGGGTGGCGCGAACAAGGCTTTCCTTTGCAGGCGCTCAAGAACGACGAAAATCCGCCCGATGTGCTCGAAAGCCTGAAGTCGGGCGGCGCACCCGTTGCCGATTGAGCGCCCCGGGGACTAAGACACGGCCAATAGGTCGTTATTGTGCGGAGTGGCTTGCAAGGTACGTATCGAGGCTGGTCATGAGTTGGTTGAAACCCGTCACCACTTCTCGGTGCAGCGCCTCCACAACCGCTGTGACGTTCTTCTGATTGACGCGCTCATCCTGGTTGTACGATTGATTCCAAACCACCATTCCCGTCTTTGGTTGAAACAGTTCGAGCTCAATGGAAAAGCGCGCGGTGATCGACGGCGAATCAACTTCCTCGAGCGAGTACAAATGCCCGCGGAGAACGTAGTCCCCTTTCGCGCCGCTTCCCATCCGTCCGACCGATCGAAATCTCCCTTGCTCGCGCAGCGTCTGCGTCAGCATCGTTTCCAGCATTTCTGTCGGCACGTCCATCCACCGATGATACTCGTATGTTCCCATTTCTACGCCGCCGTTGCTGTACACGATCGGATCATTCAAATAAAGATGCGAAGCTGTGATGCGTCCAACAAGAATGGTCAAAGGAATTGGCGCATCGTTCTTCACTGTGACCGAAGGCCCCGGCGTAGGCGTCGAATTCAGCGTGTAATAGCTCACCGGCCGCGCAGCGCCGCAGCTCGCAATTACGAGAATTCCCGCAAGAGCCGCGAAACCAGCGATAACCGCGAAGACTCGTTTTGCTGCAACGCGCATGCTCATCTTCATTTCGGCTGCTTCGGCGATTGCCCGGGCGCGTGCTCCGGCGGCGCAGACGACCGGATCAGCGAGGCAGGTCGAGTCTTAATCCTTTCTGTGAAGTCCTTGAGATTTTCGGTCACGTCTCTCAGGTTCGCAATAATCACATCCAGGTTGTCGCTGTTCGTATTCACAATGCTATTCAGTTGGTCGGTCAGAGTGGTCGTTGACGTGAGCGTCGCCCGCAGCTCGCTCACTGCCTGGCGCAAATCCGGACGATTTTCCGTCAGCGTCGCGTCGATGTGCGATAGCGCGATATTCGCCTGATTTGCTGTCTTCTTCAAATCATCGATCAGCGGCGCAAGCTTCGAACTCGTGCTATTCAAATTATTCAGCGTCGAATGCAGCACCGGCCGGTCCTCCGCGAGCATCCCCCGCACGTTCGCAAGGCTCGCTGAAATATTTGCGCGATTATTTGCGTCGAGCAGGCCGTTGACTCGCCGGATCGTTTCCTGCAAATCCGTCACGCGCGCATTCAAGTTGACCAACAGTACGCTCGCCTGCGGCGCAAGATTGTTAATCTTGCTGGTAAGATCGTCGAAGCTCGCGTAATCCATTCCTGTTAAGACCGTACCCGAGGGAGCTGACGGCGCCGTCGCGCCGCCCGGAACAATTCCCAGAAAATTGTCGCCAAGCGGCCCCAGGCTCGCAATCTTTGCCTTACTGTCCACTTTTACGGGAACCTGGTCATCGACGCGAAAATCAATCTCCATGCGGCTCGGGTCCTGCGGATCAGTCCTCACCACTGTGACGCGGCCTACAGGAGGCCCACCCGCATAACGAACTTCAGCTCCCGGCCCAAGGCCGCCCGCATTCTTGAAGTACGCCCGATAAACCCGTCCACCGCGCCCAAAAACTCCGCTCATCGCAAAGAGCGTCACCACCAGAAGTCCCGCGATCACGAGAACGAACAGACCCACTAACGCGCGTTCGTGTTTTGCTTGCAATGGCATCTCAACTATCCATGGTGATGCATAAGCTGGCGATACTAACCCCGGAAACCTCGGAGTATAACACGCCCTCGCCGCGTGCCCTGCTGGCTACAAACGCAGATTCTGGGTTAAACGGTCCAGAAAACCCTCGTCTGCAGAAATCTCTGGATCCGGAACTCGGTCCAGAAACTGGCGCACGCGAGGCTGCTGATCCGCCTTCATTTCTTCCGGCGTCCCGATCGCGATGATGTTCCCCTTGTCGATCAACATCATCCGGTCCGCAATCAGAAACGCGCTCGCCAATTCGTGCGTGACCACCACAATCGTCATTCCAAACGCGCGCTTCAATTTCAGAATCAGGTCATCAATTCCCGCGGCGATGATCGGATCAAGCCCCGCCGACGGCTCGTCAAAAAATAAAATCTCCGGGTCCATGGTCAGCGCGCGAGCGATCGCCGCGCGTTTTTTCATCCCGCCGCTCAACTGCGCGGGGTTGTAGTCTTCATAACCGGAAAGCCCGACCTCTTCGAGTTTCAATCTCACTAGCACTTCGATCGTCGAGTCGTCCAGCTGCGTGTGTTCGCGAAGCGGCAGCGCCACATTTTCGCCCACCGTCATCGAGCCGAAGAGTGCACCGCCTTGAAAAGACACGCCAAACTTTTTTCGCAGCTCTGCCATCTCGCGCGCTGAAATGCAGCACAAATCCTGCCCGCGGATCCAAATCGCGCCCCCCGATGGTTTCTCTAGTCCAATCAGCGAACGCAACAGTGTGGTCTTCCCGGAACCTGAGCCGCCCAGAATCGTGATCGTCTCTCCGGCCTTCACGTCGAAACTGATGTTATGCAGAACCTCGTGCTCTCCATAATTAACGCGCAAATTGCGCACGCTGATCGCAATGCCGCCGCTGGCTTGTCGTTCCTCTGATTGTTCTCGGCTCGCTCTCGGTCTCATCATGCCCTCACCACGCCCCAGGCCATCATCCAATTCTGCTCATCATTGCGAAGTCGTGAAATAAAACAGCATCGTAAACACCAAATCCACTGCAACGACCAGGAAAATGGATTTCACTACCGCTGAAGTGGTCGAGCGTCCCACTTGTTCAGCACCTAACCCCGTCGAAAGACCCTCCTGACAGCCCACCGCCGTAATCACCATGCCGAACATTACGCTCTTGATCAGCCCCGTAACAATGTCGCGAAACACCAGCGAATGCAGCGTCGCCTGAATGTAAGACCCCAGCGTAAATCCCGCGACACTCACACCAAAACTTGCGCCGCCGAGAACGCCCATGAAGTCCGCCCACGTCGTCAGGCACGGCAGCATCAAAACCATGGCTATAAGCTTCGGCGCAACCAGAAACTCGATGGGATCCAGCGCCATCGTTTCCAGCGCATCGATCTCTTCGTTCACCTTCATCGAACCGATTTCCGCAGCGAACGCCGAGCCCGACCGCCCAATCACCACAATCGCCGTAATCAGCGGCGCGAGCTCGCGCGTCACGGTAATGGCCACCGCCCTCGCCACCAGCGCAATCGCGCCGAGCTTTCTCAACTCGTACGCCGCCTGCAGCGCCAAAATCACGCCAATAAAAAATGAAATCAGCGAAAGGATAGGAACTGCGCCGACCCCGGCAGCCATCGCCTGATGCACCGCGCGCTGGCCACGCACTCGCTGGCCCTGAAATGGCCCCACGATGAGCGCGCGAAGCGATCGGCCAGTCAGAATGGTCAGCTCGCCGAGGTAAGCCAGCCCGTCGATGGTCGCTTGTCCGACTGTTTCCACGACAGACATATTGAGAATCTCAGACGGCAGCGCCAGACGGAGCCTGTTGCACGCCACGCAGCGCTTCTTCCTCCGTGCCGTATACTTCGAACACACGGCTCAGCCGCGTCAGCTCGAACACTTCTCTTGCCACGCGATTGAGCCCGAAGAGTGCGAGTCCCAGCTTCGCCTCCCGCGCCACTTTCAAAGCCTCCACCAGGCACGCTACTCCAGCGCTGTCGATATACGCGACCTGCGTCATGTTTACGATGACGCGCGGCGCTTTCTGCACTTTCAACAAGTCCATCAAAACCTTACGCAGATCCGGGGCGTTGAACAAAGTAATCTCGCCTATAATGTCGACGATTGTCGCGGCTCCGCTCCGGCGTGTTGCAATGCTCACAGGCATCGATTCAGCTCCTAATCAATAGCGAGGGCGTTCGGACAGAATACATTGACTTGGCACAAGTGGCAAAGCGAGGACTGCAGGTCAAAACTTCTGTGGTTTTAGTTATGCTTTTTAGAAACTTTTCGTCTTACGGTTCGCTTCGATGATGCTCCGCCGCCAGCTTTACCTTTGAACTGCTTGCTGCCGCCGCTGCCGCCACCCGCGCCGGAGCCGCTTCCGCGCCCAGCGCGCCAACTTGCCCATGCGCCGCCGAAGCCTCCGCCAGCCGCTGCTTCTGCTCGAGGCTCAGCAAAGCATGCGCGTCCGTCACGGCCTTGTCGATCTTCTCCAGTTTCCACATTCGCGGGAATTTTTCGTGCAGCAGCCGTTCCGTCGCCTCGACCTGCGGCTCGTCATGGAAACGCCGTTGCATCGGCGAATCGCACAGCACATTCGCGACCGCGAGCATAATCATTCCCTCATGATGAGCCATCCAGCAGCGCACCAGCTCGTACTCTTTTCCCTCGCCCACGCGCGAAGTCGTGAAGTCCGCCGACTCGAAAAATCCAAACGCGCCCATCCAGCCCATCTCTTTCATTCGCCGCAAATTCTTCGCCGCGCCCGCTGCATCCACCAGCAGCCCCAGGAACGTCGAATACGGCGAAATCACCAGCTCCTGCGTACTGGGCCGGTTCATCGCCAGTCCCGGCACTCCAAACGCGTGATACCGGTAGAATCCATCCGGGTTCTTGTCGATGCACGAGCTCTCTGAAATCCCCCATGGCACCGAAGTCCTGCGCGTGAAATTCCTCTGCGCACGAACCGCTCCCTGTCCACTGCGTTCAAAAATCGTGTTCGGATAGCTCTTCATCCATAACGCCGGCAGCAAGTACTCGAACATCGTGCCAGTCCACGACAAAATAATGCGCGTCCGCTTGTATAGCGCGTGCGGACGCCGAAGCAGCAGCCAGCTTTCCTGCGGCACTTCGCCCTTCGCAATCGCCACAAACACCGCCGCCCGCGCTTCTGACGCAAACATGTCGTAGTAATACTCCATCAGGCAGTTGTGCTCCACATCGTACCCAATTGACATAGCCTTCTTCCGTGGGTTGTAGAAAAATCCGAAATCCATTTCATTCGCCCACGCGTCTGAAGTCTCCGCGATTCCCTCGAGTTCCTCCTTCACTTCCCGGCAAATATGCTCCGCGTCTCCCAGCCGTGTGCGCACAGATTCCGCCATCGCCCGCGTTTCCACGTCCACTTCCGGCTGCGCCAAAAACTCGTTCAGTCGCGCCTGCAAATTCGCGTTCACCTTCAGCGCGGATCCAACCGTTAGCTTTTCAATAGCCGCATCGCTCGAAATCTCAAACGCCCGTAGGTATTTCTCTACTTCCGGCAAAAGCCACGGCGTGAAGTCCTGCACCATTTTTCCCATATGATGCAGCCGCTGCGATAGTTCCCGCGCCCACCAGCGCCCCTCGTCGCCTACTTGCGCTTCGGTCAGCTCGATCTCCAGCATCGCCACATCCACTTCCAGCCCGCGCACCACATCCAGCCAATTTCCACTGCCATCCTTCCTCAGGCGCGTTCTAAGTTTCATCTCCTCGATACGTTTTGCGATTCGCTCGTTCTTCTTCTCCTTCGGAAGAAAATCCGCCACCAGGTCCAGGTGATCTCCCAGTCCCTGCCAGAACGATTCCTGAAAAATCGGCACCTTCACCGCTTCCAGGCAGCCGCTCTTCAGCGTCCAAAGGCAGCAAACCAGATTCCCGTTGTCCACCGTAGAGATGAACCGCGGCGTCAGCGGCTCGAGCGTCTTCGTGTTGTACCAGTTGTACAAATGCCCGTTCGACTTCGCGAGCCGCCCCATCGACTCGAACGTCTTTTGCGTCGTGCTGATAAACTCGCGCAGCGTCACAAATCCCATGTCATACGCGGCAAGCCGTGCATTCAGCAAGAATCCTAGGTTCGTCGTCGATATTTGATGCGCCGCAAGTGGCGCCGCCTCTTGAACGATGTCCGGAATCAGCCAGTTCTCTTCCGCTGTACTGTACTGCCGGAAAAACCGCCACGTGCGGAGCGCCGCTCCGCGCAGCATCGCGCGGTCCTTCGCGTCGAGCGGCGTCACTCCGGAACGGACCGGCTGATTCAGCCAGTGGCAAATCGGCTTCGACGATGCCCACAGCGCCAAAAACGGCAGCGCAACCGCCAGTGATTCTGGCCGGAACGCCGCAATCAGCACCGCCAAGCCAAACGATAGCAGCGGCATCCAGTCCATGTAGTCTTCTACTGGCGATTTCTTTTTGTTCGTCGCGATTTCCGCCTCGGCCGCTGTCTCCCACTCCAGCATCCGACGATGCGTAATCGTCACCCGAATCAGCGTCCGCACCACCGCGTCCATGGTCACAAAACCCTGATGGCACAAAAACGTAATGCGGAAAAACAGCCGCTCTGTTGCTCCCACAAAGTCCGCGACGAAGTTTTTCCAGTATGCCGCCGTAAGCCGCGTCTTCCCCGCCCGTACAATCGAAACGAAAAATGGAAAATATGTCGGGAACGCGAGAATCGCCAAAGCTGCCAGCGTCCAGTACACTGCGTTTCCCGGATAAAACAGCCATATTCCCAGCAGCAGAATGAACGTCGCGAATTCCGTCACGCTTCTCCGCAAATTGTCGATGATCTCCCACCGCGAAAGCAGGCTCAGCGGATTCCTTACGATCTTGCCGAAATAGTTCGGCACGCGAGGCAGCAGCCAAAAAATAATCTGCCAGTCGCCGCGCACCCAGCGGTGCTTCCTTCGGGTGTAGGCGCTGAAATGAGAAGGATAGTCGTCTACCACTTCCACGTCGGAAACCAAACCCGCTCGTGCGTATGCCCCCTCGATTAGGTCGTGGCTCAGCAGCGAATTGATCGGGAACCGGTGCTCTAGCGCCTGTTGAAAAATCTCGACCTCGTAGATCCCTTTGCCTGTAAAAATTCCTTCGCCAAACAAATCCTGATAAACGTCCGAGACCGCTCGCGCGTAAATATCGAACCCCGTATCGCCGGAGAAAATTGCCGCCAGTCGCGAGCGGGCCGCCGACCGGATGCTGATATCCACGCGCGGCTGCAATATTCCGTAGCCTTCGATCACCTTGTTCGTCGCCGGATCGATCACCGCGCGGTTCAGCGGATGCGCCAGCGTCCCCACCAACTTCCGCGCCGAATCCCGCGGCAGCTGCGTATCCGCGTCCAGCGTAATCACGTACTTGATCTTCGGCAGCGCCTCTAGATTTCCCGTCTTCAGCGTGAAGCTGTTTTCCTGCCCTAGCAGCAAACGGTTGAAATCCAGCAGCTTCCCGCGCTTCCTCTCCCAACCCATCCACATTTTTTCCGACATGTTGTAAGCACGGTCCCTGTGGAAATGAAAAAACGTGTCTCGCTCTTCCTTCGCGTATTTCGCATTCAACTTCTCAATCAAACTGCTGCACAACGGAGCCAATTGGTCCTTGTCGTCGAACTGTTTCGTCGAATCCGACGGGTCCGTCACCAGCGCAAAGCACAGGTTCCGGTCGCGATTCGCCAGATAGCGCACTTCCAAATCGGTCACAGCCTTGCGCATCTGTTCTTCACTGATCAAAAGCGTCGGAATCGCCACTACCGTCGCGCACTCTTCCGGAATGCCTTCCGAAAAATCCAACTTCGGCAGCGCCCTTGGGGAAACCAACTGCGTCGAAAGCGTATTCACCGTCGACACCGCGCATTCCAGCACCGGAAGCAGGAAGAGCAAGAGTTCGATTGAGCCGGGCAGTTTTCCGTGCGCCGCAACCAGCACCAGCGCGATGATGCCCATCGTTAACAGCTCGATCCCCATTAGGTACACGAGATCCGCTGAGCGCAGCATCATCGAACGAAAGCGCCGCGACCATGCGGCTTTATACCCAATCGCCTCGCCGAGAATCTTTCTTCCTTCGCGGATCACGTAATATCCAACGTGTTGCCGCCGCTCCGCCCCTCGTTTCGTCGCGGAAGGTGCCGCGCCTGCGCTCGCTAGCTCAATTGCCTTCTCCGCCACTCCGCGCTCGCTCATCTCCGACTGTGCCGCTAACTCCGCCACCGCTTTGCAATACGCCTCGCGGCTCTCGAAATCCATCCGCGCGTACGCCTTCACCGGATCGCGTCGCAGCACCCTGTCGATCTCGCTCACCATCTCGATGGTTTCTTCCGGCTCGAGCTCTGTCGTCCGCCGCAAACTCGTCAGCAGCGTCCCCATCAGCGCGCCGCCCGTCTCCGAACCTTCCGCCGTCTTCGCTTCGATGGCCTCAAGCGGCAGGCTCGCAATGTCGTGGTTCATGCGATCCAACAGCAGCAGTTGTGCGAACGCGATCAGCAACCAGTTCTCGGCAAACTGCAGCGGCTGCTTCTGTTGAAACGCACGGAAGAAAACGGAGAACTTTTCCGAATCGAACTCGTACCCGATCGCCTCAAAGAACTTCTCCATCACCGCATATGCGCGCGGCACGGTTTCGCCATTCGTGCTCTCCATCTGTGGAACCGTTCCCGCTTTCTTCAAACTTCCGCGCGCGTTTTCCGTCGCGACGCGCACGACTTCCGAACCCTCGAAAAACTGCCGTTGCACGCCGCACAAGTGCTTCCCTGAGCCCGCAACTTCCCTCAATTGCGCGAATGCTTTCTCGAACGCTTCGCTGGCGCCCTTCAATTTCGCTTCGAGCAGCGCCGTATCTCCAGTCGTATCCGAAACGCGCTGCTCCGCCGCGATTTCCAACGCTTTCGCGTGCAGCTCCTTCAGCAAAACCGCGCGCTCTTCGCCGCGCGCATCTTTCTTGTGAACGTCAATCTCCTTGCAGCTCTTCGGAGGAATCGCTTCACGCTCAACATTGATTGGTGTTTGATTCGGGGTCGCCATTTGTAAACAACCTCACACTTTCATCGGTAGTTCGCCGCCTGCAACTCAAACATTTCTGCATACCGCCCGCGGTTCTTGAGTAGCTCATCATGGGGACCCTGCTCGGCGATCCTGCCGTTTTCGAGGACCAATATGCGGTTGGCCATGCGGACTGTTGAAAATCGGTGCGAAATCAAAAGTGACATCTTGCCTTCCGTCAACTCTGCAAATCGCTGGAACACTTCATGCTCCGACCGCGCGTCCAGCGCCGCCGTCGGCTCGTCCAAAATCAACAACTGCGCGTCGCGCAAGTACGCCCGCGCCAGCGCAATTTTCTGCCATTCGCCGCCCGAGAGATCCACTCCTCCCTCGAACCGCGAACCCAGAATCTGTTCGTATTTCTTCGGCAGCCGGCTGATCACCTGATCCGCCAAACTCTTCTCCGCCGCCAATCGAATTCCTTCTTCATTCGTGCTCTGCTCGATCCGTCCCATTGCGATGTTATGTGCGGCGCTCATCTCGTAGCGCACGAAATCCTGAAAAATCACGCCGACTTCCTTCCACAAATCCTCGAGCTCGTATTCGCGAATATCCACCCCATCCAGCAGAATCTGCCCCGCGGTCACGTCGTACAACCGCACCAGCAACTTCACAATCGTCGTTTTTCCTTGCCCGTTTTCTCCCACCAGCGCGATTCGCTCGCCCGGCTCCAATGTGAAATTGATGTTCCCCAGCACCACGCGCGAATGCCCCGGATACGAAAACGAAACATTCCGAAACTCGAATCCCTGCCGTATCGGCCGCGGCACTGGCAGCGCATTCGCCTTCGAAAAAACTCGCGGCCGCACCGCAAAAAACTCCAGCAAATCCGTCATGAACAGCGCCTGGTCCGCAATTCCCGAGAACGTCGTGAACACCGCCTGAATGCTCGTGCTCGCGCCCGCAATCGCGCCCGTCAACATCGCCAAGGTACCGATGCTGAATCGTCCCACCACCGTCTCGTAAATCACGTACGCGTACGTCCCGTAATATCCCAGCGTCCCCAGCAGCGTCAAAAACGTCCCCGCGATCAATTTCCTTCGCGCCAGCGCCACCGTCTCTTCGTGCAACTCGTCCGTAATCGTCGTGTACCGCTTCACAAAAAACGGCCCGAGCCCAAACA
>Ga0126371_10000263_pt1 | contig 41762 bp, 30 predicted proteins | sample PanSoiMetaPlot_4_FD_110145 | JGI IMG/M metagenome (GOLD analysis project Ga0126371, IMG submission 110145) | Tropical forest soil microbial communities from Panama - MetaG Plot_4 | ecosystem: Environmental > Terrestrial > Soil > Tropical forest > Bulk soil | place: Panama | collected 2016-02-17
CCGGCCCGGGTTCCCATATTGGAGCACTTGAATGGCTACGCCGTACCGCGGACCACAGTTTGGGCTTCTCCCGAATCGCCGGATCAGCTGGCAGACGCTGGCGACCAGCTACGGGATCGAGGTCCTGTTCATCCTGCTGTTGGTGAACATCGGCCTGCTCTTCCCGGAGAAAATGCAGCTCAAACAGAACTACCACGTTACCGAGCTCATTCCGCTCCCCGGCCGTGAGCCGAAACCTCTACCGAGACCGAAGGTCGCGCCTGTAGTCCACGCGAAGTTGTTACCTCCGGCACCGGTGGCGGAGCCACATCTGGTTGTGCCGCGCGAAATTCGCGCTCCGCAGCCGAAGCCTGAAGTCGAGCCCGAGGCACCCAAAGTTGCGATGAACAATTTCGCGGCCCCGCAGATCAAGATGACTGCCGGCGGCGCCCGTCCTCAACTGATTCACACCGGTGACTTTTCGACCGGAAGCTCGGCCACGCCCACATTGAATGTGCCCGTGCAGAAAGTGCAGACGGGCGGATTCGGCGATCCCAACGGAATCAAGGGTGAAGGCAAGCCGGGAGCTCGCCTGGTGGCCGCGTCCACCGGGGCATTCGATATGCCCGAAGGCGGCGGCAAGGGCAACGGCACCGGCGGCACGAAAGGTTTGCAAGGCACCGTGGCCAGCGCCGGATTCGGCAATGGTGTGGCGACAGGCGGCAACGGGGATGGCCGCAGCAATGGGCGTGGTAACGCACCGGTAGCCACTGGTGGATTTGGACAGCAGGAACTTTCGCACGGCGGACCAAAAATTCAGCAGGATTCTGGTCCGGCCACCACAGCGGTCGAAATCACTTTCAAACCCAATCCGGTTTACACGGATGAAGCCCGCCAGCTGAAGCTGGAGGGAGAAGTTCTGCTCGAAGTTATGTTTGGGGCCAACGGACAGTTGCACGTGAATCGCGTGGTCCGCGGCCTGGGTCATGGTCTGGATGAAGCAGCAATCACAGCAGCGAACCGGATGCGCTTCAAGCCGGCCATGCGAACTGGCCAGCCGGTGGATTCCACCGCGGTCGTACACGTCGTTTTCCAGTTGGCGTACTGAAGAACCATGGAGACAAGAGTTATGCGTACCTTGAATTGGATGATTTCTGCAACGCTGCTGCTCTCGCTGAGTGCAGTAGCGCAGAATGCAGCCGATACTCAACCCAGCGCGGCGCCGGTTCAAACAGAACAGACGCAGCCCGCGACATCGCAGCCGGCGGCTGCCGCGGCTCAAAGTTCAGCACCCGCGAACGCGCTACCTGCGCCGCCGCCAGCGGCCGTGCAGCCCACCACGATGGATCAGGTGGTCGACCGCTTCGTGATGCGCGAGAAGGGTCTGATCAAGATGCTGCAGTCTCGTACGCCGGTGATCGAGACCTATCTGCAGAATCTGACGCTGGATCCCCAGCTCGGCCCCATACCTCAGACCGACAAGTATTTCCTGGGCCGCATGGATCTGAGCACTACGATCGATCGCAAAGACTACATTCAGGACGACCAGAGCATGGAGAAGCACCTGCTCGGCGGCTTCAGCAAGCTGTTCAAGGTGCAGTATCAGCCGCTGGGATTCTCGTGGATGATCTTTGCCGATCGTAACGACTTCGATCGTCAGCACTATGACTTCCGCTATGTGCGCCGCGAATTTCTCGGCGACGTGCGCTGCCTGGTGTTCGACGTGACACCGAAACCGAAGAGCGGCATGGGGCGCTTCTTGGGCCGCATCTGGGTAGAAGATCAGGACTACAACATCGTACGCCTGAACGGCACGTACGCGCCGCGTCCGCGCAACGCATTCTTCTTCCACATGGACAGCTGGCGCCTGAACCTAATCCCCGGATACTGGGTACCCGCGTTCATCTACAGCGAAGAAGGCGACTTCAGCGCTGGCGCGAAGAACACGCTGGCCTTCAAGGCGCAGACCCGCATCTGGGGCTATGACTTGAAGAAAGACGGCCAGTCGGACGAGCTGACTAACATCCGCGTCGACAGCGTCCAGGATGACAGCCCGACCGCGCAGGATGCATCGCCGCTAGCCGCCGAGCGTCAATGGCAGCAACAGGCAGAAGACAACGTCGTGGAGCGTTTGACCCGCGCCGGCCTGTTGGCTCCGGAAGGCGAACTCGACAAGATTCTGCAGACTGTCGTTAACAACATCGAAATCACCAACAACATCGACCTGCCCCGCCCGGTCCGGACGCGCGTGCTTCTTACGTCACCGCTCGAGACTTTCAGCGTGGGCAACACGATCGTGATCAGCCGCGGCCTGGTAGACGTTCTGCCCGATGAGTCGAGCTTGGCGATGGCGCTCTCGCACGAACTGGCGCACATCGTGCTCGGACACAACCTGGGCAGCAAGTACGCCTTCAATGACCGCATGCTCTTCTCCGATGAAGCCACGTACGCGAATCTTGGCTTCAAACACATTCCGGAGGAAGAAGCAGCGGCTGACAAGAAGGCCGTCGACCTGCTGAAGAACTCGCCCTATGCCCAGAAGCTGGATGGCGCAGGCCTGTTCTTGAAAGTTCTCAACACCCGCGCGGGAGCTCTCAGCGCCCTGCTCACAGCACACCTTGGAAACAACATGTCCCAGGGTCCGACGGTCACGCGCATGTCGCAGCTGATGGGCTCGGCTCCGCAGATCGACTGGAACAAGCTGGATCAGATTGCTGCGCTGCCCCTGGGCGGACGCGTCAAGCTGAATCCGTGGGACGACAAAGTTGAACTGGTGAAGTCGCAGCCGGTCGCCATCACTTCGGCACGCGACAAAATGCCGTTTGAAGTGACGCCGTTCTTCCCGCGCCTCACGCGTCAGGGAACGAGCGACGCCAACCCCACAACCGGCAACGCCGCCAACACCGCGAACAGCGGAACGGCGACCTCGGCAGATGCCAAGCCGGTGAACTAGCTGGAATACGACGGGCGCGGATGCCCGTCGCTCCACAAACTTAAGCGACGTTGAAGGAAGCGAAGGCCGGGCCTGGAAGTAATTCCGGAACGCCCGGCCTTTGTCTTTTGGAAGCCGGTGCTGTCAGCGACGAGCAAGCTTCATGTTGCGGAGCGCCGCTCCGCCAGGCGGACGAGGAAGTGGGTGGCCCATTCAAGCCCGGTTTGGGCTTGAGTGGGGCAGTTCTATAACAGCGCAAAGTCTTCCGGCTGCTCGTTCGCGTTTTCCGACAGTCCATTCCGATTCAATTTCAACTCGTCCTTCAGCGCCGGTCGCGTAGTGCCGAAAGCTGCTCCACTGCCCGTCTTCAGGTCACTCACACAAACCGGCCTTCATAGCATACGGTGACGAAATGACTTTGATGACTCCGATGAAAGCGTTTTAGTCTCCATGGGATGGGAACTATCTAGTTCATGACGAGAATGATGTTTTGTGATCTGTGAACATCCCCACTCAAGCCAAAGTCGGGCTTGAGTGGGCCACCCGTCGTCTTTTCATTGCCCTCCCAGCCCATCGTTCTTGTGGTAGTTCGGATACGGCGGGCGCTTGTACTCGGGCGCCGGATGTTCTTTCATCAACTGCTGGACGACTTCGACAGCCTTTTCGAGTTGCGGATCGTGTCCCTGGCGTACCAGCGCCGGATCGTATTCGACGTCGTAGTCGGGCTTGATGCCGTGATTCTCAACTTCCCAATCGCCACTCAAGCCATACAGCGCGAAGCGGGGCGCCATCACATATCCACCGTCGATCAGTTCCGGATAGCCGCCGATCCCGACGAGGCCGCCCCAAGTGTTTTTGCCAACTAGCGGCCCGGTTCCGGCTTTGCGGAAGTACCACGGAAGCGCGTCGCCGCCTGAGCCAGCCATTTCATTGATGATCATGACTTTTGGTCCGTAGATGGACTCGGACGGACTCGACCAGTCGGCGCCTTCGCGAGTGATGACACGGCTGCGCATCGGGCGGTTGAGGAAGTCGACAACCCAGTCGGCGAGTTGTCCGCCTTCATTGAAACGCTCGTCGATGATGACGGCTTCTTTGCCGACCTGCGCGAAGTAGTAGCGGTTGAAGTTGTTGTACCCGGCGCCGGCGGTGTTGGGCAGGTAGACGTAGCCGACCCGGCCTCCGGTCATCTTGTCGACCTTGCGGCGGTTCCCTTCGATCCAGTCGTAGCGGCGGAGGTTTTCTTCGTTCTCGACAGGGACGACGGTGACGTCGCGCGAGCCTTTCCCATCGGGATTCGGTCCGACCTTCAGGACGACCTGCTTCCCTGCCGTCTCCTCGAAGAAGCTGTAGAGATTATCGGAGGAATGCAGTTCGCGTTCATTGACTGCGAGAATGTAGTCGCCGACTTTCACGTTCACGCCGGGCTGCGTGAGCGGCGCCTGCAAGCCGGGATTCCAGTTTTCGCCGTTGTAGATCTTTGTGATGCGGTAGCGGCCATTTTCTTGAGCATAGTCGGCGCCGAGCAGGCCGCCTTTCACTTTCTTGGGCTGCGGGTGTTCGCCGCCTCCGACGAACATATGGCCGACTGTTATCTCGCCTAGCGCTTCTTCGAACAGGTAGGTGAGTTCGCCGCGCGAGGCGATGCCATCGAGATAAGGCTCGTAGCGCTGGGAGACTCTGTCGAGATCGAGTCCGTGATAATGCGGGTCGTAGAAGAAGTCGCGCTCGATGCGCCACGTCTCTTTGTAGATTTGTTTCCACATGGCACGAGGCTCGACGTAGACCTCCATCGAGTCGAGATGCAGCGGACCGAAGCCGGGCTTGGGAGGAGCGCCGGCGTTCGGTGGCTCACCCGTGCCGGCCATCGCCCATTGCTCGCCTTTGCGGTAGAGAACCTTCTCGCCGTCGAAAGAGACGGTATAGTCGTTTACCTCTTCCAGAAATTTGTCGAACTTCCGTTTCTCTGCGTCCCATTTGTAGAGGGTTTGGGCGAGATTGGGGCCTTGTTGATCGGTGGCGATGACCACCGGGCCTTCCGACACAAATAGATTCCCGGATTTCCCCGCCAATAGGTTGACGTAATTCTTCGCGGGGATGGGCAGCGCAAGAATGCGCTGCGAGATGCCATCGGGGTCGATTTTCACAAAGACCGGTTCTTCTTTTTTCTTGTCCTTGTCGGCGTCTTTTTTGTCTTTGTCAGTGTCCTTGTTGTTCGCGTCGTCCGATTTCTTGGAGTCTTTGTCCTTCGCAGAATCTTTGTCTTTGTCCTTGTCGTCTTTCTTTTCTTCTTTGCCTCTTTCTTCGTCGCTCTCGGGCGCGAGAGGGGAGGCCTGGTCTTTCGCGAGCACGATGACGTAGACGCTGCGCGTGATGCGGCGATTGTCGCTCGACATATCGAAGCCGACGGCGGCGGGGCCGAGATCCGTGCTGGCCGTGAAGTACAGGTACTTGCCGTTCTTGTCGAAAGCCGGGAACAACGCGTCGCTCATGCCGTCGGTGAGTTGGAAGGCCTTACCCTGATCGAGTGAGTACACATAGACCGCGTGGAAATGATTGGGCAGCTGCTTGGTGTAGACGATCCACTTGCTGTCGGGCGACCAACTTTGATTGAACTGCGGGCCTTCGTAGTAGTCGGTGTCGACCTTGACGGGTGTGCCCTGCTGGGCGTCGACGTACCAGACGTTGAGGCGCTTGTCGGAGTAGGCGATCTTCTTGCTATCGGGGGACCAGGCGGGCGAATAGAAAAACGAAGGCGGATTGCCGAGATTGATCTTCTTGATCTCTCCCATGCCGTTCTGGTTGCGGATTTCGAGGCTGTACTCGCCGGATGCATCGGAAAAATAAGCGATCGATTTTCCATCGGGTGACCAGGCAGGATCACGCTCGGCGATTGCAGGCGTTCGAGTGAGGTTGCGGATGTCGCCTTTGTCTGAGGGCACAGTGAAAATTTCTCCCCAGGCCTCCATGACGGCGCGCGCGCCGGTGGGCGAGATGCCGAAGTTGTGGATGCGCTTGGGATCGACTTTGACAAAGTGCGGACGGACCTGAGGGAAGTCGCCTTCCACGCGGACATTGATGGCTTTCGCTTCGTGCGTGTTGAGGTCGTAGAGTTTGAGTGCGCCGAATTGCTCGATGACGATGGCGCCTGGTCCCGCGGAAGCGGATTTAAAGTCGCGCCCGTCATTCTTGATGACTTCGCTCACCTGCTTGCTTTTCGTGTCGTAGGCGAAGAGCGAGACCGGACCGTTGCGATCGGAGAGGAAGTAGACGGTGTCGCCGACCCACATGGGGTTGAAGTCGTTGGAATTCTCGCGCGGCACTTTTTCGATGTGGGAGTCCTTCAGATCGGCGATCCAGATCGGTGTGGTCTGTCCGCCGCGATAGCGCTTCCAGGCGCGCTGCCATTGACCATGCGGAATGTAGGCGGCGTGCGCACCATCGGGCGAGAGCGAAGCGGCATCCACGATCGGGAGCGGATACTCGCGCGGGAAGACGCCATCGACCTCGATCGCAAAGAGCTTGGGGTTGAATCCGTAGGAACTCGAACGCGCAGAGAGGAAGAGAACCCTCTTGCCGTCCGGTGTCCAGCCAACAACTTCGTCTTCGCCAGGATGGTAGGTGAGACGTTTGGGCACGCCGCCTGCCGCGGGAATTACGTAGACATCGGGATTGCCGTCGTACTCGCCGGTGAATGCGACCCAGCTGCCATCAGGCGAGAAGGCCGGGTAGTTCTCGGTCCCGGTACCAGAGGTGAGACGCTGCGCATCGCCGCCATCGCGGCTCACGATCCACAGATTGCCTCCGTAGTTGAAAACGATCTGTGTCTTGCTGACGGCTGGCCTGCGCAGTAGCAGCGGCGGATTGCTTTGGCAGAAGGCTAACGACGCAACGAGGCAGAAAAAGCAGAGGAAGAACTTACGCATGCGGGGCTCCTCGAGAGGACTGCAAATCTTAGTAGGACAGGAATTTGAGGTCAATGTTTGTTGAGTGGGCAAGTGAAGCGGGTATCCGGGTTGGTCTAAGGCGCATAGAACTGCCCTCGGAATGATTACCATGGTTACTACCCGCCATTTCTCGCAGAATTCACACAATATTGACCTCGCTTTAAAGATAGGGTTGCACACTAAATAGTGCAGTCGGTCGCGCCAAGCTGAGGAGTTCCGCAAATGCGTAAGCTGACCATTGTTTTCTTTGACGCGGGCGGCGGGCATCGCAATGCCGCCGAAGCGCTGAAGGCTTCGCTCGAAATGCAGGAGCGTCCGTGGGACGTGCGCCTGCTGAATCTGCAGGAAGTCCTCGAGTCTATCGACGTCATCCGGCGCGCCACCGGCATTCGCCTGCAGGACGGATACAACCTGATCCTGCGCAAAGGCTGGACCCGATCAACGCCGCAGCTGCTCGTACTGTTGCGAGCGCTGGTGCGCATGTATCACGGTCAGGTTGTGTCGGTGCTCGAGAAATACTGGCGCAATCATCCGACGGATGTCGTGCTGTCGGTGATCCCCTTGTTCAATCGCGCGTTGGCGGAAAGCATTGGCAACGTTGCGTCGAACACCGCGTTCGCGACGCTGCTGACTGATCTGGCGGATTGTCCTCCGCATTTCTGGATGGAAGAAGAATCCGAGTTTCTGATCTGCGGGACCGAACGAGCGGAGCAACAAGCGTTAGCGATGGGGCATGCACGGTACCGGGTCTTTCGAACTTCGGGGATGATCTTGAAGTCAAAGTTTTATGGGAAGCGCACGGTGGATGTCCCGGTTGAAAGAGCGCGGGTGGGCCTTGATCCGGAGATGGCGACAGGGATCGTGATGTTTGGCGGACACGGCGCTCCAGTGATGGCGGAGATCGCGAAGAAACTGGAGGAAAGCGCCAATCCCGTGCAGCTGATCATGATCTGCGGGCACAACAAGAATCTGTTTGAGGAACTGAAGGCGATGCGGACCAAGCGTCCGATGCTGGTGGAGGGATTCACGAAGGACGTGGCACACTACATGTCGCTGGCGGACTTCTTCATCGGGAAGCCAGGGCCGGGCAGCATCAGCGAAGCCCTCCAGTTTGATCTGCCGGTGATCGTCGAGCGCAACAAGAAGACAATGCCGCAGGAACGCTACAACACCGATTGGGTGATTGAGAACCGGTTGGGTATCGTGCTCTCCAGCTTCAAGGACATTGCGACTGGCGTGGAGCGACTGTTGCAGCCCGCGGCATTTGCAGAACTGCGCGCCAATGCCCGCGCGTACGCGAATCTGGCGATCTTTGAGATCCCGGCAATCCTCGATGAAGTCGTCGAAAGACATGTGCCCTACTCGGTGCCGGTCGCGCCAGCGTTTACAGATATTCCTTCGCTTGGACAAGGCGCCGCCTGGGCGGAATCGACATAATCCGGAGATCTGGTCATCGAGCCGTCGGATGAAGTGATCTTTTCGGTCTCGCTAACCGCACAGGTGCGGAGAGTATCCGCGGACCCCTTAATCGTAGACACTTTTATCTCGGTCATCCTGAGCGGAGTGAGGCGTCTGCCGAACGAGTCGAAGGACCCCTTGTCTCTAAACCCAAAGACACTTGCTAAAAGGAATTTCTACCGAAATGCTTTTTGGCGGGAATTCTCTGACACCGGGCTTTCTGAACGAAACGCGGCTGGAGCGTGTCCGTCTCTACGCGCCTTGAGCCCGGGCTGGCTCGGTGGCGTAACGGTCTATCAAGTCTCGACTCAGCCCGTTGCTGTGCGCAATCTCACCGAACAAGAGGCTGCTGGGCCGCGCCTTGCGCGCTTGGGTTTTAGGATCGAGTTCGACCAGGCCGAAGCGCAGGTTCCATCCTTCAGTCCACTCGAAGTTGTCGGTAAGCGTCCAGTGGAAATATCCGCGGATGTCGTAACCTTCGACGATAAGGTTGTGAAGTTCTTTGATCACGTTGACCAGCAACCACGGGCGGATGCGATCTTGCGCATCAGGCACACCATTCTCGAGAATGTAGATCGGCTTGCGTAACCGGCCAGCGCGCTCGACCGCGACGCGAACGGCCTGTGGATAGGCTTCTCCGTACGGACGCTCTACGCCGGGATCGCCTTGGGGCGCGTGCTCGGGAACGAAAATGCGGCCGAACATGTATTCGATGTTGCGCAGATCAAAGGCTACGTGCAGCCTGTTGTAAACGTTCAGACCCACGAAGTCGCAGGCGCCCTTAACATCGCGAGCATTTCCGTCAAGCAGGCTCAAAGGAAATGGAAGCTCGCCGTGCTCGACAAGCCGAATAAACGTCTCATTGAAAGTTTCATTCAATAGTTGAGCCACCCAGCGGTCGAACATGGTGGCAACTGGTTGGAACACAACATAGTGCTGCGCCCATCCGACTTGCGCGTGAGGTTGAAGTTCGTGGATTGCACGATAAGCCAGCACGTGACACTGAGCCAGCACACTAGTCACGCGCAGGGCAGTTGTGACTTTGCCGATGCCGCCTGGTGGAAATTCTCCGAGCACGTAGCCTGAAGCCGCGTAAACATTGGGCTCGTTGAACGTTACCCAGCAATCACAGAGATCGCTGAGTCCGGAGACGACGTAGCGCGTGAAGCGCTCAAACTGCACGCGAGCATTTGGATTGAGAAACGCACCTTGCTTCTCGAACCAGCATGGATTCGTGAAGTGGTGGAGGCAGACGATGGGACGAATGCCTCGAGTGCGCAAACCCTGAAGAAGCGCGCGATATCGGTCGAGCGCATGCGCATCCCACTTCCCTTCTTCAGGTTCGATGCGGCTCCACTCAATCGACAGGCGAAGGGCGTTCACGCTCATCTCGCGCGCCAGATCGAAGTCAGGGTCGGCGTTTTCCCACCAACCGCAGGCCTCGCCGCAGACGTCGCCGGACCGGATGCGTCCCTGGCGTTCCCAGTCGTACCACTGGCAATTTTCGTTGTTGCCCTCAACCTGGTAAGAAGCCGTCGACACTCCCCAAAGAAAATCTTTGGGGAATCTCAGCTCTCCGGTGATCGATTCCGTTTCGTTCAATCTTTCTTTGGTCCTTTTCCGGGCATGCCGACTGGGTTCTCGTGAGTCTTCTCACGGAAGCCGCCTTTCATACCGCCAGCAAGGCCGACGCTCGACTCGCCAAACTTGTCGCGAAGCTTGTCGGCTGCGGCCAGCGCCTGCTTCCAGCGCTGCTGGCGATCGCCTTCCAGAAGATTAATCTGTCCGGCCGCTTCTTCAAATGACGAAACGTGCACTCCGAGGAGTCGTACTTCCGCGCCGGGTTTCCAATTCTTGCGAAACAGCACGCGGATCTGCTCGAAGATCTCGGTGTCGAGCTGGGTCGGTGCCGCTAGCGAGTGTGCGCGCGTAAGGGTGGTGAAGTCCTTGTATCGAAGCTTCAGCTGAACCGTACGGGCATGCAGGCGGTGCTCACGCAAGCGCCGGCCGACCATCTCGGACAAGCGCATAAGCGTTGCTTCGAGTTGCTCGATGCGATTCGTGTCTTCGTTGAAGGTGTGCTCGTGACTGATCGACTTGGGATCGGTGTCTTCGCCGACGTCGGAGTCAAACCAACCGCCGGCGTCTTCGCCGCGAGCCTTGCCGGCGAGGGCGAGGCCCCATTTTCCGAAGCGATCTTCGAGAACGTGATCGTCGAGTTGACCGAGATCACCGACCTGTCTGATCCCCATCGCGTGGAGGTTCTGCTCCATCGCTTTGCCGACGCCGGGGATGTCGCGCACGTCGAGCGGCGCGAGGAATTTCGCTTCCTGACCCGGCACAACCCACATGACGCCGTTAGGCTTCGCCTTCGCAGAACCAACTTTCGCGATGAGTCGTGAGGCGCCAATGCCGATCGAGCAATTGAGCTGCGTTTCGTCTTTGACTTTCGCGTGCAGAGTGTGGGCCGCGCGCAACGGCGGTCCGTGAAGACGCTCGGTGCCGGTCATGTCGAGGTAGGCCTCGTCGATGGAAGCCATCTCGACTTTGGGCGAGAAGGAGTTCAGCACATGGAACACTTGCTCGGAACAGTCGCGATAGCGATCGGGGTGTCCGTTGACGAAGATGGCCTGCGGACACAACTTCGCCGCGGTACGCAGAGGCATCGCCGAATGCACACCGAACTGGCGTGCCGCGTAGGAAGCGGCCGACACCACGCCGCGCTCATCGCGCTGGCCTCCGACAACCACAGGCTTGCCCTTAAGCGACGGGTCGAACAACTCTTCCACCGACACGAAGAAGGCGTCCATGTCGACGTGGAAGATCGTTCTGGGAAATGCGCCCATGTAATGCAGGAGGGGGAGTCCTGTGTGATTTTAGCAGCGGCGGGAGAGGTGGGGTGGAAGCGCGTCGGGAGGGCGTTCACGGCTGAAAATCTAAGTGCGTGTCGTCACAAATGTTCCACGTGGAACACTGCCTGTGGAAAGGGACAGGGCAAGCCGAAATATTTCGTCGTTCCTCCCATTTCGGGAATAATTCGGCGCGGCCGAGAGGGGCTGACACCCGTCCCCATCGTTTTGGGAGCGACACCCCAGCAATTGACGTGCAGTGCAGTCGGGTGGGGACGCCCGACCCTCCATCGGTCACGCGTGGGGGACCCAATGCTTCGTCAGTAGCGAAACGCACGGTCGGGCGGGGACACCCAACGTCGCGATTGTGGAGTCCAGGAAGTGCAGAGGTCCTTCTCTGCATTCGGCTGGCGCCTCACTTCGCTCGGGATGACAAGCGCGTGAGAACTCTGCGGATACTTCACCAGAGCGCATTTCAGTCCGCGGGGTTGTGCTGGTTGGTTGGCCAGCGCTAGCCGGCGGCGCGTACCAGGCGCGCGCGGTCGTAGACCTTTACATATTCCTTGGCGGAGGCACTCCAGGAAAAGTCCTTGGACATGCCGTTGCGCATCAGCACCTGCCAGGAGGCCTCGTCGCGGAAGGCCTGCAGGGCCGCTTTCACGGTGAGCAGCAGCGATTCGCCGTTGTACTCGTAGAACTTGAAGCCGGTTCCCTTCCCGGTGCGCGCGTCCCAAGGCTCGATGGTGTCATCCAGGCCGCCGGTCGCGCGAACGATGGGCACTGTGCCGTATTTCAGGCTGTATATCTGGTTCAGGCCGCAGGGTTCATAGCGCGAAGGCATGAGGAACATGTCGGCGCCGGCTTCGATCTTGTGGGCTATGGCATTGTCGTAGGCCACTTTCACCGCGATTTTGTGCGGGAACTGTTTTTGCAGGCGCAGGAACATCTCTTCGTATTCCTTGTCGCCAGTACCGAGAACGACGAGGATCATGTCTTCGCGGGCAAGACGATCCATGACCTGAGAGATCAGGTCGAAGCCTTTCTGTGCGGCGAAGCGCGAAACGATGCCGATGACTGGAAGTTTCGCATCGGCCTTCGTGATGCCGAATGCCTGAAGCAGATCCTGCTTGTCTTTGACTTTGCCGCTGAGAGCAGTCGGTGAGAATTTCTCGCTGATGAAGGTATCGGTCTCCGGACTCCACTGAGCGTAGTCGACTCCGTTCAGAATCCCGGTCACGGTCGCGGCCCGGTTTCGCAATACGCCTTCGAGGCCGAAGCCGTACTCGGTGGTCTGGATTTCCTGGCTGTACTTGCGGCTCACCGTGGTCACGAAGTCAGAGAAGACGAGCGCGCCTTTGAGGAAGTTCACCTGGCCAAAAAATTCCATTTTCGTGAGCGTGAACAGATCCCAAGGAAGCATCAGCAGAGGGAGAGTTTCGGCGGGAAACAGACCCTGATAGCCCATATTGTGAATCGTGAAGACGTTGGCTACGTCATGGAAGGCTGGGTCCTCCACATAAAACGTGCGCAGCATTACGGGGATCAATGCCGATTGCCAGTCGTGACAGTGAAAGACCTGCGGCACGCCGAGGATTTTGGATGCTTCGATCACCGCTCGCGAGAAGAGGGCGAATCGTTCAGCATTGTCCGGATAGTCACCGGCTGGCGTGCCATAAAGAGTGTCACGTTCGAAGTAAGGCGGATACTCCACGAAGTAATAGGTCACGCCAGCAGTGTTTGGTCCCGCAACGACGGAGCAGAAACGGTATTTGTCATCGAAGGGGACGGTAATGCTGCGGACGACTGTCTTGGGGTTGGTAAGCTTCGTCTGCTTGTAACGGGGTAGATAAACCGTGACCTGATGTCCCTGGGCCGCGAGAGCCTGCGGTAAAGCACCCACCACGTCTGCAAGGCCGCCTGTTTTGGAAAAGGGCACACCTTCAGAGGCTGCGAAGGCGATATGCATGAATCCTGACCTCCGGAAAAAGCCGCGAACGCTCGCCGCAGGATATGATTAAAGAAAAGCTCCGCAGGATGGTTCCCCTGCGCCTGGAATTCACGGAAGCGTCGTCAGTCTACTTGGCGCTCCATTGAGGGTCAACGTGCCAAAGGTCGCATCCGCGGGCGGTAGACGTGAGCGCAAACCAAAGCTAGGTCAGCATTTTCTGGCGGATGACTCGGCGGCGATACGTATCGTCGAGGCGCTGGGCGATGTCTCGCAAAAGACTGTGCTGGAGATTGGTCCGGGGCGCGGGGTGATCACTTCCCTGCTGGCCCGGCGCGCGCGACGGCTGATTGCGATTGAGATCGATCGCGTACTGGCCGCGCAGCTGCGCATGAAATTTGCACTCTATCCGAATGTGGAAATCATCGAGGGCGATGTGCTGGCCATCGACTTTTCTACATTGTTTGGGCCGAAGCCTGGCGCATCGCGACCGGGACTGGTGCAGACTCCGGAACCGGTGCACGTGATCGGGAACCTTCCGTACTACATCACGTCGGACATCCTGCTTCACCTGTTTGAGTTCCGGCGATGTTTCGACACGATCGTCATCATGGTGCAGAAAGAAGTGGCGGACCGACTCTCGGCGTCGCCAGGGACGCGTGATTACGGATTGCTCTCAGAGACCGCGCAACTTTACTCACGGATCGAGAAGTTGTTCACGCTTCCGCCAGGTGCGTTTGCTCCGCCGCCGAAGGTGCACTCATCAGTGATCCGGCTGACGATGGAGCCGAAGCTCGATCGCTTGCAGGTGGCCGAGGAGCCGTTCATTCAGTTTCTGAAACTTTCGTTCGGGCAGAAGCGGAAGACGCTCTGGAACAATTTGAAGGGTGAGTATCCGGAAAAGAGCCTGCGTGCCGCGCTCGCGCAGGCTGACGTGAAGCCGGCGACACGGGCGGAAGCATTGTCACTCGAGAAAAAGGCCGCTATCTTCCGAGCGCTCGCGTCGCAAAACGGCGACCTCTCGCAATCCGGCAAGTAGCCCAACTCCGAAAGGAGATCTCCGATGGGCACAACGGTTGTTCGGCATCCGGCGGTGGCCGGGCGGTTTTATCCTAGCAATCCGAAAACTCTTCGCAGCGACATTCACGTGTACTTGAGCCCGCGCTCGGAAGGCCTGGTGGCGCTTGGTTGCGTGGTTCCGCATGCGGGTTATATGTATTCGGGACATGTGGCCGGGGCTGTATACGCGCATCTCGATATTCCCGAACGATGCATCGTGCTGTGTCCGAATCACACCGGGATGGGAGTTCCCCTTTCGATCATGAGCCGTGGTGGATGGGAGACTCCGCTTGGGACGGTGCCAGTCGATGAAGAACTCGGTGCTGCGTTGATGCGCCAATTTCCTGCGCTTAGCGAGGATAGCCACGCTCACCGGGAAGAACATGCGATCGAGGTCCAGTTGCCGTTCCTGCAGGAAAAGCGCGCGCAGTTCAGCTTCGTACCGATCGCCATTGGGACCAGGCATTACGAAGCACTTGAGGGATTGGGGCAAGCGATTGGTGAAGTTGTGGCGGCTCGCGGCGAGCGAATTTTGGTGCTGGCTTCGAGCGACATGAACCACTACGAGTCAGACAAAGTCACGAGAGTCAAAGATCACAAGGCGATCGACCGCGTTCTGGCACTTGATCCGCGGGGGCTGTATGACGTGGTGACGACGGAAAGCATCAGCATGTGCGGATATGGACCGACAGTAGCGATGCTAACGGCTGCGAAGCACCTGGGCGCTACAAAGGCGGAGTTGATCCAGTACGCGACGTCGGGAGATGTTTCAGGGGATCGCCAGATGGTTGTGGGGTATGCGGGGATGGTGGTGGAGTAGCTATCCGCTCTCAGCCTTCAGCTATCAGCTAAAACTATGGGCGACCTAGTAGGTCGCCCATTTCGTTTCGATGCGTTGTTTGGTCGGGCTGAGGTTACCGAGGGCTGCGCGATGGCGGAGCGCTGCTGTGGCCCCCACTTGAGCCGCCCATGTGGCCTGAACCACCACCAGCCGTATGACTTGAACCTCCGGCACCACCCATGCGGCCCGCGCTGCTCGGCGCGTCCCAGCCACCAGCAGGAGAGCCGCTGAAGGTTCTCGCCGGTGGAGCGGTGCGGACGGTCATGGTTCCGTTTTGCTGAACTTCGCGAGAAACCTTGTTGAGGTTGTTCACGCCTCCGCGCGGGATGCCAAGACCGGCGCTCCCGTTCTTGATGAGCAGGTTACGCTGAGGAACGCCGCTGCCTACGAAGCTACGTCCCACGGTGACAGTCGCTGTTCCGCGAACGGGCGGTTGAGGAGTGGTAAACCGGGTGGGTGGATTCCTGACGGGTGTCACCGGGTACCATGTAGTGAAACCGCCGGGCGCCCACATCCAGCCATATCCGGGAACGAAGTTCCATGCGCCATAGCGATAGGGCATCCATCCCCATGGGTAAGAAGAAACCCACATGTAGCCTGCGCCCGGGTAGAACATCCATGCGCCGTCCATAAACGGATCCCACCCGGCACCGGTGAAATAGGGCTGCCACATCATGCCGTAACCAGGCACGTTGTAATAGTTGCCGTAATAGTTCAGGTCGCTCACGCCATAGCCGTAGGGATAGTTGTTATACGAGCCCTTGTTGGCGTAAGCCTGCTCGTACTTGGTTTGCGACTTGTCCCATGCATCGAGCGGGAGTTCCTCGATATCTTTCGCGACGGTGAACTTGTTGTTCTCGGTGAGATCGAAGGTAGCCGCTTTATTCTTGCCGACCTCTACTTCACCGGAGGGGCCTTCCACCTTGACGCTGCCGTTGAAAGTCGCAAGGACAACGTCGAGGGCCTGCACGTCAACGCGGAAATGCGCCGCTTCCTGCGGGTATACGGTCTCGTTCTGGAAAAGAACGGTGAATTCGTCTCCTTTGTGCGAGTTCGTATAGTTGAAGTACGCGAGACCCGCTTCGACGATCACGGTGGAGACACGTGCACCGGAGTCGCGGAGGCTCAGCGCGCTGAACTCGATCGTGCTCCTGGGCCCGATGCGGACGGTGCTGCCGTCCTCAAATTCAATTTCGGCGCGTCCGCCTTCTTTGGTGGCGACCCTCATATCTTGCACTACGGGCATGTTGAGAAATGCTTTTTCGTAACCCTGTCCAGAGTTGCGGTCGACTACGACCGAACCTTCGACGTTGCTCAGCCTTACGATCCGTGCCTGCGAATCAGCAAATGCAGGCAGGCAAGCGAGCACCGTCGCCAACGCAACCAGCGTCGTTCCCAAGCTCCGCTTCAGCATAGAGGTATCCCTGTTACACCGGTGTGTACTTCATTAGATCACGGGATGGGCGATTTTAGTTGCTAGGAGTGGAATGACTTGGGTTCAAGTCCCGGAGTGGGCCGATTGGCGGGGGTGATTGGGGGGATGAGAGTGGAATGTGCTGTAACTCTCGTGTTTTCTAGGTTGTGGGTTGAGGACGTTTTTAGCGTGAAGGAGCGAGGGCAAGATGCCCTCGCGACAGCCGGCGAGACGCCGGCGCTACCTGAAATCTGCGGTTAACGCCTGTACCCATCTAGTGCGACGCTATCGGCGTGCCACCTAGCGCCAGTAGTCGCTGAGCCCGCGAGCGCGAGATGTTGATGACGGACTGGTCGGTGGCGATCTGCTCGAGGATTGGCGAGACCGCCTGCAGTTCCTCGAGACTCTTGCTCCGAACCATCTCTTCCATGGTTTTCAATTCAGCTTCGAGCGCCAGCTTCTGATAGTGATGGTAGTAGTCGAGGCGGCGGCCGCACTCGAGGGTCGTGGAGATGTTCTGGAAAATCGAGGTCAGCTCTTGAACGGCGGGATTGGGCGAGTAGTTGTATTCGGCCTGCGTGTTTCGCTGGGCGTCGTGATAGGCCAGAACTTTGTTCCCGGTTGAGGCGATGTTGCGCTTTCCGGAGTCGACTTTGCCCTCAAAGTATTTGGCCTTCGCGGCGAGATCAAAAATCTTCTCTCGGGTTGCGGGCGAGATCGTGAACTCGAGGTGGAAAGGATCGGGGGGCTCAGAGTCGGGCGTGAGCTTTCCGGTGGAGTTGTACTCTGCGTGTCCGTCGGACGAGACCTTGAGAGCGTAGTGGTCGGGAATCGACTGCGGGAAGTCGAGTGTGAAGCTGACGGTCGCCGATGATTGTGTGCCCTGCGTGTAACTCGCGTCTACCGAGGCGATCAAGAGCAGGAAAAGGAGACAAAGACCACTTCTAATTGCTGACGGAGACCTGAGCATCATTGTTGGGAACCGAAAAGATTGTAATGCCTAGGAACGCTTGGAGGCACCCGAAAGGCATCCAGATGCTTGTAAAAAGGTTGCGATGCGCTGGAGGTTCAGCGCAGGGCACCCTGGCGGACGAGTGTCGCGGCGGTATGCAGGTGGCAGATCGCAATCGCAAGGGCATCGGAGGCGTCGGCGGGCTCTGGAGGCTCGGCGAGATTGAGAAGGCGCGTGACCATGTGCTGGACCTGTTCCTTCTCGGCCTTCCCGTAACCGACGACGGCGGACTTGATGGAGAGAGGAGCGTATTCAGAGACTTCCAGTCCGGCGGCAGCCGCCGCCAACATCGCCACGCCGCGGACCTGGCCGAGTTTGAGTGCGGACTTCACATTGAGCGCATAGAACACATCTTCGATCGCGACCTGCTCCGGTTGATGATCCAGAATCAGCTGTGCGAGCTGTGCGTAGATGCGATTCAAACGAAGCGGCAAAGGTTCTTTGGGAGAAAGCTTGATCGCGCCGCAGCAGAGACAGGTGAGCTTTCCGGCGGGAGCAAGTTCGACGACGCCGTACCCGGTGTATTCGGTGCCGCAGTCGATGCCGAGGACCCGCATGGTGGCAGTGTACCGTGGGTGGAGGATGCGTCATAGTTTGAATTGGAGGTACAGGCGGAGCGAGTTTCTTTAGCGTGCAGCGAAAAGCTTTTAACCGCAAAGGAAAAACTTCTTACCACAGAGGCACAGAGGAATCAAAGAAGAAACAAGTCAAAATCGTACCGGTTGAAAATTCTGAAACCGCAGCGATCGCGGAGAACGTCCGCCGAGAGCGCTGAGAACAGACTGCGGTCAGCAGCAGCGCGGTCTTCGGGATCGCGTCGTGGCGGTCTCGCGCAAGTAATCCGCGTAGGCTTCGCGCGAGGATTGGAGTCCGTGACGATCGAGGAATCGGGCGTAAGCGGCTTCTTCGAAGATTTCGGCAAGGATTTGATGAACGACGGCAAGGGCGCGTGTGAAGGACCGCGCCGAGGACTGGATCGCGGAGAGTTTTCGTTTCATGCCTGTTCCTCCGCGAATCGGGTTGGAACGAACGGCGCCTCGCGTACCTGCGCTTCTTTCTGCCCGCGCAAGACTCGCCACCACTCAAGGCCCGATTCGATCAGGATCATGGCGATCATCAGGGTCAAAATGCCGGTCACGGCCGCGTCTAGCCGGTCGTTGAAGATAAGACGCGCAGTGGCGGCGGTTCCCGCAGTCGCACCCGTTGCAAGCTGACGGGCATGAGCAAGAAACCCGATGCGGGGACTTTCGTCCCAGATCTTGTGATAAGACGCAGTGAACGTCACCGCTACCAGCCAAAGCAACGGGACGAGTGTAACGCCGGCATAGCGCGCACGACCCATTTTGACGATGATGGTGGTTGCTACGCACAAGGCGACCGTGGCCAGCAGTTGATTCGAAATTCCGAAGAGCGGCCAGAGCGAGTTGATGCCGCCCAGGGGATCTTTTACGCCCTGCCAGAGGAAGTATCCCCACGCGCCGACGATCAGCGCGCTGTTGGCGAGGATGCTCGGGTACCAACTTGTTCGGCCTAGCGGCTTCCACACGTGACCAAGGGCGTCTTGCACCATGAAGCGGCCCACGCGGGTACCGGCATCGAGAACGGTCAGGATGAAAAGCGCCTCGAACATGAGCGCGAAGTGGTACCAGATTCCCATCAATGCCTTGCCGCCGAGGCTATGCGAGAAGATCTGTGCCATGCCCACGGCAAATGCAGGCGCTCCGCCGGTACGGTTGTAGAGGGTCTGCTCGCCGACATCGTCGGCAAGTGTGCGCATGTCGTCCACGGTCACAGCGAAACCCAAGTTGGAAATATTCGCTGCCGCTGTTTCTGGAGCCTGCCCCACGATCCCCGCGGGGCTATTGATGGCGAAGTAGACGCCCGGTTGGAGCACGCAGGCTGCGATCACCGCCATGATCGCGACCATGGATTCGCAAGCCATAGCGCCGTATCCGACCATGCGCGTTTCGGTTTCGCGGGCAATCAGTTTTGGAGTCGTCCCGCTGGAGATGAGCGAGTGAAATCCGCTGATGGCCCCGCAGGCGATTGTGACGAAAGCAAAGGGAAATACGTTTCCCGCGAAAACGGGACCAGTGCCGTCGATGAATCGCGTGAGTGACGGCATGCGCAGCGTGGGCCGAAGGGCAACGATGCCCAGCGCGAGCATCGCGATCGTTCCCAATTTCACGAAGGTGCTGAGGTAGTCGCGCGGCGCGAGCAACAACCAGACAGGCACCGCCGAGGCCGCGAAGCCGTAGATGATGATGAAGATTGCAAGCGTGGGCGCGGTCAACGTGAAGTACTTGCCGACCGTCGGCGTCGTCGAAGCCCATTGGCCGCCCCAGATCGCCAGCAGCACAAGGACGAATCCGAGGACCGAGCTTTCCAAGACTTTTCCGGGACGAATTCGGCGCAGGTAGACGCCCATCAGGAGAGCGATCGGGATGGTCATCGCGATCGTGAACGTTCCCCAGGGACTTCCCTTCAGGGCATTGACGACGATCAGCGCGCACACGCCGAGCAGGATCACGATGATGCTGATAACGGCGACGTAGGCCACAAAGCCACCGAGACGCCCGACTTCGTCTTTCGCCATTTCGGTGAGGGACTTGCCGTCACGCCGAACAGAGAACAGCAATATGACGAAGTCCTGCACACAACCGCCAAACACTGCGCCGACAAGAATCCACAGAGTTCCAGGGAGGTATCCGAATTGCGCTGCGAGAACGGGACCCACGAGCGGTCCGGGGCCGGCAATTGCGGCGAAGTGGTGGCCGAAGACTACCCATTTGTTGGTACGGACGAAGTCGCGGCCGTTCTCGAGCCGCTCGGCGGGCGTGGCACGCATCGCATCGAGGGCGAGTACTTTGGCGGCGATGAACTTGCTGTAGAACCGGTATCCGAGGGCGTAACTGCAGACCGCGGCCACAACGAGCCACATCGCGTTGATCTCTTCGCCGCGATGGAGGGCGATGGTCGCGATGGCCAACATTCCAGAGAGCGCGACAGCTATCCAAATCACAATTTGTAGCGGCTTACTCATCGAGACAGACTCCGTATGCTCCCGTGGATCGGCTTCGGACACCGCGTTGCTATCGGACGGACCCGGAACTTGAAGCAGGATAGCTGGTTTGCGGGATTGAGAGAAAGTCCATCGCGACCGAGATCCAACATTGCAACGAGGGCAGTAGCAAACGCATTCATAAGCAGCACACAGACCGGGCGTCCGGTTCATCGGCTGGGAAAATGAGGACTCTTGGCATGCAAGAAAAACGATTTTCTATGACTGGCAATGGTCGCGGGGTTTAGTGATACTCTTGTTCGTTCCGGACAGGTCAGGGTTTCCGCTGGGGCTCCCGTTGACACTGGGAGCGTGGGCAACCCTCACCGCGAGCGCATCCACAGTAAAAGTCTACCGACACAGGAGCAAGTGATGAAGATCGGCATGTTAACCGGTGGCGGCGACTGCCCCGGGCTGAACGCGGTGATCCGCGGTGTTGTTCGTAAGGGTACTTTCCATTACCAGGACGCATTTGTCGGATTTGTTGAAGGCTGGCGCGGCCTGCTTGAGAACAAGACCATGCCCCTCGACCTCGAGACGGTGGGAGGAATTCTTCCTCGAGGCGGCACCATTCTGCGGACATCACGTACCAATCCTGCGAAGCGTGAGGACGGATTACAGCGCTGCATTGACAATTTGAAGGCGAATGGCTGCGATGCGCTGATCGCCATCGGAGGCGATGACACGCTTTCTGTGGCTCAGAAACTGTTTCAAAACGGCGTGAAGGTGGTGGGCGTTCCTAAGACGATTGACAACGATCTTTCGGGAACTGATTTCACCTTCGGCTTCGATACGGCAGTCAATGTGGCTACCAGTGCTATCGATCGCGTCCATACAACGGCCGAAGCGCACAACCGGGTGATCGTGGTGGAAGTGATGGGCCGTGATTCCGGCTGGATCGCGATCTACAGCGGCGTGGCGGGTGGCGCCGACGTGATTCTGATTCCGGAGGTTCCGTTCGACATCGACAAGGTTGCCGAACTGATCAGGCAGCGTCATGCGCGCGGACGCTATTTCAGCATCGTGGTCGCGGCCGAGGGAGCAAAGTTCGCCGGTGGTGTGCAGATGCAAAACAGCGAGGTCGGCAAGGACGAGTTCGGACACGCACGCCTCGGCGGAATCGGCAACGCGCTTGCGCATGAGATCGAAAAGCGCACCGGATTTGAGACGCGTTCGGTGGTTCTCGGCCATATCCAGCGCGGGGGATCACCGAGTTCGTTCGACCGCGTACTGGCCACCCGATATGGGCTGGGCGCAATCGATATGGTGCATCGCGGCGAGTGGGGAATGATGGCTGCGTTGCGCGGCAACAAGATCGTGTCAGTCCCGCTTGCGGATGCAATCGCTTCGAATCGCAAGGTGGATCCTGAGCTGATCGAGGTGGCAAATGGAATTCTCGACAAACTCATGAAAGAAAATGAACCGGCGATGAAGAGCTAGGTTTGTTCGCTTGATGCGGGATCAGGCAGGCGGGGTTTCGAGACCCGCCTGTTGCTTTCTGGCAAAATTCGTTGGCAGCCGAAAACTCGACCCGCAGGAACCAACATTGCGACGCAGGTGCGCGTGAAAGAGCTGATACGATCAGACGCTCTGGGTAACGGTCCTCGAACACTTCTGCATGTGCTCTGAATCTCTCCGCGCTGAAGCGGTTTCTGCTCCGCGATCGATACCCATGGGCCTCGTTGTTTGCTACGGGCTGCTGTTCGTGACGATGCTGATTTTCTGGACAGCGTACATCGCACACCAGACCAGCCTGCTTGGCTACGCATATCGAGCGGATTTCCTCGGTATCTACGTTGGCGCTCATGAAGCTGCCACAGGGCACGGGACTGAGCTATACGACCTGGATCGGCAGCGGTCCACGATGAATGAGGCCGTGCTTCCCTATCATCGCGCGCCCCTGATGGCGTTCATTTATCCGGCCTATGTTGCAGTGCTGCTGAGCCCGATTGGTGCGCTTTCGTTCGTGCACGCCGTAGTAGTGCTGCTGTCGATCAATGTGTTGATCGCGGTCCGCATGGCGTGGGTGGTGGCGACTCGATTTACGAACTCGGATAACGATCGGCTCGCGCTTTTATTTGCTCTGCTCGCGTTCGTACCTCTTCACCTGACGCTTCTGCAGAATCAACTCGGACTATTTCCAGCGTTGGGCATCCTGGAAGCCATGGTCGCTTTTCGCGACCAACGCCCGATGCGTGCCGGATGCTGGCTCTTGCTGGGAATCCTGAAGCCGCAGCTGATCCTGCTACCGCTGCTTGCCCTCGTGGTGATGCGATGCTGGAAGACTCTGACACCGTTTCTCGTTGGGGCGTTGGGAGTTTTTGTCATTTCCCTATTCGGCGCCGGCTGGTGGGTACCGAAATACCTGTCGTTTCTCGTAACGTACAACCGCACGGGATCGGGTGTGTCGTTGTATCCGCAGGCGATGCAGAACTGGCGTGGTCTGGCTCACGTGCTTTTCTATCCCGGACATCCGCTAGCTTCTCGGGTACTGCTGGGTGTGCTGAGTGTGATTTCGGTTGCCGCGGTGATCATGATTTGTCGGCGAACGAAGGAACAAGCGGAGGACCATGGACTTTATCCGCGATGGGAAGCTGCATTTGCCATCGCCGTCCTGTTGGGTGTGCTGACGTCGCCGCATGAATACCTGCACGACTGGGTCGTGATCGTGCCCGCGGCAGCCGTGTTGCAACAGTGGTGGCGGTCGTTATCCGTGCAATCGGGTTGGAGGCAGTGGACTTTCTCTTGGCTGCTGGCTGGATCGCCGTTCATCTTTGTGTACAGTCATTTCATTGGCTGGTCGCCATACGGTTTGATTCAGTGGGTCCCGTGGTACATGGGTGCTCTGGCGGTACTCGCCATTCTGGCATTGACGCGAGCCGACGCTGAGCACTATGTACCCGTACCGCGAGCGATATCGGTTTGAACGCGGGGCGCGCTGGAGTCAATTGTCTTGCGGGATGATTTCGATCGCGGTGACGGTGGCGTAGCTGCGCGTGGGAACAAATTCGAGTAGCAACTTTCCCTGCGCATTCGGCTCGAGGCCGCTCACCCTGCGCTTCATAGGACGGTTCGCACCAACTTCCTTGATCAGATCGACCTCGCGAAGAATCGCCTTTCCGTTACAGAAGACGTTGAAGAGGCGACCGCCGCGTTCAGCAGATGCTGTGTCGGAGTAGCGATCACGGTTGGCCGAATCGAATCGGCGCTCAATAAAGTAGAAGGTCGCGGTGTAGTGGCCGGGGGCCACTGGAATTGCGTAAGAGAAATGGCCCCAACGTTCGGTTTCAAACATCTCCGCGTCATCGGTATCGATGGCTGTTTCGTCGGATGAACTCATCTGGCCGCCCTTGAAATAGTCGTCCGGCGCCCACCATAAGCTGTCGTTCGAATAGTAGGGGACATCGCGCGTTGTGATGCGGACTGGTCGTTGCTTTCCGCGAAGACCGGGCAGAATCTCGATAGCGGAAAGGGTCGCACTTCCGCCACGCAGTGATGAAAAAGCCACATGCAGTTGACCGTCAGCGGCCGGCGCGATGCCCGTAAACACTTTGACGTCCGCAGTCCGGCTCCCGCCTGCGTCCAGCAGCACGTCGAACTCATCGATTAACACATTGCCGTTGACTTTGGCAGTCATGATCCGGCTGCCTTCGCCGCCGCTGCCGATCTCCTCAGGTCCATAAAAGACCTCTGCGAAATGGAGACGAAGCTCATAAATGCCGGGCTTCAATGGGATGTCGTATCGAAAATCTCCCTGGCGGCTGCTGCGGTAGATGTTTGGATCTTGTGTACGCCAGATGTGCTGCACGGAACTACGCACGCTCTGTCCCCCAGAGAAAAAGCGGTCGGGACTCCACAACTTTCCCGCGCGATCGACGTAGCTGTGGTTAGCTCCAGTAAGAATTCGGATCTCGTCGCCGATCGGGAGACCGGTTGGTTCCGCGAAATCGGTCGAGGTGGCCGAGCGCTGCACGTGAGGCGGAAAAGTCTCATGCTGTCGAACACGGCTGCGAATGAACACCAGCGTGATGCATGTCAACAGCGCAGCAAGGACCACCGACTTTTGTCGCGTCCAAAAGGCGGTTTGATGTGGAGTATCACCCTCTGGGGGTGAAGCGGCCGATGGAACCTTAGGCTCAAACCGCGGTACGTATTGACCGACAGGGATAACGATCTGGAGAGGGTCATCAGCGCCCTCGCCTTTATAGTATTCGGCCAATTTCTTCCGCAGCCGATTCGCCTGCACCCGAACGATGGAGTCGGTGTCCTGGTCGAAAGATTCATGACGGCCAAAGACCTCGAGCGCGATCGAGTACTCTTTTAAGTGCTCGGATTCTCCGGCGAGCGTTTTCTCACAAACATAAGACAGAAAATGAGCCAAAGTCGGGGATCGAATAAAGGCCGGTGAGGCCAGAACTTTTTCCAGTTCGGCGCGGCTTTGATTCCTATCAGCGTTCCAACGAGGCCACGGGCATAAAGTGGCCACCCCCAACTGCCTTATACAACGGTCGGGGAAACAATTGCAGTGACGATCGGCGACTTAACCGTATAAAGCCGAAGTAACGGCGTGTCCGGTAACGCTGTGTAACCCCACTGATTAAAAACGCAACAACGAAAACCGCTTCGGATAACCCTTAGTAAATTTCTGAACAGATTGGAGATCCGGCGGCGGGGTGTGTCTGCGGAAGGAGTTAGCGGCGAGGTAGCGCCAGTAGCCTTGAGGAATGCATCGCCAATGCGCGATACCGGAATCGGATGCGGAGAGCAGATCGCCGGCAAGTGGCAAGGCTGGACTGGAGATTCATGGCCCTCCCGGAATGGAGGCATATCATGCGGTACCTGGCATTGATCGCGCTCATGGCGATGCTGGTCGTATTCCCGTCAGGGTCGGCAGCCGAAGAGGCACAAAAACCAGCTGTCCGAACTGACAACATGACGTTAGCCGAACTGGAAAAAGCCGGGGATAGCGCCCGGGTGGCAAAAGACTTTGACTCGGCGATTGTCTACTTTGAGGCGGCAGTTCGAAAAGATAAGAAGAACGCCAAGCTCTTTAACAAGCTGGGGCTTTCTTATCTGAAGGCGAATCGCTTGTCCGACGCCCGCTTCAGCTTCGAAAAGGCGGTTAAAAACAACTCGAAGTATGCCGACGCCTTGAACAACCTTGGAGCCGTTTACTTCGTTCAGAGGAATTTGAACGGAGCCACAAAGTACTTCAAGAAGGCAGTCGCCATGGACGAGACGCGGCCGGTGTTCCACGTGAATCTGGGCGCCGCATGGTTCGGGCAGAAGAAAGTGGAAAGGGCGATTGTCGAGTACGGCCGCGCGTTGCAGTTGGATCCCACTGTTTTAAGTCGAACTAACAACGGTGGAGTAACGGCGCAGGTAACAACCGCCGAGGAGCGCGCACGCTACGACTACATGCTCGCGAAGATTTACGCGAAGCTTGGCAACCCGGAACAGTGCCTGCGGTGCTTGAGGAAGGCGAAGGAAGAGGGCTACCGCAATATCGGGAACGTATACAAAGACGAGGAATTCTCGCAACTATGGCAAGACGCGCGTCTTGCCGAGATTGCTCCTCCTCCGCCACCCAAACAGTAGTACTGCAATTCCGGCTGGGCACCTTGATTTTCAGGCCGTATCAGGGGCCCAGCACGTCCTTTCGTCAGCCTCTCCTCACCCCGTGAAGTGAGCACCATCACAGGTCGGTGCGCAACCCGGAGTCATAATTTTTCTGAGCCAGGCCCAGGGTTTACGGACCGGTGGGAAGGAGGCAGTGTTGTGAAAACCTGGCACATGCTGGTAATCGCGTTGCTGTTGGTCGTGGGTACGCCGTTAGTACTTGGGCAGAAGAATGCGAGTCACGCGGTACCCAAGTTTGACAGATCCGCGGAGGCCGTTTTCAAGGGCACCGTCGAGGGTGTGCATGATCATCAATGCCCGGTAAGCGGTGGACTCGGTACGCACCTGACGTTAAAGCAACCAGACGGCAGTCTGATTGAAGTGCACTTGGCGCTTTCGAGGTTTGTTCGACACTACGAATTGGTCTTTCAAAACGGGGATGTGGTCGAGGTGACGGGAGTAAAGGTCAAGTTCGACGGCACCGATGCGATTTTCGCGCGCAAGATCAAGCGCGGCGACGACGAATTTTTGTTTCGCGATACGGACGGCAAACCCCTCTGGTAGGCGATCGACTGGCGGGCATTTAACTCAGCAGCATTCGGACTCGTTGATGGCGGTATAGAAGAAACTTGACCGTCCTGCCGTGTGCAGGTTGGGCGGGACGTAAAAAGACCTTGAGGGATCTAACCGGATTCTTACTCAGCCCGTCCCGCTTTTGCTTTTTCGTCGCAGATTCAGGACCTGCAACCATCTGATTAGCCGGTTTCTGCATTTAGAATCTTCCTTTCCGTGCCGCTCACAACTTCCATCTCACGCTCGCCGCTGACTGCACGTCGGATCCGTGCGCACGGAATTCTGCTGGGCGTTGTCATCTGGACGATCTATCTATGGACCCTCGCGACTCCGACATTGCGAGATCGTAACGGACTGTTGAAAGGGACGGATTTCCTGCATTTCTACACGCTCGGGACGCTCGCTTTGGAACATCGTGGGGCCGATCTTTACAACATGCCGGTTCAGTCTGCGGTGGCCGCGGAAAGGGTTCCGCAGGCGGGACATCTCCGGTATGTGCCTCTCTATGGGCCGCAGGTTTCGTTACTGTTCGCGCCGCTCGCGGAACTGTCTTACGGCGTGGCACTTTCCGTGTGGCTAATCGCTAACGTTCTTATCTACGCGATCTGCTGCTATGCGATCTGGAGGACCTGCCCGCATCTGCAATCGGCTCGTGGGACGTTCTTCGTGCTCGCGATGGCATATCCGGCGTTCATTCATCTGCTGGCGTGGGGTCAGACCTCGGGGCTGGCGCTCGCCTGTTTTACCGCTGCGTATATGGCGTTGCGGTCACAAAAAATGTTTCTGGCGGGAGTGGCGATCGGCAGCCTGATCTTTAAGCCGCAACTAGGGATTGTGCCCGGAGTGGTGTTTCTGGTCACTCTAGAATGGAAGATGATTGTAGGAGCTGCGGCGGCCGCCTCGGCACAACTTGCTACCGGCTGGATCTACTACGGCAGCGCCACGATGGTGAACTACGTTCATCATGTCGTTCATCTAAGGCAGATTTTTCCGCTGCTTGAGCCACGACCTTACCAGATGCATTCACTCCGTTCGTTCTGGGCGATGCTGGTGCCATGGGGAAATGTGGCGTTTGCTTTGTACGTCGCATCGGCGTTAGCCGTGCTTTGGATGGCGGTGCGTTATTGGAAGACGACAACGCCATTGAGCCTTCGATTCTCGGCTGTGTTGATCGCAACGGTGCTGGTCGCGCCACATCTGACGGTTTACGACTTATTGATTCTGGCGCCGGCGTTCTTGCTTATTGCTGACTGGAGTGTTGCGAACTGGCAGGATTCAGCAATGCACGCGATCGGTCTTTTGCTTTATCTTTGCTACGTGTTGGCGCTGATGGGGCCTCTCTCGCGTTGGACACACTTTCAGATCTCCATCCCCGCGTTGTTCGCATTATTTTGGCTGGTGAGCCGGCGATCGTTAAACGCGCAAGTCGTGCAGTGACTCTAAGTCTTCCCAAAGAAAAACTTAAGCGCATCCGGAAAACGTGCGGCCCAAGCACCTTCGCTGTGCGTGGCGCCGTCGGCGATTTCGACCTGTAATCGTTTCTCATCGAGACCGCTGCGCGCCAGGATTCGCTGCAACTCTCGAACATTTTCGACCGTCTGCAGATCCTTGTCGTCGCGCCCGGCTTCTCGGGTACCAACACCCAGGAAGATTTTATGCGGCCATTCGCGAAAACCACGGCAGTCGCGAAGAATCTTGCGATTCGCCACCCACAGGGATGGACTCTCCAGAAGCGCATAGCCTAAGACCCCGGGCATGGCAAGCATCACGTAAAGGGTAATTAGACCGCCGAGTGACGATCCACCAAGAGCGCTGTTTTCCGGGCCGCGGGCAATCCGATAGCGCTTCTCCACGAAGGGCATCACCTCTCGTAGAAGAAATTCCGGGAACTTACCGCCTCTGGGACGAAGAACGGGCGGGCTCACAGAGCGGTAGGGCAAGTATTCCTTAAGCCTCTCGACGCGTGCGTTGTCGATGCCCACAAAAATCATCGGTGGGATCAACTGTTGTTCGATCAGGCGCCCTGCTGTCTCACCGACTTGCCACTCGACTCCCGTGAAGGAGGTAGAACTTTCGAACAGGTTCTGACCATCATTCAGATAGAAGACCGGATAACGTCGCTCGGAATTCTCCTGCTGCTCGTAGCCGGCAGGAACCCACACGCGCAGGAACCGCTGGTTGCGGAAAACACGGCTGGAAAATTCGTGAAGGCGAAGTTCTCCGCCAGCGATCGCCTTGGTGAAAGTCGCGTCAGTGCCAGTTTTGGGTTCGAGGGTTGTCTGGTTCATTGAGATTGATGATTGAGTGAATGGTCGGTGGTTTGGCTCGGACAGGCGATCGTTTTCCAAAGCTATGATGGAGTCGAGCGCATCGATCGCACAAATAAAATCGTGGACAGCGCAGTAATGGAGAAAATGATTGCCAGCGACGACAGGCAGAGAATGCACCACGCGAAAAGAACATACTTTTCGATGTAGGTGAGATAGAGTGCGAAGCCAAGGCCCGCAATCGACCCCAGGACCAGGATTCCGGGCGTCTCTGCTTTTTCGCGATAGAAGGTCGCGAATGCCAGCAAGGCAACATATCCGAGGATGCCGATCAGGGCAACCGGAACACCCGCCACCGTCGAATACTCGCTCCGATTCACGATGTCACAGTTGAACGACTGGCCGTAGTCGCAGTAAGTGGTCTTCGACTTTCGAAAGTGATGGTCTAAGGAAACAGAAGAGACGGCGACTCCTGCGATCGCGAGAACAGCGATGGCCAAAAACAATTTTCGTGCCGCAGCGCTCATTCGAGCGGGCACCCCGTGCGGAGACTTAGATCTTCGAGCGGGATCTCGCCTTCTACTCTTTCTCCCACGGGCGGGAATTGCCAAGTGGGAAAGTGCTTGATTCCTGCGTCGCTGCAAACGTCTTGCATCTTTGCGGTGTTTCCGGGAACTCCGCATTCAATGTACGGAACGTACTGAAACGACGCATCGAACATTTTCTTCTGCTCTGCGCAATGCGGACACCAGTACGCGCCATACATCTTGACGTTTTTTTGTGTCAGGCACTTCGCGAACGAGTCGTATCTGTGGGCGCGCTTTTCGTAGCCAAAGTAGTAGGCCGCGCCGAAAACCGCCACAATCAGGACGCCGATGATGACCTTGCGCAAAAATGCCGGATCTTTTTGCGGCGTTTCTTCAACCACACTTTCTTTAGCTTGCCGGTCTCTTCGCTGTTGCGACATAAAATTTCTTATACCACGACCCGTAGAGCGGAAGGCAGCACGTCGAGCTTCACTAGGTGCAAAGTTAGAGCCTCCCCGTCGACCATAACATCGACAGGCGCATCCAGTCGAAACTCGATTTCCTTCACCGCGCGCCTCTCCGCAAGGGGGTGTTTCGTGTGCGTGCCGTCGTACAGGGTCGAAAGATTGCGAATCAGGCCGATGCGCCCAATTGGCCCCCAACGTACGTACTCAACGAGGCCGTCGGCAACGTTGGCGTCAGGTGCAATCATCATGGTGCCGCCGGTGTATTTGCTGTTATTGAAGGTGAGGAAGAGACAGCGGCGCCGGTCTGGTTCTGTCATGCCTTCGACGCGCAGAGGGAATGGCCGACGATCGAGCCGCGCGAGCCGCAGGAAGATCGAAATGAAGTATCCGGGCTCTCCCCAACCGGCGAAGGTTCTCGAGCGAGTTGCATTTACGTCGGCGGCAAAGCCGACGCTCAACAGGTTGATATAGTAGATCACGCCTTCCCGGTGAACCATGCGGAGGACGTCGCATGGCTGCGTGCGCCGTGCGAGCAAAGCTTCTATGGCGCCATCGACCCCGCGATCCGTAAAGTCGCGCAGGAACGAATTTCCGGTTCCGAGAGGGAGGAATCCGAGGGTGGGAGGCTCTGCAGCGATTGCTGCCGGGAACAATCCGTTCACAATTTCGTAAGACGTGCCATCTCCGCCGACGGCGATGAATTTGCGATAGCCAAGACCGTAGGCTTCGCGAGCGATGCGCGTTGCTTCCCCGACGGCCGTTGTTTCTTTGACGTCGAGGTGCAGTCCCCCCGCACGCAGCTTATCGAGCGCGGCATCAACGAGTCGCGCACAACGGCCACCTCCAGCTGCGGGATTTACGACCGCAAGAAATGTATCGTTCACAGTTTGACGATAGCCGAACGGTCTGCGGTTTTGCCGATCTCCTCAGCAAGGACCGTGCGTTTGATTTTCAGTGATGCCGTGCGTGGAAAATCTTTCTCCCAGATCAGGTAGCCAGAGACGCGCTTGAAGTCGGGCAGCTTCCGGTTGCGCGCAATGAGGTCTTCAAGCAACGCGGTATCGAATTGCTGATTCTGTTCGAGGCGCAAGGCGATGAAGAGAATCTCCTCACCAAGTTGCTTCACAGGCCACACGTAATTCGCGGCGAAGACGCAATACTCTTTCACGGGCAGCCCATCGAAGACTTTCTCGATGTCCTCTGGAAAGATGTTCTTGCCGCCCTCAGTAACGATCATGTTTTTCTTGCGCCCAAAGAGCTGCAAGTGGCCCGTGTAATCGAAACGGCCCAAATCGCCGGTGAGCAGCCAGCCGTCGACAATCGTTTCGGCGGTTAACTCAGGATCGTCAAGATAGTGAGACATGACAGTTTTGCTGTGAACCGCGACCTCGCCAATGCCATCGGCGTCCGGATTCATCACTCGCAACTGAACACCGGGCAGCGGTCGGCCGACAGTATCGGCGCGAAATGGCTTGAAGTCGTTCAGGGTGAGCGCGGTTCCGGCTTCGGTGAGACCGTATCCGTTGGCTACGGGAATTCCCAGATCGTAGAAAAATTCCAAGGTAGACGGTTCGACGAATGCGCCGCCGGTGAAAAACGCGAGCACCTGTCCGCCGAACGCTTTGTGAACTTGTGGGAGAAGTTTTCGACTCAGCTTGATGTTTGGGTGACGAGCGGTGAGCCGCTTATTCAGCGCAATCATCTTGTCGAGGATCATTCGCTTGGCTTTGGGCAACTCGTCAAATTTTGCGCGCAGTCCCTTTTCGAGATTTTTCAGGACCATCGGAACCAGGCTCATGTACGTGATGCGATAGCGGATGAAGGCGTCGCGAACGTATTCGGGCCGGAGCGTGCGCAGGTGAACGACGCAGGCGCCGCACACGAATGGGCCGATGAACCCCACCATGAAATCGATGGCGTGATTCGTAGGAAGAATGCTCAGATAGCGCACTCCAGGCCAGAATGGATACCATTCGGTAAGCGCCGTGCACTGCTCCAGATAGTTGTCATGCGTGAGCACACAGCCTTTGGGACGACCGCCCGTTCCCGAGGAGTAGACGATGCAGGCGACGTCTTCGCGTTGTCGCTCGATGAAGATCGGCTCGCCCTTGCGGTGGAAATCTTCCCAGCGATAAGCCCCGCCGAGATCGGCGCGCAATGGCGCCTCGGTGACGAGTACAGTTTTCACGCCATGGGTTTTGAACTGAGGAGCCTGCATGATCGCGCGCCACAAGTAGTACTCGACGATCAGGAACTTCGCTTTGGAGTGCGCCAGCAGGGCGAGATGCTCGTCGGCGGTGAGTTTGTAGTCGAGCGGAACCAGAACTCCTCCGCAGAAAAGGATGGCATACGCGGAGACCAGCCACTTGGACTGGTTGGTCATGATGATCGCCGCGCGGTCGCCTTCACGAAAATCCGCGTCCTGCAGCGCGCGAGTCAGCGGCGTCGCGAGTTCCTTGAAATCGGAATAGGTGAGCCGCGTCTTCTCGCGGTCGCGATCCGCTTCAATCAAACAGGTTTCGTTGGGCCAGTGGTCAAGCGCATCGCGCAAAGCCGCTCCCAACGAAGGATATTGGCGTAAATCAAGCATGAAATGTCTATTTCACCACGGCGAGCATTGAGCCCGTGAGCGTTCGGGTAGTTACCAACTCACCACCCGAGCGCACGAAGATCAGTCCTTGGGAAACGTCGGACGTGCATATCGGCGTTGATAGCGGGCATCGGTCACAAGCGAGCCTGGATTCTCTCCGCCAGCGTCCGAAAGTCGGATACCCCTTGCAGCTCGTAGTCCGGCAGCTCGACATGAAAATGATTCTCAAGCCGGGTGAGCAGGTCGAGCGCCTGCAGGCTATCGATGCCCAGGGTTTTGAAAAAGTCATCGTCCGGGCCCAGCTTTGCGCGCGCCACTTTAAAGTGTTTGGCTGCCAGGTCAAGGATTTCGTCCAACGTTTGTTCTTGCGTTTTCATATTCGAAACTCTTGTACTTTCATTTCGCGATCGCGCTTCGGCCAAATGACCGTTCTCGTTCAGAGCGCATTAGGGCAGATACGGCAGAGCCGCAGTGTTCTCCACAAATTTGCGCAGTCCCGCTTCGACAGCAGGTTCGACGAACAGTTGGCAGAAGAGATCAATCTCCTGTTTGAGTTCGTGATACGGAATGGGCTTGATGAACTTCTTTGCTGCGATTGCCGTGCGGCGATCGAACTTCGCCAACTGGGCCGCTGTCGAGCGGGCTACCCTTAACGCTTCGCCTTCCGCGACCACCTGGCTCACCAATCCAACGGCTTGGGCCTTGGTGGCGTTAAAGCTGCGACCTGTGAGCAGAAGGTCGCGAACCACACCATTTCCGAGATCGCGCTTTAATCTTGGAATTCCACCGAAACCCGGGATCAGGCCGAGCCGCAATTCAGGAAAACAGAAGCGCGCCATCTTGTCGGCGATGATCAGATCGCAAACGAGAGCCAATTCGAAGCCGCCACCAAACGTTACGCCATGCACGGCAGCGATTGTTGTTAATGGAGCTGCGTCGATTGTGTTCAAGACCTTGTGAATGCGTTCCAGAAAATCCCGGACACCCTCCAACGCCCGCGCTTTTTCCATTTCCTGCGAGCGGAAGTACAGTTCCCGCAGATCAGCTCCGGCACAGAACCCGGATTTCAACGAACTGTAAACAATGAGGGCATGCGCGTTGTGCACTAAAGATTGCAGCGCGGACGAGAGTTTTTCCAATTCTTCGAGAGCGAGCAGGCCGATTTCGTTGCAGGGGCCATGGTGCAGCGCCACTTCGATGACGCCTTCCTGGGTTTCCCACGAGAGATATCGGCCTTGAAATATTTCCATTTTTGAATCGCTCTTTGCCTGAGGTTCCAGTGTGCTAGCTCGCCGCCAATGATTGGCGATCGGCCGCGCGTGCCTGATCTTGGCCCTTTGTTCCATACATTGCCTCGATCTCTGTGCGCATCTGCTGGGCGATGAGATCGCGCTTCAATTTTCCGTTTGCCGTAAGCAAACCGTTTTCGATGCTGAATGGCTCAGTTCGCAAGTGAAAAGCCCGCACCTGTTTGTAGTGGGGGAACTGCGGATTCACGACCTCGAGAGCGCTCTGCGCCTGCGACGCGTTGACATTTCCAGAAATGATCGCCGAGAGATATCCCTTGCCATTTCCAACCAGAACAACCTGGGATGCTCCCTGCAATTGGGCGAGGATTTTTTCTTCAATCGGCTCTGGGGCGATGTTGTGACCGGAACCGAGGATGATCAAGCTCTTGATACGGCCGACAATGCGCCAGTTCGCTTTTGCGTCGACCTCGCCCTGGTCCCCGGTATGAAACCAGCCGTCGCGAAGAGCCTTGGCTGTCTCGGCAGGTCGATTCCAGTAGCCGGGGAAGATGTTGGGACCGCGAACGAGGATCTCTTCGCTCTCGCCAAGTTTCATTTCGATGCCGGCGATGGCGGGCCCGACGCGTCCCGGTTCGTAGTCACGGGGATCGTCCAGCGTGCAAATCGCGGTGGTCTCCGTGAGGCCGTAGCTCTGCAGGACGGGGATTCCGAGCATCATGAAGAACAATTGTGTTTCGACGCTTAACGGCGCGGAACCGCAGATGAGAGCTCGAAGGCTGCGCCCGATCATCTTCTTGCGAATGGTAGGGAAAATTGCCGAGTTGGCGAGTGACAGCCACATCCGATCGAGGGCCTTCGATTTGCCTTCGTGTTTGCGGGTCCACGCTGCTTTTGCACGACTGTAAATACCTTGCACGATGCCGCCTGCCTGCCAGAGCTGTTCGTCGATGGCTCGGCGCATGCGCTCGAGCAGTGCCGGAACGTTGAGGAAATAGTCGGGCGCGACGGCACGCATGTCCTGTGCGATCTTCGTCAGGTCGGTGTTTATCGTCAACAAGCTGCCGCGTAGCAGGGATGTCATCAGCAACATCCATGAACCCGCAAAGACGAACGGCAGGTAATGGAAGACACGGTCTTGGCCGGTGGCTCCGGCCATGAGCAGGTTCAGCCGTCCATTGACGCAACCGAGCATGTGCCCAATATTGCCCGCCGTGAGAATCACTCCCTTCGCTTCGCCCGATGTGCCCGAGGTATAGATGATCGTCACTGGATCGGCGTCGCTGAGTTGGGGCTGAGTGGTGGGTGCGGATACTTCGCTCATGGGGGTTGCAAAGATGTCGTCGAACAGCGCCCGGGCCGGAACCTCGGACCATTCTTTGGCGATGCCGTCACGAAGCGCTGCATCGCCGCAACAGACGAGTGCTGGCGAGCAATCCTTCATCATGGCGACGAGTTCGGCAGGCGCCTGGCGAGCATACAAGGGAACGACAATCAGACCTCCGGCCATCGCCGCGAGATCCATCGCGACCCATCGAACACCATTGTTGGCGTAGAGGGCGCAGCGGTCGCCCTTCTTCAAGCCTCGTTGCACGAGAAAACTGCGAGCCCGGCTGACCAGATTGAGCAATTCCCGTCCGCTGGTGTTCAAGGTCCGTCCGTCGCGGATTTCAGCCAGAACCGTGGACTGGTCGGCTCGCTCGAGACTCGCGAAAATGTTTTTAAGGAAACTCATTCAAAGTTAAGAGAATCGGCGACTAGATGGTCACCTTTTGCTCGGCCGGTGTCTCGTATCGTTCGACGAGACCGCGTAGGCCGGAACTCATCGGCGGCAGATAGTCTTCCCAACTCCACTCGCCGGAGCGCGTTGGGAATTCCGGATAGCGTCGTTGTACCTCTTCCTCGAAGTAAACGCCCATTCGCGACATAAGCTTTAAATTTTTTACGACGGTGCGCGCGATGCCCTCGGCGACCTCATCGCCGTGGGCATAAAGCTTCTCGAGAGCAGCCAGCAATCGGGGCTCAAGATTCGGATCATCCACGTTCATCAGAAGATCGGTATGACCACGCTCTTGCATCAGATTACGAATTCGCTCGTCCATCGTGATGCCCGCGGATGGCACTAGCGCAGGCATCGACGTCACGATCCCGTGATACCTGGAAGACGCCATCATGTGGCACGCGCGCAGAATGCTGACAAGCTGATACATGTCGTGGTCGTCGGAACTCAGAACCGGGACGCCGCCGAGACGCTCGGCGATCTTTCGTGCCGGACGGGCATCAAGCCGCTCTGTAGCCACCATGATGACAAACACGTTGTGCCTCTGGCGGAAAGCACCTACCGCATTCGCGATGGCGCTCAAATATTTTTCGTACGCGCGATCTGCTTGCGGCCCCGAATTGTGGAAATAGACCGAACGGTAGTGACTGTCCTTGTAAGCGCCGGTAAGTTTGCGTGCGAGCAATTTTCCGACCGAGCCTTTGACCGGCCACTCAAACGGATTGATGGGACAGACGACCAGCACTTTCGTGCGTTCGTCCCATCCAACTTCACGAAGCACTTGACGGCCGTAATCTGCGGGCAGGGGCTCGAAAGTCCAGGCGGTATCGGTGCCGAGTTCCGTGGGTACGCCCAGTTCGCGCAGAAGCTTTCGGGATTCGACGTTGCGCGTGATGATTAGCGAATCTTTGCAGTAGCGCGCACACATTTTTTCGAGCAAAGGATCCATGTGCCCGGCTTCAGCACCGTAACCGACGGAGAGTTTGTTCTGCACGGCAGCGATTCCGAGCGATCCGATCATCATGGTCGTGAGGGCGTTGGCGAACTTGCTCTTGAACATCGAGCCTTCGCAGGCCACGACTCCATGATAATGCGGCACCTCGCGCGCCAGAAATGGCGGAAAGATCTGCGGAAGAAGGACTTGTCTGGTGCCATCGAAATATCCGGCCGAACGCTCGAAGGTTTGCGTCATCACGCTGAACTCGACAAGCTCTGCACCGAGGATGTGGCGGAGTTGACGCAGCATCTCCTCGACGCGGACATCGGATCCCGTATTCCGCGTGCCGTTGTAGCCAGCGAAGAGGAGCTTCAACTTCTCCCCCGGCCGCCACGGCTTGCCGGAGCCGAGCATCCAACCGAGCTTTTTGCGCTCGATGATGCCGCTCACCCAGGCCTCTAGGACGAAGTCCATCATGCGGCGGACCCTCCTGCAGCGGAGCCTCCAGCGGCGGCTGGCCAAGGCTTATACGGATAAGTGAAGTTGTGTTCCCGGCTGAACTTCAGCAGCGAGTAGCTGTATTGCGAAAAGGGCACGGGGTTCTTGCCGAGTTCCGAGGTAACGCGGCGATTGTCGAAGACCGTATTCCAAACCAGATACGGCATGAAGACTTTCATCAAAGAGGCGCCGTGACCGGTAGTTCCCTTGCGGTTCGAAAGCGCATCAACGGTTTTCGAAAACGGTTTCTCGAGAGCGGGAACGAAGACAGGAGCACGCTGTTCCTGCGCAGCTGCCAAGGCTTGTGTGATTTCGCGGAAGGTCTGGGATCCGTTTCCCGACGAGAGGTGATAGGTATCGAATTTCGGCTCGGACTTCTGATGCAGGGTCGCGATTGCATCGGCCACGAAGTCGACATTCACAATGTCGATCTTGTCGGTCGGGCGGAAGGGAAGAACCTTGAGGCCAGCCAGAAATACGAACGCTTTGACCATATCGAACTGGGTCGTGTCAGCGTAGCGACTGTCGCCGAGAACGATGCTGGGGCGGAATATGGTGAGAGGCACTTCCGGGAGCAACTCGCGAACCATGTGCTCGCAGAACTTCTTGGTGCGAGCATACGGATCGTAGTCAGAACGCTCCCAATCAATGGAGCGATCTTCCATAACGATTTCGTTCTGCCGCTTCCCTGCTACTGCCACGGTGCTGACGTTACTGAAGCGACGCAGGCCGTGGTAGTAATGCGACCGCCGCGCGAGCTGTATCACTTCCAGCGTGCCGCGCAGATTCACATTCATGCAGGTTTTTTCTGATTTTCGATTGAGCGAAGCGGCGCAGTGAATCACCGAATCGGTTGTGTGAATGAGGCGGTCGTAGTCATCGCGATTCAGGCCGAACTGCGGTGTTGTGATATCGCCGGGAAATATCCGTATGCGCGTCTGCAGATGCTCATAGAAGCGCGGGAAATCCATGTGCAGCTGAAGTCCCTGCCACAACCGCGTGGCGGCTTCCTGCGCATCTTTTCCGCGGACCAGCACGTTCAACGACGCACCATGCTCATTCAGCAGGTTCGCCGCTACATGCGCACCGATGTAACCTGTAGATCCCGTCAGGAATATCGCCACGTGACTCCGTTGGTCCCCGTCTTCACAGTTTCGCCGTTCACCGGCTCGTCCGCAGCTACAAAAAATTTCCGCGGAGCCCGGACTTCGAGCGGTCGCCCTTCAATCAGCGGATAGGTCCAGCGGCGCAGGGCGGGAATATGAACATCAATCCAGTAGTCCCACCAATCCAGCGACCGAGTGTCATAACCAAACGTCTCGCGCTCCTCCGCAACCAACGCATGAGAAAGCTTTTCGACATTGTCGGCGACAAAGTCATGTTCATTTTGAAGGATAAATGGCTCAAAAAGTTCAATCAGCTTTTCAACCCGTTCCAGATTGCGTTCCGCTTTGGCGAGAGGCGTCTTCTTCAAGGGTAGAGGGGCCATAATGCGCTGAATGGACTTGACAATCGCACGCTGCGCAGGCGCCGACATCCGGTTGTAGCGAGTCTTCGACACGGGAATCGCATCCATGCGCAACCGCAGCCACGACTCAAGGCCTTCCTGCGCGCGATAGTGCTTGCGGTGGGCCAGGGAGGTAAGTTCGATCGAGCGTCCCATATCGCAGGGATTCGTGACCGACGTCGCCAACTGGTAGACAGTGTCGTTGCGGCGCACGATCACGGCCGCTGCGATCAAGGTCATTCCCTGGCAGACAGAATCCACGGGGATGATATCCAGGCGCTTTCTCTCGTTGGACGGCAATTGCCGGAAGCTTGTTCCCAGCAGATATGAGAGTGATGCAGATGTGTTAATTCCTTCGTTCCATCCGAGAAAAGGCTTTCTGACCGACGTCTCGACGATTGCAGGCCGAACGATTGCGATTGGTAATCCGGCACCGCGTTTTCCAATCAGTGATTCGGCGAGGCTTTTGGTGAGTGTGTAGGTATTCGGCCAACCGAGTTCGAGCGCGCGCTTTATTCCGGCTTCAGTCAGATAGTTCTTAAGCCAGCGAATCCGGTTCTTGCGGATCTGATTGTCAAGCGCGGCACCTTGCAGGTCCTTGGCGGCGTGTTCCTTTCCCTGCGCCTGCTTGTGAAGCTCGGCGGTAACTTCGGGACTCTCTGATCGCGCTTCGGCGTCATCAACGAGCGCGTGCAGGCTTCGCCACTCTTTTTCTGCGTCGAAGTCTGCGACACCAGCGGGTGTGTAGTTGACCCGTAACTTCTCACTCACCCGGCCATCGCGCGCACCTGCGACATAACAGGTCGATAGGTGAACCAGTCCGCAATGGGAGGATTCGCGAACGAACTCCAGGACATTAACGGCCGCGTCGACATTAGTTGCGAGGGCGTCACGCAGGTCGGGATTGAAGTCGGTCAGGCCCGAACTGTTCACGATGACGTCGAGATCAAGGTGCAACCGTTGAGCCACGTCCGGTGCAAAACCAAGTCCGGGAACCGTCACGTCTCCTTCGACGACCTCAACCTTTTGGCTGATAAACCGGGCCAGGGCGCTTCCATATTTTTCGTACAACGGATCGAAAACAGGAGACTCCTCGACCATCTTTTCAAAGCGCCCTATCGCGGGATTGGACTTCTGCCGGCGGATGAGCAAATAGATCCGGCCGATATCGGGCAAATCCATCAGCGTATTCGCTAACCAGACTTTGCCGATAAATCCCGTCACACCAATAAGCATGACGTGCTTCCCAGACAGCGCGGCGCGCACCGAAAGGGAGGGAGACTGCACGTGATTGTCGAAGTACACGATCGGACGCTGGGGGACGTTCTGTGCGCGTATAGCCGGGACGACTGCGTTCTGTAATTCGTGCATATCACCCAGGTCGAGTTCACGGACCAATTGCTCGGGAGTACGGGAACCATCGGGCCCTGATCCCGTGATGCGTGCAAAGAAGCCGCGGGGGCGTATGACGGGGCTCAATAACCTTCCGGTCGCCACGCGGTCCCGGAACTCGAGGCGGTTGACTACCATGAGCTTCACGCCCAGATAGTTCGCGAGTGGGCGCATCACGTGATCGAGGCCCTGGCTCACCAACACGACCTCGGCACCGGACGCCTGGGTTTGCTTCAACCTAGCAACGCCGTCGGCTTTCAGATAGGGCTTTAGTTTGTACTGAAAGTATTCGTCCCCAAGCAGATCGAGCCGGTCGCGGCTTACACCACGCAGGACGCTGTGTACTACGCGCGTCGCGAAAACGCGATTGGTCGCATACAGAAAGGGCCGCAGAGCCGCCATCAAAAAAACGAGCCCTCGGCGCGCCATTCGCGCTACAAAGGTTTGGGCGTTCCAAGTAAAGAACGCAACAGGCTGGACGGTGGTGAGGTCGAGCAAACTTCCTTCCACGCGCCAGTAAACCCGTTCCTGCCGGGCATTTTCAGAATTGTTAATGTACGAGTCCAAAATAGTGAGCGGCCGCTTGCCAGCGATGACTCAGGCTTTTCAGATATCCCTGCCAAGGCAGGGCAAAGACTTCTATTGTATCCAATGGATACACGAGGACGAAATGCTTTGAGGGTGCGGTTGCCTGGTTTAGCCAGGGTTGGCTGGCAATTCGCACATGCTAGCAGTCTGTGGACGACGGTATGGGCGCCCGGTCTGACCTGTCTTTCATGAGGAACACGACAAATCCGCTGAAAGCAAGGGCAAACGCGATTGACAACAAGCCCCCGCGAAACGTTCCGGTCGCCTTTCGGATAACACCAATTACCCATGGGCCTGCGAATCCACCAAGGTTGCCCACCGAGTTGATCAGTGCAATGCCAACGGCTGCCGCCGTACCGCTCAAAATTTTGGTCGGCATTGCCCAGAAGGGTCCCATAGCGGAAAAGGCACTGAGAAGGGCCAGGCTGATTGCGGCTACCGACAGTGTCACTGAAGGCGAGTAAGCAACCACGACCAACGCGATTGCGCCCACAAAAGCTGGGATGGCTGTATGCAATCGACGCTCCTGCGACCGGTCGGAGTGCAAGCCTGCCAGCACCATGGCCAACGCGGAAGCCACGTAAGGTACAGCGGTAAGCAGACCGATTCCGAAATTTCCCAGTCCGGAGATGCCGTGGATGATGGTGGGAAGCCACAGGGCAATTCCATACATGACCGTGGTCATTCCGAAGTACACAACCGCGAACAGCCACATACGCAAATCGCGGAATGCCGCAAACCCACTGGATTTTGCCTGAGGAATCGCCGGACGCAATTCTTGCATAAGCCATGACTGTTCTTCTGGTGTCATCCAGGCAGCATCGTGGGGATGGTCCGTGAGGTAGATCCAGACTGCGACGCCGAGGATGACCGCCGGCAGGGCTTCAATCAAGAACAACCATTGCCATCCGGAGAGACCGCCTCGCTGATGCAGGTTCAGCAGGGCTCCCGAAACCGGGCCACCGATGACGCCTGCTAGGGGAGCGGCTGTCATGAAGCGGGCGATGGTCCGTGCTCGCACAGACTCCGGAAACCAATTCTTAAGGTAGAGGATGACCCCGGGGAAGAATCCGGCCTCAGCGGCGCCGAGCAAAAAACGGAGTGCATAAAATTCGCGCTCTGTGCGGACCAGAATCATCGCTGCCGAAACAACCCCCCACACGACCATCAGCATGGCAATCCAGCGCCGTGCGCCTACCCGTTGCAGCACGATATTGCTGGGTACCTGGAAACAGAAGTATCCGGCGAAAAATAAACCCGCGCCAAAGCCGTA
>Ga0126371_10000265_pt1 | contig 41672 bp, 37 predicted proteins | sample PanSoiMetaPlot_4_FD_110145 | JGI IMG/M metagenome (GOLD analysis project Ga0126371, IMG submission 110145) | Tropical forest soil microbial communities from Panama - MetaG Plot_4 | ecosystem: Environmental > Terrestrial > Soil > Tropical forest > Bulk soil | place: Panama | collected 2016-02-17
CGCCTACAATGCTCGCGCCGGGGTTTAGTGCAGGCCACGCCTGTACTTCCGCTTGGGGGTTTTCTCACCTGGGCCGCCAAACCGAGTGTGAGAAGATCCCCAGACCCCGTAATCTCTGCTTAGCAATCTCCAGCGTCACCTCTGCGCCGGAACAACGCACATCGGAGAACTACGTAGATCGTTCGTGTGAAGTTCCCCGACTCTTAGATTTTCTCTACGTTTCATTGGACGCAGGTTGATTCTTTCCGATAGCAAAAATTGCAGGCTGAGACACGCGAACAAGGCAGGAATGTTTTGTGAAGTAACACCCAGGTAACATTACATCGATGTGTGTCGATTCGCGTGGGTGGACAATCTATTGAAGGAGGGAAAGAGTGCAGCCCACAACCTGCGCTCCTCAGTAAGTCCGTCGGCGAAAAACTCCTGCTGGCTGTCCCCGGAGAAGTTCGCCAGGGGAAGTACAGCCAGCGATTCGATGCGCCTGCTGACCCGCCATAGACGATGGCCAAGGCCAGGACGGCGAGAGCTACAGCGGCTCCCCCGATCAGCGATGCGTGATGGAGGGCAGATGGCCGAACTGTCAGTTTTTCATCGGGAAGCTGCGATGATGTCGCGGGTGGACTCGATCTCTAGCGATGAAATGAAGCGATAACCGCTCCACGGAATCGTCTCGATGTGACGCGGCACCTGAGCCGTGCCGCTCAGTGCGTTTCGTAGGCAGCGTACCGCGTGATTTAGGCCGTCATCGAATTCCACGTAAGTGTCCTGCTGCCAAAGGAGCGTGCGGAATTGCTCGCGCCGTTACAACTTCGCCAGCGTGGTTAAGAAGAGTCAGCAGTATCTGCAAAGGTTTGAGGCTGCAGCCGGGCGAGGTTCCCGTTGATCGCAGTTCGGCCGATGCGGGGTCGAGGACAAACTCCCCAAAGCGATACAAATTGGCGGCCGCGTCTGCAGAAACTCCTCCGCATTGAGTGGCGCGGCTACTCCCGCTACGCGACCAAGACCACGAGCAACATGTTTAACAATGATGACTCGCGAGGAAAGATCGCGTCGGCGCCAACGTTAGCACCAACGATTAGGGAAGTCATTGCGCAGAATCACACGAGTGGCGAAGAATATCGCCGCTCTAACTCCTCTTGCATTGGCGAAACTGCTGCCTTTCTCCACACTTTTCTCCAAATGACATTCCCTTCTGCTTCTCGTCATGAAATGGCCATCGGCATTCCATTGACCCAATCCGCCAACTAAGGACAATGGCGCTCGGGAGGCAACATATGAAAGTCACCAAAGCAATCGTTCTAATGTCTGCGCTGTTGATGCTCGTTAGCATGGCCCTGAGCGCAGGTGCACAGGCGCAAAGCAGAATCCCGTCGCCATGTGTTCCATTCGGAGGCACGATCTACGGCTGGCCTAACGGAGACAGCTGGTATGGTGTCGGTGATTCTACCTTCGGCAGAAAGATCATGCACGCCACCGTCTTGGATCCGAACGCCGGCTTTACGGATAACGGCGATATCTGGCTGGGAACGGAGGAAGCGACATTCACCTTGGCCAGCGGAGAGAAAATTACCTTGATGACCGACTTCGTCAGCGAGCACCAGACCGATCCCGCCGGCACTCAGGGTGTCTATCACCTGAACGAGATCGGATACTTCGCGCGAGGCACCGGCCGTTTCCAACATGCCTGGGGACGCTTCACCTTGCGGGGACCCTTCGGCTGGGGTGTCACCCTGACGAACATCACTCCTGGCACCAATGACGGCCTCTTCTGGGTCGGCCAATACAACGGCAGCATCTGCGGTCTGGCGGGGAACTTTTGAGACAGATCTCCCGAGCCGACCACGCAGTATGTGTGAGGTCGGGGAGGGCCCGCGGGCAAACGAGCGCAGAATTGTCTTGATCGGGTGCCCCACTTCTCGCCGGTGTTGCGCGAAGTGGGGATTTTCGATCCGGGACTGCGCTCTACGCACAACTCCACGTGTGCGGAGGGCGGCGGAGCCGAAGCGACGAGAGAATGCAGCCTACAGCTAGGACAAAGAGTGAAGGGGGCGGAAGAGCGCTTAGAGCGCCGCGCGTCAGGCGGCTTCCGCAATCTTGTCATTCTGACCTCTGAGCGAAGCAGGAGGAATCTGCTGTTCTTACTCATTGGCCAACTACGTGGATGTTAGTAGAAGAAAGAGCAAGATCGACGCATCTCGCGGGCGAGGCGCCCGCGCCAGAGATGCTTGCTAGTGGGCGGCTACGGCGCTTTGTACCGCTGCCGCTGTGACGGGCAGCTTGATTGTGAACTGCGCGCCGCCTTCGGGCTTGTTGCGGCAGGTGATTTGTCCGGCGTGATCCTGGATGACGCCGTAGACCGCGCTCAGGCCGAGGCCTGTGCCCTTACCGACTGGCTTAGTCGTATAGAAAGGATCGAAGACGCGTTCCGGATCGCGAAGGCCTGGTCCGTTATCAGAGAACTGGAGCACAACTTCCGCGTCCTGACGTTGCGCGGTAATTTCCAGCACTCCGCCGCCGGATTCCTCAAGTGCGTCCATGGCATTCTCGATGATCTCGATGAACGCCTGAAAAAGTTGGTTGGCGTTGGCGAGTACTCGCGGAAATTCGGGCTCGATGGTCACACGGAATTGAATCTTGCTTCCCGGCCGGCGGGATTCGAGCATCTGGATCGCGCGGCCCAAGAGCACCGAGAGATCCACTGCCGCCTTCTCTCCGGGGGCCTGCTGCGCGAAGCTAAGCAAGTTTGTAATCAGATCCTGCGTGCGACGGGCCTGGTTCACGATCTTCCGCAACAGAGCGTCCTGCTCGTCCGTGAGCTTGGCCTTGGCCCAGAGCTCGTCGGAGTGGGTCATGACGGCATTCAAAGGATGGTTGATGTCGTGGGCTGCTCCGGCAACCAGATTTCCCAGCGATGCCAATTTTTCTTTCTGAACGAGCTGGCGCTGCAATTCTTTCTGACTCTTGTAGGCGCGGCGCGATTCCTTGAGTAGCGCCATGAGCGCCTGGTCCTGCAGATACTGCCGAAGAAAGACGAAGGTGCCGAGCAGCAGCATCGCGCCAAGCACCGCGAATACTCGGAAGGAGCGAGAGGCTGCGGAAGATGTGTCCGCGAGCACGGTCCAGAGACCGAGGACCGGCAGGGACAGGATGGCCAGCATGGCCAGGCGCCCAACAAGCTTTTTCCATCCCGGATGCAGATTGTATTTGACCGTTTCCAGGTTCCACTCTCTGGCCGAGAGCGAGGCGGCGGTGATCCATGCAACAGTCGCGATCAACGGGATGTCATACGCGCTACCGGAGTAATAGGTACTGTTGGCGGCAGCGCGGTCGAGCAACTGCGAATTGATGGCGTAGAGAACTGACGGAAAAAGAAGATGCAAGTAGAGGCGGCGCCATCCTCCAGAACTGGTAAAGAACGCAAGGGCTAGCACCCCAACGAGAAGAGCATTCTCCACGGCATACAGGCCGTCGTAATAACGGTTGTACTTGTAGAAGTCATGAGTTACGTATTGATGCGGAAAAACGATGAATGCATAAAGAAAGACCCACCAGCCGAAGAGCATGAGAAAGTTCAGAACGCTGAGCAGGGCCTTCCCGCGCTTGCTGGCGAAGTCCGGACGCCAGGCCACCGCCGCGATCATAGGCACGGCGTGAAAAAAGAGCACGATGTCGAAAACAAACGGATCCCGGATCGGGCGATGCAGGAAGTTCTCCCAGATCGTCCAGGCTGTCTGGTTCGTGATCCACAGGGCAAAGCCGAGAGCCATCAGAGCCCAGAAGCTGCGCTCTTCCGTCGGCCGCGAACTCGCGTTCGCGGCGCCGACGCCGAGGCCAGCCAGCATCACGACCAAACCGGCAAGGTCCGCGAAAAGTGTAAGTCCAGGGCTCTGGTGCCCGATCAGACAGACCACGGCAGCGGCCAGAGTGTATCCGGCCGCTGCGACGAACCAGCGGTGGCGCCTGAGCAGACTCATCCGCCCCAATTCTATGGGACTCATTTGAGGATTCCGAGGCCCCCGGGACAAGATAGGTTACTTCAGTTTCACGCCGGAGGGTGGAGTTTTTCTCTCGACCCTCGCAAGTCCTTTGGTCCAGCGATGCATAGCGCTCGCGGACAGCAGCGAGCGGTCTCCCACGATCAAGGTGTCCTAATTTGATGTCCAGTTTTGTGTCTTGCGCCAGCTTTTGCGGCGGTTATTTTTAATTCTTGTCGGAAAATGGATTCATGTTTCCTGAGGGCAAGTACGCGAGAGTGGAATGGGAGCGCCGCTTCCTATTGAGCAGTTTTCCCAGGGGAGAGAAGGTCACGCGGATCCGCCTGATCGGCGATCGCTACATCCATGGCACCACACTGCGCCTGCGGCAGCAAAGCGACGGGGACGGCCAACTGGTATTCAAGCTCACCCAAGAACTTCCGGAAGGGACGGTGCGAGGCCAACAAGGACTTATTACGACGATGTACGACGATGTACGACGATGTACGACGATGTACGACGAGTTTAACGTTCTCGCGACATTGCCGGCGAAAGAACTCACGAAGGTTCGTCACAGCGTGCCGCCCTTTGCAATCGATGTCTTTGAAGAGACGTTAAGTGGTTTAGTGCTCGCGGAGGCAGAGTTCAATTCTGCGGCAGACGCTTCGGCTTTGGTCCTTCCTTCGTTCATCGCCGCTGAAGTATCAGACGACCCCAGATTCACAGGAGGGAGTCTCTGTGCGGCGTCGAGAGCGGAACTCGCGAAGTGGCTCGCCGAACATGGCGTCTGACTGAGTTCTTTGTAAGAATTGTCAGGACTCTCTTCTACGTGCCGGTCAATTCGCGCCCCAATTAGCCCCTGCCGACCTTGATTCCAATGCTATGTTTCTGCCACCAATTAGCCTGCCGCGGAGTATCCGATGACAGACAACCAAAGCCCAAATTATGTGATGGGCAAGACTCGTGAGGAATATCAACGACTGCGCCGGCAGGCGAAGGTTCTGGAACGTTTTACGACCTCCGTGCTGGACCGCGTTGGCCGCTCTCAAGGCGGGCACTGCCTGGACGTAGGATGCGGGCCGGCGAAGTCATGCGCGTCATGGCTGAAAGAGTTGGGAAGACCGGGAGAGTAGTTGGCCTTGATCTCGGCGATGATCTCGGAGGGGATGGACTATCCGTATTGCACGGTTTGGGCTATTCGCAATGTTCATTTGTCGAAGGCAACCTGCAGTTGCTCGAAAAGAGCGAAAGTCGCCGTTTCGATCTAGTCTACGGCAGACGGGTCGTCGAACACATGGAGGATCCGATAGCCGGCCTGAAAAACATGTATCGTTGGGTCAAACCTGGGGGATATCTTGTCATTCAAGATCACTACCATCCCTCGCTAGACGCAGATCCTCCTTCGAAAGTCGTCGATGAAGTGAAGAGCACATTCGCCGCTGTTTGGAAGAACGTAGGAAGGGAACCGAGAACCGGTATCAGACTCCGGGATACTTCATCAGCGCCGGGATTGGGGCGCCAGACGGAACCGATGTTGCTGGAGATCTTCTGCCTATGCGCCAATCGGCCGCTGTGGGAGTGGCTGTGTACCGTAGCCTGCTTCCGCTAGAAGCACTCAAATTTGGCATTACCACCGAGGAGCGTAGCCAACGTTTCTTACAAATGGCGAGTGAGGTACAGAACGACGACAGTTCTTATGTTCTCTGGCCACTCATCATCAGCGTTTGGAAAAGGAAGCCAGCACAGTAAGTAAGACGGAACTGAATTACTCTCCGAAAAGATAGTTTTCGCGGGGCGGTCACCGCTAAGGCTATGACCGCCCACAACGAATCCTCTTAGTCCGCTGCTACGTGTTTCTCCCTCCATTTTCGTGCTTCATCGGATTTCGCCCATTCCCCCGCGACTTGCTTTGTCGTGACGTTGACTCGATTCCAAACATTGGTCATGGCAATCCAGAGGATCAGTGACGCCAAGGCAGGCTCGTCGTAGTACTGAGCCGCCTCTTCCCAGATTTCATCGGGCACTGGATCACTTTGGTCGCTGAGTCGAGTAACGGCCTCGGTAAGGGCAAGTGCGGCGCTCTGCGTCCGTGAAATAGGGAGCGTCGTACCACGCGGACACCGCGAAAAGGCACTCCACGGCCTCGTCCGGCTTCTTGAAGCGAAGTCCCATGTCGGCGCAGACGCTGCAGCCGTTAATCTGGCTTGCGCAAGTGGACGAGAGCGAGCGTTTTCTTGGGCACGCCGCCTTGCTCGGCAGCCTTTGCCAGGCTTTGTATCGCTTCCATCGCCCCGGGAAGAATCAGGACTGGATTTTTCATTCGTGCTTGCATGGTAGTTAGTCTCCTTTTTGTTTTGGCTTTTTGCCTTTTCACTACCATGACGAACGAGAGCTGCGAAATGTGACCGCTGCCCGTGACACTACTCCTGCAACCTTGCGCTGGATTTCATGTCACATATAACGACTGCCATACGTCAATACCTATGAGAGAACGCGACGGAGGAATGCGGTATGGCGGATCGTGAGTGGCTGGCAGAGCGATTTGAAGAGATCCGGGGGCATTTGCGAGCAGTGGCTTACCGCATGCTCGGCTCGCTCAACGAAGCCGATGACGCCGTACAGGAATCATGGCTGCGGCTCAGCCGCGCCGATGCGAATGACATCGAGAACTTGGGCGCATGGCTGACCACAGTCGTTGCGCGTGTTTGTTTGGACATGCTGCGTTCGCGCACGTCTCGTCGTGAAGATTCCCTCGACGCGCGGGTTTCAGAACCCGTTGCGATGCAGGCCACAGCGCCGAATCCGGAACAGGAAGCGTTGCTCGCTGACTCAATCGGGCTCGCGCTGCTCGTGGTACTGGACCGCCTTACACCTGCTGAGCGCCTCGCGTACGTACTGCACGACATGTTCGCCGTATCCTTTGAAGAGATCTCCGAGATTGTGGGGCGCTCGCCCGATGCGGCCTGGCAGCTCGCTAGCCGTGCGCGCCGCCGGGTACAGGGAGCAGAAACCCCTTCCAAAACTGGTTTGGGCGAACAGCGCAAGATCGTCAATGCGTTTCTGAACGCCCTGCGCAGCGGAGACTTTGAGGGACTTGTCTCCGTGCTTGATCCAGACGTCGTGGTTCACATCGATGAAGCCGCAGCGCGTCCGGGTGCGCTGAGGGAGATCCGCGGAGCGCACAATTTCGCCAAGGGCGCAATCACATTCGCGCAGTTCGCTCACCAGGTGGAACCGATGCTGATCGACGGAACCGTGGGCCTGGCTTGGACCCGGGAAGCAAAGCTTTTGCGCGCGCTGGCGTTTTCTCTTAAGGATGGCAAGATCTCTCAGGTCGAGATCATTGCTGACACGGCGCGGTTAGAAGGTCTCGACCTCGCGGTCCTTAACGACTAAGGTTGTCCTCAGGCGATGATGAGAAGATGTCTCGGATGAATAAGAAAGACACGAAACGGGCGCGAAGTACGTCATCCGCCGGAAGCAATCGTCTTCAGCTAAACCCAGTCGGAGTCATCCGCTCGGTGCTTAAGCAGCGGAGCAAGGCACCCAAGCAGGGTTCAGAAGGTGCGCCGGATGCCTGGATTGAAGTGCGCCCTGGAGTGACGCAAGCGATGGATGGTCTGGCGGCCGGAAACGAGATCATCATTTTGACCTGGTTCCACCGAGCGCATCGCGACGTTCTGAAGGTTCATCCGCGGTCAGATCCGAAACGGCGACTTACCGGAGTGTTCGCAACGCGCTCTCCAGACCGGCCCCATCCCGTTGGGCTTCATGAGGTCACCCTGCGCAAGGTCGCGAAGAATCGTCTACGAGTCGGTCCGATCGAAGCCATCGACGGGACGCCGGTCATTGATATCAAGCCAATCCTGTGCACTCCACGGGATAACATTAATCGGTAGGGATGCGATTCCTACCATTCCTGCCACGCTTCGGCGGCGCACGTTCCGTTCGATGTCTGAGTCACGAGCCTGAAAGACAAGCGACGACTTCGCCATGCATCATGGCGTAACCAAGCTCTTAGTTCCTGTGCACTAACAAATTCCGTTCTTAGCTCTCTTCTACCAGTCGGCTCTCCATTTTTCGATACTCACTGTGTGGGTGTTCCTAAAATTCTCACCATAGATTTTCAGCAATCATCTGGACTGCGAAAGTCCATCAGTGGAACTGGATAAGGCGAAATAGACGTAACCCTTGCCTGCCTCGCACGCGCCGGATGGGGTGCAGCGCTGGCCAGCAAACTCAAGAATTGCGCATCAGAAACATGCTGGTCATCGCCATTCCGAACCCAGAGCTTTAGCGATTCGGCGTTAGAGCTTCCCGCTCGAAGCAAGTACGACGGAATCAGGAGTTGTAGCTCGCTGTCGGAAACGAAGACGGGCTTTAAAGCGTTGACAGCGTGCCCAATCCCGACCTGGAAGCTCGTAAGGACCTCTGACTCGCCGCTGAAGCCACTTCCCAAGATTCGTACGATCACCTCCGCCACCCTATCGGACTCAACCGCCGAAGGTTCCATCTCTGAGAAAACTGGGCGATCTTTGCTCATGACATAGATCGTTGTGAAATCGAAGCCTCCGCCGACCTGGCTTCCTATAGGGACCACGGAGCGGTTTCCCGGTGTCCTAGCTTCAAGTTGCAGACGAGTGGGCTTCGATAGGTAACCTGACGGGACTTCGACGCCAAGATGTGAAAGGTCGATCAGCGTGGCGGGAAGATATTCGCGCGCAATCCAAATCCCTGGGGTCTCCTCCTCCATAACAAGAATGGCGCTATTATCGTCCTCCAGATTAGTGCCTGCAGTGCTAAGTACGTTGTTCCTGAGTCCTCCTCAAGTATCACGTTCTCAGGCAGTAGCTCGGGAACTACGTTACCCGTGCCGCCGATCAGTACACGGGACTCGCCCCCCGCGCGGACAGCACTCGGATCACCAACCTTCATCCACAGAGCGAATGGAGTGTCTGGCAGCTCTTCCTTTGGTCGCCATACGACCTTCCCCGATTTTTCGTTGGTCACCTGAGTTCGGAATACCAAAGTGGGCCGATCCCAAACTTCAATCCTCCTGTTTGAAACGCGGTGCGGTTGTTCCACTTGGTAACTCACAGCGGCCGACGAATAGGAATCGTCAAACTCCGCTTTCACTGCTGTGGTTCCTGCGCCGTGACAGTGGCGCTTGGCCACTTGCGACGGCGCTTGGCACACCAATGCGAGAAGAACAGTCAAGCTGCCAAGACAGATCTTACGAACGAACATATCTGATGATCGCCATTCTAGGCTCAAAAGCGGAGTTAAGCCGGTTAGGGCGGTTATATCTGGGATCACGGTTGTAACCAAGGCGATTGCACTCCCACCTCGCTCGCGCGCATTCTCGCGGTCTCGCGAAGAGTCTCGTACTTGCGCACTTACGCAGGTCCGCGCGGGCGGGCCACTCCCTGCGCGCACTGCGGCCCGTTTTTTTCGATAGATACCACCTATCAAGGTAGATTCCGCGTCTGCGATCGACCCGCGCGACGCCCGCAATCGCGACTACACTGTCTCTGATAATTTTCCGGGAGAAAAAATAAATGGCGATCGTCCGCATGATATTGGCACAAAGAAGACTGCTTGTCGTATGCCTCGTTCTGGTCATTCTCGGCCTGTTCGGTATCGCTTTTGCTGCGCCGTCCGCAGCCGCGCAGAAAGTCGAATTGTCAGTTGACGCGTCGAAGACCGGCGCAAAGATTAACCGCAACCTTTTTGGACAGTTCGCGGAGCATCTCGGACACGGCATCTATGAGGGAATTTGGGTTGGGCCGAACTCCACCATCCCGAATACTCGCGGGATTCGCAACGATGTTGTCGCAGCGCTGAAGGCGATTAAGGTGCCGAACGTTCGCTGGCCCGGCGGCTGCTTTGCCGACGAATACCACTGGCGGAACGGAATCGGACCAGCCGATAAACGCACAATCACGCTCAATCCCAACTGGGGCGGCGTGATCGAGCCGAACACTTTCGGAACGCATGAGTTTATGGATTTTATCGATCAGATCGGGGCCGATGCCTACATCTCGGTCAACGTGGGCTCGGGCACGCCGCGGGAAGCATCCGAGTGGCTGGAGTACCTGACCACCGCGCAGCAGACGACGCTGGCCAAAGAACGCGAGGCCAACCGTCATCCGGCGCCGTACCGAGTGGGCTACCTTGGCGTCGGTAACGAAACCTGGGGCTGCGGCGGCAACATGACGACCGAGTATTACCTCAGCCAACTGAAGATCTACAGCCACTTCGTCCGCAATTTTAATCCGGCACAACAAGAGAAGGATCAGATGCTGAAGATCGCTGTCGGTCCGGGCGGCGGCGGCCCCCAATGGGAGGAATGGACAGAGACCATCATGCAGGCCCATCAGCAACATCCGTGGAGCTGGGATATGGACGGCCTTTCGTTGCATTCGTACACGGTGGTGAAGTGGCCGCCGGCATTCAAGTCGATGGAGTTTGCAGAGGGCGAGTACGCGCAGATTCTTAAGTCGACTCTGGAAATGGATGACCTGATCCACAAACACTCGGCCATCATGGACAAGTACGATCCGCAGAAAAAGGTAGCGCTAGTCGTAGATGAATGGGGCGCGTGGTATGCGCCGCTGCCGGGGAGCAATCCCGGCTTTCTGGCCCAGCAAAACAGTCTGCGCGACGCCATCTTGGCTGCGCTGAACCTGAACATTTTTGCACGTCATGCCGACCGCGTCCGCGGAGCCAACATCGCGCAGATGATCAACGTGCTGCAGGCGATGATCATGACGGACAAAGAAAAGATGGTTCTGACGCCGACGTACCACGTTTTCAAGATGTACGTACCGTTCCAGGACGCGACGTTCGTACCGGTCACTTTCAACGCCGGGACCTACACCCATGGCGACATCACGCTGCCTCGGGTGGATGCGATCGCGGCCAAAGATAAGGCTGGGAAACTGTGGTTGGAAGTCACGAATGTCGATCCGAATCAGCCGGTCGAGATTGCTTTGAACGTGGCTGGTATCGCCGCGAGGTCCGCTGCCGGAGAAGCCCTCACGGCACCCAAGGTTGATTCGATCAACACCTTCAGCGCGCCCAACACAGTGGCGCCGAAACCTGTCTCGGTGAAGGCTCAGGGCGGCGGCAAGCTCACTGTCAAGCTGGAGCCGAAGTCTGTGACTGTCATTTCGGTGGAGTAGTGAGATAAGTCCAATTGAACTTTCAGTTTTGTCATTTCGACGCCGAGCGGAGCGAGGAATCCGTCCCGCGACAGTCGTTTGTGGGGCAGGGATTCTTCGACCCCGTCGGAGTTCCGCTGCGCTCCGGCTGCGCTTGAGTTCTGCTGCATCCAGTGCTGTCATTTTGAAACCGCTGTCATCCTGAGCGGCGGCGACGCCGGCGTGAGCGACCTCACGTGAGCGTGCGGTGCGGGTGAGGCAGAGCGGAGTGCACGGCATGCAGTGTGCACGGTCTTTTCGATTGCAGTGGTGATGCGCAACGACCGTACGGTCCAGCGGAGCGCCTTCGGCCCTCCTCAGGATGACATCGCTGTTAGAGACGGCATGACACTACTCTGTCTGGCACACAGATATGGGTCACCTATTTTCTAAACCACTGTAGACAGTCCGTCATTGCGCTTGGTAGGATGTCCGACCATTGCCCTGTTGTCCCAAGGAGGAATCCCTCGTGTTCGTCCGCAAGTGTGTGCACATCTGTGTTCTTACCTTCGTCTTCAGTGCCCTAACATTCGCCGGGAGCGCGTCGTCGCAAACCCTGGCTCCATCCTGGCAGTGGATCCAAATGAATCTCGCTACCTCGTTTCCGGCGCGTGCGGCTTTCGCGTCGGCCTATGACCCGATCAGCAAGAAAGTTATCGTTTTCGGCGGCACCGATGAAGTCAATCAATTCAACGACACGTGGGCCTTTGACGCCTCGATCTGGACACAAATCGAAACCAGCGTGAGCCCACCCCCTCGGGCCCATGCGACGATGGCGTACGACGCGCGGAGCCATAAGCTGGTCATGTTCGGCGGATTTCAAGGATTCGCTTTTCTGAACGACACCTGGCTGTGGGATGGCGCAACAATGACCTGGACCCAGGCGCAGCCCATTACAGTTCCGACTGGCGCAACTAATCCTTCGCTGTTCACCGATCCGGTAAACGGCCACGTCGATATGTTCGGCGGATACCAGGGTCGATTCTATTCACGCAGTATGTATCAGTGGACCGGGTCGGACTGGTTGCTCTTAAATCCGTCGACCACGCCGTATCCGCGCGCTGGAGCCGTTGCGGTACATGACCCAGCTCACCACAATGTCGTGATGTTCGGTGGGATCTCCGATAACTGGATCACGCAGAACACCTGGACCTGGGACGGAACAAACTGGACCCAGCCGCAGCCCGCGAACGGGCCTCCACCCCTGTATTTCACGATCGGCGCTTACCATCCCGCGATTCACCAGGTTGTGGTATTCGGAGGAGGCAGCGTTGGGGTCGATCAGAACACCACGTGGGTATGGAATGGAAAGAACTGGTACCAAGAGTCGCCGTCGATCAGCCCACCGCCCCGCGAATTGTTCGGGACGATTTGGTATCCACCGACCCACGAGTTCCTGATCTTCGGTGGCGACCTGTTCAGCAATAAACATCTTTACGACGATATGTGGCGGCTGCCCAGTAAGTAAGATCTTGCTGCAGCACAATTATGGGGACAGCCAACTTCGAATCGATGCGGCTGTCGCAAAACTCTCTAGTAGTGAAATCGGTAGCGCAGTCCCACGAAGATCTCCCGTGGATTACTCCAATGGAACCCGCCGAAGGTGACGCTGTTGTCGAGCTCGACGCGCCGGTTGGCCACGTTCGTCGCGCTGATTGAAGCGGAGAGCCTCTCACCGAAATCCTTGCCGAGCGTCAGGTCGAAGGTTGTGTGCTGCGGGAGATAGTTTCTCGGATAAGGCTGGCCGGGAAATGCATTCGTGAATCCCGAGCCGTAGTAAACGTTCGTCGACGCATACGCGCGGAAGGGCAATATTACGTCCCCGCCGACATTAAACGTGTTCCGCTGATCGTGGTCGAGCGGGCCCCAGTCCAGATTGGAGAAGTCCGTTAATCCTCCGCTGATAGATCCTCCCGCCCATGCGACCTGATTGGAATAGGCAAGATGCATTTGCGCATGGTGTGCGATACGAGGGGATCGCACCGTAAGCTCCCATCCGCGAATCAACGCTCGCTGAATGGTTAGAGGAAAGAACAGGTTCGACTCGCCAATGTTGTTGTGGTCGAAATAGTTCGACGCATTGGTGCGAAAGGTGTCTGCGTCGAGCGTCCATTCATTCCAGGGAATGGTCACGCCAAACTGCGCTTCTTCGTCGCGCTCTCCATGGAGCGCGATGAATCCCAGATTGTTGCTGCCGGCGAATTGCAAGAGCGGTCCGGACGCCGTGAGCAGGGGAGGCGCCTGAAAGTAGTGGCCATAGGAAGCGCGGAAGGTCCAATTGATCTTCGGGATATTAAGCGCAACACCAAAGCGCGGACTGACGGAATTTTGACTGAGCGCACCTGAAAAATATGTTGGGCGAATTCCCGCGGATAGCGTCAGCCACGACACCGGCTTGAGCTTGTCGTCCACGAAAAACGCCGTGACGCAACCCGTGGGCCGTTCAGTGTCGCTAAAAGCTTTGCCGCTGCTGTCGTTGAAATCGGCTCCGAGCAGCTCATCATTCTTCTGATAGAAGCTGAACATCCCTACCTGCAGATTATTCTTCGACGTAGTCGCGCTAAAACTGGCCTGCCCCCCGCCATAAATCGAGTCTCGATGCTGTGTGGTCACAATCGGATCAGTGAGTGCGCTATCATAGTTCGCGCGGTTGTCATGAAAAAATGGCGAGACCGTGAGCAGCACTTGTGAATTAAATGTGTGCACCCACGAGAAATTCACCAGTGCGTCGGATTCATGATCGGTGTCGCGCAGGTTCAGGCTCGGATACTGGCCCGTCAATTGCCCGTTTACCAACCCGTTCTCGAGGTCATACGGATTCGGGTCGTAGGGAATCTGGTAAAAGTCGCGCCGCAACGAGGTGACGAGCCGAACTTGATTGGAAGGATCGACATTGAAGATGAATGACCCGAACCCTCCGTAGCCATTGGCAGCATCATGCGCGATTTGCGGGACCGGCGTTTCGATGCCGAGATTGCTGCGGTTTCCATTCACGCTCGCATAGTAGGCAAAACGGTCGTTATGGCTGCCGAAGCTGAACTGATCGTTGGTCTGATAGAAACTCCCGGCGCTCAGCACAAGTTCCGCCTGCCTGTTGCGCTCGAATCCCGTGCGCGGTACTACGTTGAAGACACCATAGGTGCGATCGCCAAACTCGGCGCCATATCCGCCGCGGCTGACCTCGAGATAATCGATGTCTTTAGGATCGAACTGCGGTCCGATGTTAGAGGCAATGTTGGTGTTCGGCACAGGAACGCCGTCGACCAGCCAACTGGTCTGATGTCCACCACGAATGTGCAGCTGATCGTGCATGATGTACGCTCCGGGCACGTAGTTCGTGATCATCGACAAACTGTTGCTGCGGTCGGCGCCGGGAGTTCTGGCAATCTCCAGACGATCGACCACCGTCGTCGGCGTGGAGGTGTCTGTGGGCGCGGTCACTTCGTTGGCCGTGACGTTAATGGACTCTTTTGCTCCAGCTACATTGAGCGCGAAGTGCAACACCGGCTGTGAGCCTGAGACCACCATCACGTCCTGCTGTGTTTGTTCAAAACCCACACCCGCCACTGTAACCACGTACTCGCCGAGTGGCACTGCATTGAACGTGAAGTTCCCGTTGGCATCGGAGTTCACGGTAGCGTCCCATGCTGAATTCTTTGCTTTGATCATGACCATGGCGTCCGAGACGGGGCGGTGCTGCGGATCGTGAATCACACCGCGAACGGAGCCGACCACGGCTGCGAAGACCGGCAGAGTGAGCGACAAAAATGTTGTGAACAGCAGGATGCGAGCGGGACGCATGCAATCTCCAACTAGCCTGGGGCTAAAGCCCCTTGTCAATTTTCACCTAAACGCGGTGCTTAAGCGCCGCTCTTCCACGGAGGCGCCTGCTGAAGACATGATCGTGGCGGAGTTCCTCCGTCAAGAAATCAGTCAGCGGAAACACATCAGCACAATCGGCGCACCTGTTCGTTTTGCTGGTTGCTCAGGCGGTGGGAAATTGTGGCGGCGCTCGACTCGAGCGTAAAGAGAGGTGTTCCTTGGCGGGAGCAGATGGGTCCAGAACTGTGTCGTAATTCGCAGCACCAAGAGCCGACACAGAATTCTGTGGTGCTTCTGGATTCGCCCACTGCGTCGTCGTGACGGCGTGGCAGCAATGGTGATTGCAGCATCCTGCGTCGCTCGCTACCGGGTCCTGTGACGCTCCCGGTGCATGGCAGCGATGAACCGGCTTGCGCAGGCAGCAGGCGTGCGGCGGTGCGGCAAGGGCCTGCATCGCGACCGGGACAAACATCCCCGCGAGCGCCAACAGGAGCAGAAGTCTGGCCGTCAGGCGCTGCATGTTATGTTTTGATGCGGACCCCAAAGCTTGGGTCAGCATAGAGCACGGCCGCATACCGGTGCAATATGCGGCGTGTCATAAGTAAGTCAAAAATCAGAACGGTACAACAAGGTCAAAATCCCCACTGCTCCCCACACCAGGGAGAAATGGAGCACCATCGATTTCCCAGTTTTGTTCACTCCCGCTTACCTTCCTACGATGTCTGCCTTCAACGGCGAAATCGCGCCCACTACTTCCCCTTTCTCTCTTTCGGGCACATGGAATTTGTCGAGCGTCGCTACCAGGTGCTCCACCGAGGCATCCCAGTCCGCATCGGTTATCCCCAAGCCGGTGTGCGCGGTTCTCATGTCTTGCCCGGTATAAGCGCACGGACCGCCCGTCGCCACGCAAAGAAAATCGATGACGTGTTGGCGAATGCGGGTGACGCCCTCTTTGTTGTGTCCCAGGAAAAAGCGCTTGAGCTGCGGATCGCTGGCCAGCCGGCCGATAAAGTCGTCAGTGACGGCAGCCAGCGCATCGTAACCCCCAAGGCGACGATACAAGGTTTGCTGCGGTTGGGCGCAAGCCTGCGGCGGCGCAGCATAGAAAGGCGCAACTGCCGCGAAGGCTGCCAGGGTGAAGTACAAAAACGGCGTGAGTCTCTTCATTTTGTGCTCCTGAGAGATGGCTAATCGCCACCCGTTCCCTAGTACGGGCGGGAGCTCAAAATGGATTGGAGGTTAATCAGGCCCGGCCATTGATCTTGGCCCACCACCAGCGCACTCCAACAAACAGGAATCGCCAGTCGTGAAAGAACTCAGGCGGCTTGCCTTCAAAGGCGTGACCCACGAACTGGAGCACCCAACCGGCGATGAAGAGGACCGAGGCGTACCACCAGAGTCGGTGCAAGAAGAAGCCGACTGCAAATAGGGCGAGTGAAACAAGAATGGTAGGAATGCCATAGGTGTGGCATAAACGGTTTACGGGATGTTGGTGGCTCCGCGCGTACTTTGCGATCCATTGATCGCTGTTCTCTGCACCAAACATATCGTCGGGGATGATACTACAAGTAATATTGGCTTTGTTCCGGACGCTCGCTGCCGGTAGCGACTCTTCTGACACGATTCGATACCTCCACTTTCCATTCGTCTCGCAATGGAATGGCCAGTTCTCGTGAGTCTTCCGACTTGCAAATTTCCTTCCTTAGCCCTTTCCAGAAACTGCAATGGAAAGTCGAATGTATTGGTTGCTCTTGCTCCGCTCGAGGTTGCCCCTCGGGCCTGTTGAGGCGCTCGCTTGCCGCGTGGTAGCATCCTAGGTTTTGGCAGGTAATCTCGGGTGGCCTGTTCCTGTCCTTATTCTCTTCTATAGGCCGTTCACTTCCCGCGCCTGCCGGAGGAGCCCAACTTGAAAGTCTATTCCGGAGCAAACATCAGGAATGTCGCGATGGTCGGCCACGGGCACGCGGGCAAGACCTCGCTGGTTTCGGCCATGCTGTATACCTCGGGAGCCACCCAACGTCTGGGACGCGTAGATGATGGGTCCGCCACCACTGACTACGACGACGAAGAAGTTGCCCGGCAGATGTCGATCTCGACCGGCGTCGCAGTCGTTGAGTGGGGCGGTACAAAGATCAACGTCCTCGACACGCCCGGCTTCAATATGTTCGTGCATGAAGCCAAGATGGCCTTGCCGGTCGTCGATGCCGCGATCGTTGTGGTTGACGGCGTGGCGGGCGTGGAAGTCGTCACCCAGCGCGTGTGGAATTACTGCGAAGAATACAAGACGCCTCGCCTTATCGTGGTGAACCGCATGGACCGCGATCGCGCCGATGCCACGCGCGTCCTGCAATCGGTAGAGAAGGCCTTTGGACGCAACGTGATCCCGATTGAGCTGCCCATCGGAGCCGAGAAGAACCTTTCCGGTGTCATTGATCTCGTCCGCATGAAGGCTTACACCTACGAAATGGGGGGGAACGGCAAAGGCAAAGAGACCGAGATTCCAGCCAACCTGAAGGATCAAGCCCAGGAAGCGCACGAACGGCTCGTCGAACTGGTCGCTGAAGGCGATGACAAGCTGATGGAGAAGTTCTTCGAGGCCGGCACGCTCGCAGAAGCAGACTTAGTTCCCGCGCTACACAACGCCATTCGCGAAGACACGGTTTTCCCCGTCATCTTCAGTTCAGGTCTGGGCAACATCGGCGCTGACCGGATTATGGACTTCATCATCGACTACACTCCAGCGCCATCGGAGCATGAATGGGTGCAAGGAGAAATCGCCGCCGGAGGGAACGGAGATGCCCCCAAACGTCATGAGACCGACGAAGAACCGGTATCAATCTACGCATTCAAGACTGTTTCCGACGCGTTTGCGGGCCGCATCACTTATTTCAAAGTCTTCTCCGGCGTCCTGAAGAACGACGCCACTCTGCAGAATTTCAGCAAAGGCACAGCAGAAAAGCTCTCGCACATTTCGGTAATGCAGGGGAAAACGGCAATCCCGATCAACGAATTGCACGCGGGCGACATTGGAGCAGTCGCGAAATTGAAAGATACGCTTACCGGCGATACGCTCGGCGACAAATCGGCTCCAATTCAGTACCCGCGCGTAAAGCTTCCCGAGCCTGCCATCACTTTTGCCATTGAACCAAAGTCGCGCGCCGACGAAGACAAACTCGGACCCGGCCTGCACAAGCTCATGGAAGAAGACGCAATGCTGCGTTTCTTCCGCGACCCGCAAACGAAAGAATTCCTGATCGCGGGTACCGGACAGCAACACATCGAGGTTACAGTCTCCAAGCTGAAGAAGCGCTACAACACGCAGGTCAACCTGAAGGCTCCGAAGGTTCCCTATCGCGAGACCATTCGTGGCCGAGCTGACGTCCAGGGACGCCACAAGAAGCAGACCGGCGGCCACGGTCAATACGGCGACTGCAAGATCAAGATGGAGCCACTACCGCGCGGCGGAGAATTCGAATTCGTCAATGACATCTTCGGTGGTGCGATTCCAAAGAACTTCATTCCTGCGGTCGAAAAAGGGATCAAGGATGCGGCTGGACGCGGCTATCTCGCCGGTTATCCGGTAGTCGATTTCAAGGTTATTCTGTATGACGGCTCCTACCACGATGTCGACTCCAACGACTTGTCGTTCCAGATGGCCGGCCGTATCGCCTTCAAGAAAGCGATGGAAGTGGCCAAACCGACATTGCTCGAACCCATCATGAACGTCGAGATTACCGTTCCTGATGATTTCGCCGGATTGATCATGGGCGACCTCAACAGCCGTCGCGGACGCATACAGGGCATGGACAACAAAGCCGGCAACACCATCGTGAAAGCCGAAGTGCCCATGTCCGAGATGCTCACCTACGGCGCGGATTTGACCTCGATGACCCAAGGCCGGGGCAGCTTCAACATGGAAATGCATCACTACGACGTCGTGCCGGGACAACTGCAGGAGAAGATTATCGAAAAGTCAAAGGCCGAGCGTGGAGAAGTGAAGGAAGAGGAAGAATAGCGAGCGCGCTGGAATGGCTCGCCTCGTTAGGGAAGAACGGCCACATCGGTGAGAGAGAAGTCCGTTCCTTTTGCGAGCAGAGGCTCTCCGAGTGACTTGGCTAGCGCGTACGCGAAGCAGTCGCCGAAGTTGAGGCCCGCCGGGTGACGCCCCTTTCCGTACTTACGCCAAGCGGAGCGGGCCACATCGACTTGTTCGGCATCCACCGATACTGTCTGCAGATTCGCGCGGACTGCGAACAGGTCAAACTCTCTTCCCGCGGCTTCTCCCTGCCGGCTTTCCAGAACGATTCCCGCTTCGAGCACAGTCGCGGCCGAAATGAGCCGACTTTGAGTCGACGTGATGGCGGACAGAAATTTCTGTCGCTCAGGTTCGCCGAAGAAAATCGCTGCGATCGCCGAGGTGTCAATCACCATAAGGTCGCTTAACTAACGGGGAAGCCCGTGCTCGTCGTAGCCAAGAATCTCATCCGGTGAACGAGAATCCAAGATTGGCAGTCGGTCTACACGCTGAAGAATTTCCTCCAACTGTCCCTTTAGAATCTGCTGTCGGCGCGCCTGTTTAAGGCGTTCAAGCCGTTCCTCCAATGCCTTTTGGATCGCCCCTGTCAGAGATTCCCCTGTCTTGGACGAGATTTCCCGGGCCATTCTCTCAACCTCTATGCTCTTGATGCTGAGAGCCATAACAGGCATAGTATAGCATAGTATATCTATATATATATGGATACCTAACCTGATTGATTTTCGATTCCCAACTGGGCTGACCGAGCCGCTTCGAAAGGAACTGGGGTATATTCTTTCGAGAATTCGAGGACCACATGAAAGCAATTCTTCACTCGCTCTGCGCACTTCCATTTCTTTTGGCGATCGCTTCCTGGGCGTTCGGCAGCGCTGAGCCTCAAACATTCTCCACTTCGGCAGGCCCGGTCAAAATCACTCCGCTCAATCACGCCAGCACGCGGATCGAGGCCGGAGGCAAGGTTATCTATCTCGATCCCGCGAAACCGGTGAAATTCGCCGGAATGCCCAAGGCCGACCTCATCATCATCACCGACATTCACGGCGACCACATGGATCCCGACTCCATCAAAGAAATCACCAAGGCAGACACGGAAATCATTTCGTCGCCGGCAGTCGCTCAGACCGTGACCACCGCGAAACCTATCGCCAACGGCGAGACGAAGACCTGGCAGAGCTGGACCATCGAGGCGATCCCTGCCTACAACATTAAACGTGGCCCGTCTCCGGGCAAGCTCTTCCACGACGAAGGGCGCGGCAACGGCTACGTCCTCACCTACGGCGGCAAGCGTTTTTATTTCTCCGGAGATACCGAGGGTGTGCCCGAGATGCGCGCGCTCAAGAACATCGACGTTGCCTTCGTCTGCATGAATCTGCCCTACACCATGCCGCCCGAGGAAGCAGCAGACGCGGTCAAGGCGTTTCATCCGAAGATCGTGATCCCCTATCACTATCGCGGGTCCGATCTTTCCGTTTTTCAAAAGGCGCTTGCAGGAACTGGCATTGAAGTGCGGCTGCTGGATTGGTATCCGAAATAGGTAGTTTCGAGCTTTGCTCGAAAGACAGCCGATGGCGGCTGTCCCCACACGCTTCACTAAGCTTTGAAAATCTCTTCTACCGGCTTGTGGAAAAGCTTCGCAATTTTGAGGGCGAGTGGAAGGCTCGGGTCGTATCTTTCAGTCTCGATCGCGTTCACGGTTTGCCGCGATGCCCCAAGTTTCGCGGCGAGCTCGGCTTGCGTCCAGTTCCACTGAGTGCGGAAGTCGCGCACACTGTTCTTCACAGGTACCTCCGCTTCGCCATTTCCACGCCAATCCCCCAAAGCGCGATCCGCATGGACGCAACCCAGCTCACGTCAAACCGTGGCAAGCCTGTGTTTTGCTGGAAGGCCCAGGTCAAAGTAATGAAGCAGGTGCCGAGGAAGCTGGAGACGACGGCCTCCAATTGAATGCGCCGCTGTAATTCATCGAGCCCGCGGAAAAATCGCAGGAAGGCCAATCCCGCAAAGATGCGGGGAATGATCGGAACAAATGTGATGCAGTAACCGAGCGGCGTGTGCTCATGCCCACGAAGAATCACATCGAGAGGTGGACGAGCGCGACGTAAGCGGCCATCGAGCCGCCGAACTCGGTGAGATCGCGTTTTGTGTTGGCGTCCATTGCCCAACGCCTTAGTCAAGCGTCCTTGAAAGCGCCTAGATGTAAAGTATGCGTGACACAGATGTCAATCGAATTCTGCGGAATGGTCCGCCCCTGAATGGTTTTCGTCCGTAAGGGTTGCCCCTGTGACCTTGCTCCAGCCATGACCGTGGAAGAGCGGCCCTTTCAGGGCCGCGTTCCGGCACTAAGAAATTCGGGCTTCAGCCCCTGTGTTTGTCCCCGACGGGTTGAGGGCGCGGAAATTTCTGGACACCGCTGACGCGGCACTTAAGCGCCGCTCTTCCACGGTGATGGCTAGCGACGATACACCCCACGCCGCTTGTGAACTTAACCATTGGCTCGATCAGTGAAAGAGAAAACCGAAACGAACACGAAATCAATCTACGGACGTGCGTCAGCCAAAAAAAAACGGGACCGACCTAGCGACCGATCCCAAACGCAGCGTTTGAATTCACTCCGGCTTACGGCTGCCCAAACAGATCCGTCATGGGCTGCGTGCTGGCGTCGCAAGCATGGTTGAGGCAAGGCAGCTTGAACCCGCCTTCCAGCGTGCGCAAGAGCGAGTAGTGATCGTAGAACACGTTGCTGCTGAGCCGGTGGAAGCCGTAGTTGGTGTCCACAATCGTGACGACCTGGTTGGTGATGGGCTGCTGCGAGTAATCGTTCTCGTCCCAGGTTACGACGATCGCATTGTGGCCCCTCGTCCAACCTGGCCACGAATGAATGGCCTTCACAATCTTTTGCACGGCCTGATCGCCCAAGATGATCAAAGCCGGATTGAGCTGGTCTTGCGTGCCGTTGTCATTGGGATCGAAATTGCAGAATGCCGTCCCATTGCCGCGCCCGTGCTGATCGTTGCACTGGTTAGGCGCGATGAACGAGAACGACGGCATCTTGTTCGTCGCAAGGTCCCACCACAGTCCACCCGCACCGTCAAACGCCGCCATCTGCGCATAGCTCACCAGCGGATTCGTTCCATTCTGCACCTCTGCGAAGTACGCGAACGGATTGTGCTTCACCGCATAGAGTTGGACAATGTCACTGGTGCTCAGCGCAGGATTGCACAGTGGGCATGGCGGGAACACGGTGTTGTTCGTGAAGTCTCCGTCGCTGTAGTTCACGGTGTCAGGACCAACCTGCGGCAAGCTCTCCTGATAGGTCTTCCAGGTTTTCCCGGCGGCGGCAAGTTGATCAGCAATCGTGATACCCAGAGTGATCGTTGAGGCCGGATACGACATCACGCCATCGATATTGATGTCGCAGGGCGGTCCGCTCACTTCGTTCGTGCAATCCAGCGCGGGGGTCGGAGCCTCTGTCCCACTCCCGGCGATCGGGCAAATCGGCGATGAGTCCGATTCAGAGTTGATGACGCCGCTCTGCAGATTGGGCAAGCACGACGAGTTGTGCCAATCCGGCGAATTGTCATCCAGCACGCCGAAGTTCGATCCGCCGACGGTCTCCAGATAGTTGGTCAAGCTTGGGTGCGCCACGGCAAAGTAGTTCGTCGCGAGATTGGCGGTCCGCGCATAGGAGTTGATGAACGGCGCATTCGGATTGTTTATGAGTTGGCGGTACCCGTGGTTCTCCATCATGATCACAAACACATGGTTGAGAGGCGGAACGCCCTTGGGAACGGCGCCCTGCTGGGCGAAAACGCTTCCCGTCAGAGCAAGCAGGCACAAGACTGCGGCTTTCTTCGTCATAGGTGTGGTCTCTCCTCGAAACGCTGAATGAATACGGGAGCGGCACGGTCGGTCCGGTCCCTACTCCCGCCACAGAACGAATCGGGATCGGCAGACAAAAGCCCCCAAGAATGGCGGGTGATGGAAAAAAGGTAGTGGTCTTCTGTTACGCGACCGTGACAAAACCGTTAAGGTTCCGTGAATTCGAGGCGGTGGGCATCGATCTCGCTGCTCCCCGGAGAATGTCTTTTCACTTCTTGCCAAGGAAATCCGCCTCGTCCCAACCTGAGGCCAGGTCATTCAGGTGATCAGATTTTGCGCATTGACCGCGGAAGGCAGCGGCGTTATAGTTCTCCGCCAATCCCACGTCTCCGGTTCCCTGTGGCGGGAGACTCTCAATTCCAAAAACAAATCCACCGAGGACTGCCTTGAACCGAGCCCTGACCCAGGACATGCGCATGCTGTGGAAGTGCTGCGGACTATTCGCCTTGGTGCCGTTGATCGCCGGCGTTGCAGGCCCAGACCACCCTTACTCAAATCAGTAACGACACATTCACCAATATCACCAGCCAACATGAGACCGAGGTAGAGCCGTCGAGCTTCGCGGTCGGATCGACGATCGTCTCTGCATTTCAAATAGGCCGGTTCACCGATGGGGGCGCATCTGATATCGGTTTCGCCACGTCGACCGATGGCGGTTCGACCTGGAGCCACGGCAATCTTCCCGGCATCACCAAGGTCGGGGGTACGGGCACCTACGACCGAGCCACCGATACAGCAGTGACGTACAACGCAAAATTCAAAACGTGGTTGATCGAAACTCTAGCCATGTCGGAGGCCGGAGGTGCGCATGGCGCCGCCGTCCTCGTAAGCGGCTCCACAAATGGCATCACGTGGAGCAATCCGCGTACTGTCTCCGTTGTTGAATCAGGGGATTTCTACGACAAGCCATGGATCGGCTGCGACAACACCTCCACCAGCCCGTTCTATGGCAACTGCTACGTCACATGGGATGACTTCGCCCTAGGTGATCTGATTGAAATGAGCAGATCTACGGACGGCGGCAAAACATGGAGTGCAAAACAGAAGACAAGCGGAAGTGCGTTTGGAACGGGAGGGATTCCGCTCGTACAGCCGAACGGAACGGTTATCGTTCCTCTCGATGACCCCATTCCTGAGTAGTGTGCAGGCCTTCAAATCCACCGATGGTGGAAAGACCTGGACCACTCCTGTTTTCGTGGCCAGCATCAATGAGCACGCCGTTTCTGGCGGAATGCGCGCCCTGCCGTTGATCGGAGCCCAGATCGACGCTTCGGGAAAAGTCTATGTCGTGTGGGCCGATTGCAGCTTTCGCACGAATTGCTCGTCGAACGACATCGTGATGAGCACCTCGACCAATGGCACGACTTGGACCGCGCCCGCTCGCATCCCGGTTGACCCCGTCAAGCACCCTAGATCACTTCACACCAGGCTTGGGAATCGAGCCCGGAACGTGGGGCAGCTCCGCGCACCTAGCCCTGACGTTCGACGGATTTCTACAAGCGAATTGCTCCACCAAATGCAATCTGGGCGTCGGCTACATCAGCTCGCCAAATGGTGGCGCAAGCTGGACGGCTCCGAAAATCCTGGCGAAGGGAATCAATCCCAACTGGCTGGCCTCGACTAGTTCCGGCCAGATGTTGGGAGACTACAACGGTGCGGCATATCCGGGCACCAAAGCGCACGCCGTCTTCGCAACCGCAAAGGCTCCGGTTGGCGGCACATTCAACGAGCCCATGGACACGAACGCAGCCGGATTGCCACTGGATTCATCAGATGAACCCCTGTTCAGCTCGGCCAGCGACAAACGTCTTCCCAACGCCCACTCGCAAGTGCACCGTACCAAGCCGCACCGCGACGATGAACGATAAATGATCTCCATTGTGGTAGATCGAGGCCGCCCCGCAAGGGCGGCCGGATTCTTGCAGCCAAGATTTTCTCAGCGCTCTCTGCGAACCCTCAGCGTACTCAGCGGTCCAATCTCTTTGCTGCACATATCCAAGCTCTACGGCCAAACAAAACCGCAGTGGCCATGCCTTCAGCAGAACTGGTACTATCGCGCCAGTGGCCAGCGTGAAAAACAATCCCAACCTGGATACCCGCGAGCGGCTGGTCTCGGCTGCTCCGGTCGAAGACGATTCCTCATTTGAACTGAAGCTGCGACCGCAACGCCTCGCGGAATTCATCGGCCAAAAGAAGATTAAAGAGAATCTCGCTGTCGCGATTGAGGCCGCCCGCTCCCGCGGCGAGGCCATGGACCATGTCCTGCTCTACGGCCCTCCCGGACTGGGCAAGACCACGCTCGCCAACATCATCGCCAACGAGCTAGGCGTGCACTTTCAGCCCACCGCCGCCCCGCTGCTCCAGATTAAGGGCGACATCACCGCGATCATCACCAACCTGCAGGACAAGCAGGTTCTATTCATCGATGAGATCCACCGCCTGCAACCGGTGCTCGAAGAGCTGCTCTACTCAGCGCTCGAAGACTACAAGCTCGACATCATCATCGGACAGGGACCGTCGGCGCGCACACACACGCTCGAAGTCAAGCCATTCACTTTCGTTGGCGCAACTACGCGCGCGGGACTCATCTCAGCCCCACTTCGCGCACGCTTTGGTATCGTTCTCCGCCTTGAGTTCTATACCACGGAAGATCTGCAGATTATTGTGGAGCGCTCGGCCGATATTCTCGGCGTGCAGATTGACGACGCTGGCGCGAAAGAAATCGCCAGCCGCTGCCGGGGCACACCCAGAATCGCCAATCGTCTTCTGCGGCGCGTGCGCGACTATGCGCAGGTTAGGGGCGCGGGTAGGATCGATCAGCCCACAGCAAGAGCCGCCCTCGAAATGCTCGAAGTCGACCAGTACGGATTCGATCAGGTCGACCGCCGCCTTCTGCTGACAATCATCGAGAAATACCAGGGCGGTCCCGTCGGCGTAAACACGCTGGCGGCAGTCCTTGCCGAAGAGCCCGATGCCATCGAGGAAATTTACGAGCCCTTCCTGATGCAGATCGGCTTTCTAAACCGTACACCGCGTGGCCGCGTCGCCACGCAACTGGCATACGAGCACTTCGGCATCACGCCTACGCGCCGACAAGCTTCGTTGTTTTAGCTGACGCCTTGGCATCCCGACTCCGCCCATCGGGTCAGTATCGAATGAAGCCCAGGTTGATTGTGGCAATCGTCCGGCCGTTTCGGCGAAACACACCACTTCCCTCAGCAGATCCGTTCAGGTTCGTGTTTCCTTCGATGGTCGTGAGGGCCACGCCCGACACCTTCTCGACTAACCCCATATGGCCGTGCCCAGTTCCAGTCCGAATCACAAACACGCATCCTGGCTGCACCTCGCCAGGGTTGGAATTCGCTTCTACATTGCCGACCCTTCGAATTCCTACTGCACCGGCGCGACTCCAAACATCGAGCACCCCGGCGTCTTTGATGGCGGGGTTTGGGATGCCTAGAAACGTCGCGGACCGTTGAAAACAGAAGTACACAAAGGCCGCGCACCAGGGAAAACTCCCAGTCGACGGATCCAGGCCGACCGCTGTCAAGTACTGGTCCACACGCGGTCCGCGATTCGACCCCAATGGATCCTCCATTACTCCGACCTCCCCGGAGGCGACTTGAAGGACCTTAGCTAACAGATCACTGGGAGCGGTTTCTTGCGGGGGAGTCGAATCCGCCCCGAACAGTGCTCCCCAAGTCATCGGCCCAACGATGCCATCAAACTTCAGCGGCATGCCTGATGTATCGGAGAAGCGTACCTGAAAAAGCTCTACTGCGTCTTGCGTCTCGACACCGTAGATCCCATCTTCCGCAATTGGCCCACATCTAACTTCGTTTAGGCGATGCTGTACCACCGAAACGGCAGCTCCTCGCGAGCCAGCCACGAGAACGGTGCCTGGAAACAGATTGAGTTGTAATGAGAGTCCCCATGAGATACCTCCAGCGGACAAATTGAGCTACGCGAGATGAGGGGAAGGCCGACAGTCTATTGAAGAGACCCCTTCGCGGTCAACGAAACTGATTCCTTCGCGTGATTGCGAACGGGGGACACTGCATTCGTAAGCCGGTTGTTCCACAATCCGAACAACATTCTTCCCTTGTTTTGTCAGGGGGTTCCTGGTGTATCTTGCTCCATTGCTCTCCGTGCCTTTCGGAGGGCCGCGAGGCTGTGTGCGTTCGGATCAGGGTTCCGATTTTTTCTTTCGAAAATTTCTCAAGACACAGGCTACGTTGCTCGTCCTTGGGCTGGTGGCCACAGTCTGTTCTGATCGGGCCCTTGCCCAGCATGTGGCGGCAGCGACCATCCAGCCACCACCCCCCGTTGAAGCCGCTGCTGGGCCACCGGTTATTTCCATTCCGCGCCTCCCTCATGGGCCCACGCTCGATGATTTCATCGAGATGCAGCCGAACGGCGAGGTCGCTCAGCAGATGGCCAAAGTCACCGGGTTCACGCAGCGCAATCCTCACGATGGCGAAGAGGTCTCCGAAAGAACAGAAGCTTACCTCGGCTACGATCAGAAGAATCTCTACGCAGTTTTCATCTGCTTTGACGATCCCGGTAAGGTGCGCGCGCGTATGTCTCGCCGCGAAGACATCTACGACGACGACCAGGTCGAGATCATACTCGACACCTTCCACGATCGCCGCCGGGCCTATGCGTTCCAGACAACGCCCTTGGGCGTCCAATGGGACGCCATTTGGACCGAGGCCTCACGCGAGGAAGAAACGCAAGGCCATTTCGACACTTCGTTCGACACAATCTGGGATTCGCGCGGGAGAGTCACCAGCCGCGGTTTTGTCGTCTGGATCGCGATTCCGTTCAAGAGCCTGCGCTTTCCCGCCAAGAAGGTTCAGGAGTGGGGAATCATTCTTTACCGCGGCATCACACGCAAAACCGAAGACACGTTCTGGCCGCATATTTCCTACAAAGTCGAGGGCCGCCTTGGCCAGGCCGCCAGGCTCACTGGGCTGGAAGGGATTTCTCCTGGACGCGACATCGAACTGATTCCCTACGGTGTGACGCGTGGCTTCCGTGCGCTTGATACGCGCGATCCAACGAATCCCTATTTTCAGAAGGCGGCGATGCAAGGCCAGCCGGGCATGGATGGCAAGTTCGTGTTCCGTGATCGTTTCACGCTCGACGTGACGGCTAATCCCGATTTCAGCCAGGTCGAGTCGGAAGACCCGCTCATCACGGTGAACCAGCGCTACGCCGTGTACTTTCCCGAGAAGCGCCCCTTCTTCCTCGAGAACGAAGATTATTTCCGCACGCCGATGGACCTCTTTTTTACGCGCAACATCGGCGATCCCTCCGCCGGAATCCGTCTCACTGGGAAAGACGGACCTTACTCATTGGGCGTAATGACCTCTGACGATCGCAGCCCGGGCCTCGCGGTTCCCGACGACAGCACGTTCTCAAGCGTGCGTTCTTATTTCACCGTCGCGCGCGTAAGCCGCGATATCTTTCGCCAGTCGAATGTCGGACTCCTCTATACCGATTGGCAGTGTCCCACGAGCGGAGAATTCAATCGGCTCGGCGGCGCCGACACACACCTGAAGTTCAACTCCAACTGGACCCTCGACGGCCAGGCGGTCACCAGTTCGAGCAACCTGAACCTCAACTGCGAAGCAAATCTTTATCCTTTTAGCTCGGGCAATCGCGGCAACGGTGATCACTATGCCGGTCCCGCCGAACGTGCCGAGCTACGCCGCGATGGCCTGCATTTCACCTACGACGGAACCTACAGCGACATCACTCCCGGCTTCGTCACCGTTCCCGGATTCATCAACCGTGTTGACATTCGCGAAACTCAGCAGGAGGTCGACTACCGCTTTCGGCCGAAGCGTGGTTGGATCGTAGACTGGGGCCCCTCGCTCACCACGCGCTATGATTTCGACCACACCGGTCTGCGCCTCGATACGGATTACACTCCGTATCTGGCGCTCCAAGGTCGCGGGCAAACTTTGATGTTTCTGAAGCCGTACGAGGAAACCCGCGAGCGCCTGCGTCCGCAGGATTTCTGCTTCTACGGCTACTCTCTCTACTGTTCGTCCACGACGCCGAACAATCAGGACTATCACGAGCACACCAGCGGAGCCTCGTTTCAGACCGGCTACTTCAAGAAAGCAACTCTTCTTGCCAGCTACTATTGGGGAAACGCGGTGAACTTCGTCGCGCTTCCCCCGGCTCATGCCGCGAACACCACGCCATACAACCAGCCCTTCGTCGCACACGAGGAAACCGCTCAGGCGGGCTTAACCATCCGTCCCATGAAGCCGCTCAAAATCGAGAACACGTATCTCTTCGAGCGCCTGCGAACGACCGACCAAACCCTCGCTTTCGAACGGACGCAATTTCCCGGAATTGGCCGCGGCATCCTGAACGATCACATCCTTCGCAGCAAGTGGAACTGGCAATTCACCCCGCAGCTCTCGCTCCGCCTGATTCTGCAATACAATGCGCTCCTCGCGGGCACGCCGGGCGTCGGATCGCCCTACACCTACTTGCCCACGCAGCGCCAATTCAACGCGGACTTCCTGATCACTTACCTCGTGCATCCGGGCACGGCGATTTATGTCGGCTATAACAGCGACCTGCAGAATCTCAACGTAGTGCGCGGCACTCCAGGTTTCCCGGGATACGCGACCAATACCCGCACCGGCTTCCTCAACGACAGCCGCCAATTCTTCGTGAAAGCCAGCTACATGTTCCGCTTCTAGGTCGTAGAGATGTTGCTTGCAACGTCTCTCACGGACGAGCGTAAACTTGCACGGCAGGAGGACCTATGAGGCAGACACTATTACTCGGGCTGGTCGCGTGGACGGCCTCGGCGTGGACCGCAGCCAACGCGCAGCAACAACCAACCGCCGCCGAACTTAGCCGCACGGAAACTCCCGCCAAAGCCATCATGCGCACATTCAGCTTTCAGGAGTACGACGTTCGCTCCGCCGCCGAAGCCGTGCCCGAGGACAAATGGGACTTCCGCCCAATCACAGGCGCCTTCAAAAACGAGAAACCGGAGTATGGTCCCGCGGAAGTGCGCACCTTCCGCGAACAGATCAAGCACGTCGCCTGTGCCAACTTCGCCTTCTCCGCCGAACTCGACGGTATCAAGCCGCCAGACGCATGCGACAAAGGAGGCCCAAGCCCGGCCAGTACGCGGAAGGAATTGCTGACCTACCTACGCGACTCCTTCGCGGCGCTGGACAAATCGCTCAACGCCATCACCGCCAAGAACTTGTTCGATCCCATCGACGGTCCCTACGGCGGGCCGAACACCCGCCTCGGCTTGGCTGAAATCGCGGTCTGGCACGCCGCTGACCACTACGGCCAGATGACGCTCTATTTACGCCTGAATGGAATCGTCCCCCCAGCCAGTCGGAATCCCCCACCCAAGTTACAGAATCAGTAGTCGGTTTGGGATCACGGTCTGGGTGTCTCGCCGAACTCGGCGAACCCTCCGCGTTCTCGGCGGCTAGGTCTTGCTTGGACCCACCACAAACTCTTGTCATTCCAACCCCGAAGGGGAGGAATCTGCTCCTTGCCGGCAGCACCACAGCTCTCGACTGGCAAGCAGATTCCTCGCGCCAGAAAAAAATGGAGACGTACTGGTTGGTCCCTCCTCCGTCCCCGTGGGTCCAGTGGAATGTTGGGGTTAGCGCGAAATTGCAGAATAATCTATGGGGCCCCTAAGTGGTTGCGGGCAAAATCTTGAGCCGCAGAGACTTAGCTCCCGTTCTTGATTTTCATCAGCTACGGCGTCGCCGTCACGCAGGATGACAGAATGCAAGGGTGCGGGCACAAGATTCATATGTCACAAGATCAATGCTTAGCCTGTGGATCTCTGTTTCTGCCGTTGTCAAACGGCACAGTTTGCCGTGGGGAACCTTGGCCGGCCCTGTCGAAGATACCGGCGCAAAGCAGATTCCTCCGCTTCGCGTTCGGAATGACAACATCCCCTTGGATTTAGGCACTTAGACCGCGAAGAACGATGGCTGTGGCACACTGAGTTTATGCATCGGATCACGCTTGGCGATTTCGAACTCAGCGTTTTTTCGGATGGGACTTATCCGCTGGATGGTGGGGCATTTTTTGGAGTCGTCCCGAAGGTGATGTGGTCAAAGAAGGTTGCGGCCGACGAAAACAACTACGTGATGGCCGGGCTGAATTCGCTGCTGATTCGTACCGGCAAGCAGAATGTGCTGGTCGAGACCGGGATGGGCAACAAACTCTCCGAGCGCATGCGGAAGTTCTACGGACAGCCGGCGAAGCTGCTTGAGAATCTGTCGGCTGCGGGCGTGGCTCCGGAAGATATCGATGTGGTCATCAACTCGCACCTGCACTTCGATCATTGCGGTTGGAATACGGTCCGCGACAAAAATGGGAAGATCATGCCCACGTTTCCGAAGGCGAGGTATTACGCGCCGGAAGGCGAGTGGCAGTATGCGCGCAGGCCGAGCGATCGCGACGTAATCAGCTATATTCCGGATAACTACGATCCGCTGGTGGCCAGCGGGCAAATGACACTGCTAGAGGGCGGCGAAGAGATCGTTCCAGGAATCTCGGTAAAGACATTTCGTGGACATACCGCGAGCATGCAGGCGATCGTTGTGCAGTCGCCCTCGCGGGCTAAAGCCTCGTCTTTTTCAAGCTCTAACGGCACGGCTGAAGCCGTGCCCTTCCCAGGTCGTGCCCTGGAAGAGGGTGTCTCCGCGGGCAACAAGAATCCTTGCTTCTCCCAACAACAGGGAGAAGTGAGGCACCCATCAGGTTCATCTGAACCGCAGATCGCGTGCTACATCTCTGATCTCATGCCGACTACGGCGCACATGGATCTGACCTGGGGCATGGGTTTTGATTTGTATCCGCTGGATACGATTGCGAGCAAGAAGGAGTATTACGCGTGCGCACTTCAGGAGAGATGGCTGACGGTGTTCACGCACGATCTGAAAGTGCCGTGGGCGTATATCGAGCAGGAAGAATCGGGGAAGATGGTGGCGCGAGAAGTGTAGCCCCTCACTTAGTTGGCTTTACGGATTCCACTGTCCGATAGAACTCCGACGCGTCTCTGTCGCTTCCATTGAAATATGCGGAAAAAACGCCCCCGGAGTGGAACCATTGATAGATCGCGCTGATGTCATCCATCCAGGCGGAACCTCCTCGCGACGCAGAAAATGCCCTGGCCGATGGGAATAGTACGTTCCGAGAGAATAGGGGTGGCAGGCTTTGTTGCAAGAGGATTCCCATCTGGAGTGCTGTAAAAGTTCATGGTCGAAGCGGAAAAGAAAGGCTTCCGTCCGATGTAAAGACCACCACCGGCCTTCCATAGTCCTCTAAACCGGCCCGCGACAACGTTATTGTGCGCACCGCTTTGCCGTGGTGCCAAGGTCGCTATATGGAATAGTCCAAGTGAGGGGAATCGATACTTCGTAGCCGATCAATCTTCCGCTGCCGGGGTAAGAGATGAAAAGCGAAGTCCCATGTGCAGTCAAGAAAATTACAGATAAGGATCATGGTGACGGTCGGGATCCACACGGCCCAGCGCTTCAGAAATTTGCAATGCTTTATCCAGGGATTGTCTCCTGCTCGCCGTTCTGTCAGCCATTTCTCTGCTTCGGTGCAAATGTATTCTTCGCGGATGATTCGGTGCTAGATGAAGAAATTAGCTGCTCCAATTAGGAACGGACCTAGCAACAGCAGGAAAATAACAAGACCCATAACGAAGGAACTGTCGGATCGGAAGAGCGCCTCTATACCTGCCGCCAAGAGGGCCCACAGCACAAGTTGCATGAGGATGCAGACACCGAAAGCGAACCGGAAGAGAACTTCTTTGATCAACGCGAGCAGGCGGAACATGAGATTTGTTGATTTTCGCTCGGCCACTAGAAAGAGACACCTTGACTCGATTCGTTGTTCCGAACTGAGGTGAACCAGATGCACCTCTGCACGTGAGAGCTTTCGCGGGCGAGGCACCCGCGCCAAAATGCAAGGTGCTACCCGGTGGGCAAGACCTTCACAGATCGGTGGGAACACTGAGAGTCTGAGCATTCCACTGGTAGTTCAACAGGATAGCCAGAGACTGAAGGCGACGAGCTTTGTTTCCGGCAACAGCTGGCTTGATTGCCGCATCTGCTTTCCGGCCACAATGTGCGGAGGAATCGAATGGGCACGCGTGGCGAAATCGGATTGGAAGCGAGGTTCATTTATGAAGAGATTCGCGGTTGTTGGAGGAATTTGTGCCTCGTTCCTATTGGTTGCGGCGTTGACCGCAGTGGGTCAGGACGAGCGTAAGGACGAGCGTCCGAACGCGTCGCCGCAGGAGCGGCAAGAACCACCAAAACCACAGGAGCAGGCAAGGCCAGGAGATCGACAGAACCAGGATCGGCAGAACCAGGAACCGCAGAGCGGAGATCGGCATGACAAGACTCCGCAGAGCGAAGGGCGTCACCCACAGGAACCCCGGAACGGCGACCGACCCATGCCGGGCAAGCCGTCCAATCAAGAGCACGGGCAGGCGGCGCAAGGGCAGCAGCGTCGCATTCCCGACAGGGACTTCCATGCGCACTTCGGGCAATCGCATCGCTTTGCTGTGGGGCATTTGCAGACATATCAGGGGAGGCCGAGCTTCGCGTACAGCGGATACACGTTCGTACTGGTACAAGAATGGCCGGCAGGATGGGTGTATGACGCTGACGATTGCTACATCGATTACATCGATGGGGACTACTGGCTGTTCAACATGTTGTATCCAGGAGTGCGGGTGGAGCTGTTTATCGTTGAATAGCGATGAGCTATAAGCTTTGAGTCACGAGCTGGGAGCTGTCCGGAGTTGTGGCGGCAATACACAATCTGGCTTCGAAGAAATTTTCGACGCGCCCCAGGACTTCCGGGGCGCTTCTTGATTCGTAGATTTCCTTGCGGAGTGCGGCGCCTCCGGGGACTCCGTGGGTGAACCAGGAGGCGAACTGCTTCATCTTGCCGATGGCGTCGGGGAGCTCTTCTTCGATCAGCATCTGGAAGTAGGTGCGGATCATCTGGTAGCGGTCGAACTCGGTAGGTTGATCGTAAGGAAGCGCGCCAAACGCGCGATTATTGCCCTCGCAAAGAACGCGAGGGCTTCGCGCGGCGCGCCCAGATCCTTCGTCGCCAAATGCCAGCTCCTCAGGATGACAAAGGTTCGGCTTGGAGTTAGGGTCGAGACCCTCCGCAGCTAAAGCCGCGTTCCAAATTTCGGCGGTTACGGCACGATCGAGGTCGTGGCCTTGCCGGTCGTTGCTCGCTTCCAATTGATGCGATTTGTCGTCGAGAGTGGCTGTCGAGCTTTGCTCGACCGGACAGCCGATGGCGGCTGTCCCCACATATCCCTCTCGAATGGCAGAACTGTATTGTTCGATCTGGCGGAAGATCCACGGATTACTTGGGGCCATGCGGCCGATCATTACCGCGTCGCAGCCTGTCTGGGTCACCATGGCGCAGGCATCTTCGGGAGTACGGATGTCGCCGTTGCCGATTACCGGAATCTTGACGGCGTCTTTGACGGCGGCGATCCATTCCCAATTGGCTTGGCCGCTGTAACCCTGTTCGCGGGTGCGGGCGTGGAGGGCGACGGCGGCGAGGCCGCAGCTTTCGGCCATGCGTGCGAGTTCGACGCAGACGATCTCGTTCTCGTTCCATCCGGCGCGGAACTTTACGGTGAAGGGAATCTTCACGGCGGCGCGGACGGCCTCGAAGATACGTCCGATGGCCGGGAGGTCGCGGAGAAGGCCGGAGCCTCCGTTGCACTTGACGACTTTTTTCGCGGGGCAGCCGAGGTTGAGGTCGACGAGGTCGAAGCCGAGGTCTTCGACCATGCGGGCGGCTTCGGCCATCACCTTGGGATCGCTGCCGAACAGCTGTGCCGAGATCGGGTGCTCGTCGTCGTAGAAGTGGAGATAGCGCTTGGCCTTTTGATCTTTCTTGCGCAGGACGCCGTCGGCCGAGGTGAACTCGGTCATGATGAGGCCGCATCCGCCGAGGTTGCGAATGAAGCGGCGGAAGACGGTGTCGGTCACTCCGGCCATGGGGGCAAGGACGGTGGCGGGGGAGATGGCGACGGTGCCGATTTGCAGCGAGCGCGGGACAGGTTTCAGGGACGGAGTCTCGGAGGTATTTCGAGCGCCCGAGTTGTCCCAGAATTTGTGCATTTGGTAAGGCTGAACTTCGGCGGCTAAAGCCGCTCTGATTTGGTGGCTCTTTAGGGCGGGGCTTGAAGCCGGCGCCTTTTCAAAGCTGCGTTTGTGTATGTGGCGAGTCTTTGGACAATGTCGGCAAAAGACAACCACTGGAGCCTGGAGCCCGGCTTCTTACGGCCACCGACGCGGCGCTTGAAGCGACGCTCTTCCATGGTCCTGGTCAGAATCGGAAACTCCTCTTCCGCTTCGAACCACTTCCAGACCATTTTAGTTGACTCGAACAAAGCCTTCGACGAGTCCAAAGGAAAGCCCCCGCTTTGGGCGAGGGCTCGATTCCTTTGGTCCACGGAAATCCCTAACAATCCGTGCCAATAAGAGCTACTTCTTCGCCTTCGCCGTTTCGGCCTTGGCGTATTTACGGCGGAAGCGCTCGACGCGGCCGGCGGTATCCATCAGTTTCTGCTTGCCGGTGAAGAACGGGTGGCAGTTCGAGCAGATTTCTACACTGATGTCGCCCTTATGGGTGGACCGGGTCATGAACGTGTTTCCGCAGGCACAGTGCACACGAACTTCGTTATAGGATGGATGAATTGCTGCTTTCATGTTGGGACTTAACCTCGATTCCGATCATTTGATTCTATCGGACTTCCGCAGGATTCAGCAAACAAGGCCGCAGCTATCGGCTATCAGTTTTCAGCCTAAGCCGGAGCTTGCATCTGCCGCAGCCGGTTGTCCGTCCACGGTACGTCTAAACACATTTTTGGTGCTGAAAAAGTCCGGCTTTCCGCATTTGGACCTGCCTGAATCCTCATTTCATCTAATAAGTATCGGTCGATTTCTAAGAAGAACGGAGCAATTCATGATCACGATTCGTCCTGCCAACGAGCGTGGAGGCGGAAACCACGGTTGGCTCAACACCAAACACACCTTCAGCTTCTCGGATTACTGGGATCCGAAATGGATGGGATTCCGCTCCCTGCGCGTCATCAACGAAGATCGCGTCGCGCCCAACACCGGATTCCCCACGCATCCGCATCGCGACATGGAAATCATCACCTACGTCCTCGAAGGCAAGCTGGAGCACAAAGACAGCCTCGGAACCGGATCGATCATCCTTCCAGGCGATGGACAGCGCATGACCGCAGGCACAGGCATTCGCCACAGCGAATTCAATCCCTCAACCACGGAGCCAGTGCATCTCCTGCAGATCTGGATTCACCCCGAGCGCGCCGCTCTCGTGCCGAGCTACGAGCAGAAGAGTTTTCCGGAAGCCGAAAAGCGAGGGAAATTGCGTCTGATCGCGTCGCGCGATGCTACCGATGGATCAGTCAAGATCAATCAGGATGCCAAGCTCTACGTCACACTGCTGAAGCCGAAAGAGGAAGTAGCACACGAGTTCGCTGCCGGACGCAGTGGCTGGCTGCAAGTCGCCCGCGGCGCAGTTACGCTCAACGGCAAGCAACTCAACCAAGGTGACGGAGCCGCGATTACCCAGGAGCAGAAGATCGCGATCAAAGGCACCGACGACGCGGAATTGTTGCTCTTCGATCTGATGTAAAAAACATCACCCCAGAAGACACGGAGGAACACAGAGGTTTACCCTGTGAACCTCTGTGCCCCCTGTGATGAAAGACTTTTATGCGGCGACCAAAAGGCGTGATCGCAATAACGGTTCTGTTCGCGGTCGCCGCCGCATATCTCTGGACCGTTACCGCAATCCTTCTGATCGCGCCCGGAACGATCTCGCTCATGGCCGGAAAGTACTTCGCCTACGGACTGCAAATCGCAGGACCCTACATGATCCTGCTGGTGGGAAGTTGTTACGCGGTGGTCGTGTGGGGATTGTTTCGCTTACACAATTGGGCGCGCTGGATCGCGATGTTGGTGATCGCATTCAGCATCGTACCGCTAGTTCCGAAGATCTCGATGGCAGAACTCGGCCTGCCAGTTCTCTGGTACGGACTGCAGATCGCATTGCGAGTAGCCGCAGGATGGTATCTCGCACAAGCGCCCTCGGTACTCGACGCCTTCACTGAAAAACGCCACGGAACAACACGGTTTCTCACGGATAAATCTGAAAACTGATTTATCTGTGAATATCCGTGAAATCCGTGGCGCTTTCTGTTATGGCTTGGCCTTCGCCGGTTCTTTTTCTCCGACGCGTTGGCTGACGGAGAACGTCATCTTGCCGGCCTTCTTGTCGGCATCGACGATGACGTGATCGCCATGCAGCACTTCGCCGTCGAGGATCTTCAGCGCGAGCGGATCCTGGACCAGCTTTTGGATCGCGCGCTTCAACGGACGCGCTCCGAAGTTCGGATCGTATCCCTGCGTGAACAGCAGATCCTTTGCAGCATCCGTGAGTTCGAGCGAGATCTTCCGATCAGCCAGCAAGCGCCGAACGTCTTCCAGGCGCAGCTCGATGATCTTGACCAACTGGTCCTTGCCGAGCGGACGAAAGACGATGATGTCGTCCACACGGTTCAGGAACTCTGGCCGGAAGTGCGAGTGCAACTGGTTCATCACCTGTTGCGAGGCCTGTTCGAAGTCAGCCTCGGAGCGCAGACCTTCAGCTTGTAAGAATGAAGATCCGATGTTCGACGTCATAATGATGATCGTGTTCTTGAAGTCGACCAGGCGGCCTTTACCGTCTGTGAGCCGACCATCGTCCATGATCTGGAGTAGAACGTTGAACACATCGGGATGTGCCTTCTCGATCTCATCAAACAGGATCACCGAGTACGGACGACGACGCACCTGCTCCGTCAGCTGTCCGCCTTCCTCGTAGCCCACATATCCAGGAGGAGCACCAATCAGCCGTGCGACCGAATGCTTCTCCATGTACTCGGACATATCGATGCGGATCAGCGCGTGCTCGTCGTCGAACAGGAATTCGGCAAGCGCACGAGCCAGTTCCGTTTTGCCAACGCCAGTTGGACCGAGGAAGATAAACGAGCCGATCGGCCGCTTGGGATCACTCAAGCCCGCGCGGGAACGGCGAATCGCATTCGCGACGCGCTCCAGCGCCGGATCCTGCCCGACGACGCGCTGGCGCAGACGCTCTTCCATCGTGACCAGCTTTTTGACTTCGCCTTCGAGCATCTTCGAGACCGGAATGCCGGTCCACTTGGAGACGATGCGCGCGACATCTTCTTCGTCGACCTCTTCCTTGAGCATGCGCTGCTGGCCCTGGCTCTCCATTAACTTGGTGAGCCTGGCGAGTTCGTCTTCGGCCTGGCGAATCAGGCTGTAGCGAATTTCGGCCACGCGCTGCAGGTTGCCCTTGCGCTCTTCGGCCTGCTCTTCGATCTTGAACTGCTCGATCTTCTCCTTGAGCGAGCGACTCTTGGCGATCAGATCTTTTTCCTTCTTCCAGTTGGCCTTCAGCGTGTTCGACTTCTCGCGGATTTCGGCCAACTCCTTCTCAATAACGGAGAGGCGCTCTTTCGAGTTCGGATCGTCCTCTTTCTTGAGCGCCTGTTTTTCGATTTCGAGCTGTGTAGCTTTGCGCTCCAACTGGTCGATATCAGTGGGAAGCGAGTCGATCTGGATGCGCAGCGAGGCTGCCGCTTCGTCGATTAAATCGATAGCCTTGTCAGGCAAGAAGCGATCGGAAATATAGCGGTGTGAAAGTGTTGCGGCCGACACGATGGCCGAATCTTTGATGCGCACGCCGTGATGGACTTCGTATTTCTCCTTGAGGCCGCGCAGAATCGCGATGGTGTCCTCGACGTTGGGTTCACCGACGAATACGATCTGGAATCGGCGCTCCAGTGCCGCATCTTTCTCGATGTACTTGCGGTACTCGTTGAGAGTGGTAGCGCCGATCGCGCGGAGTTCTCCGCGAGCCAGCGCTGGCTTCAACATGTTGGAGGCGTCGATCGCCCCCTCCGCCGCGCCCGCGCCGACCAGCGTGTGCAGTTCGTCGATAAAGAGAACGATCTGTCCCTGCGAGTCTTCGATTTCCTTCAAAACCGCTTTGAGGCGGTCTTCGAACTCACCGCGGTACTTGGCGCCAGCGAGCATCGATCCCAGATCGAGCGCAACGACGCGTTTGTTCTTCAGAACCTCCGGAACATCACCGGAAATGATGCGCTGCGCCAGTCCTTCGACGATGGCTGTCTTGCCGACACCAGGTTCGCCGATCAGGACGGGATTATTCTTGGTACGGCGCGAGAGAACCTGGACGACACGTCGGATTTCCTCGTCGCGTCCGATGACCGGATCGAGCTTGCCGCGACGCGCCTGTTCAGTCAGGTCCCGAGCATAACGCTCCAGCGCCTGGTACTTTGCTTCGGGATTCTGATCGGTGACCTTCTGCGATCCGCGCACGACGGTGAGCGCCTTCAGGATCGCATCGTACGTCGCCCCATACTGCGCTAGGATCTGCTGCGCCTTGTCGCGCTTCAGTTGCGTGACGGCCAACAGCAGGTGCTCGGTCGAAACGTACTCGTCCTTGAAATTGCTGGCTTCTTTGAACGCCTGCTCGAGCAGCTTATTGCTCTCGTTCGCGAGCGTAGGTTGAGCCGCTTCCCCAGAAACTTTGGGCAGCTTGTCGATCTCGCCGTAGACCGTATTCAATACAGCCTGCGGACCGATGCCGATCTTCTCGAGCACCGGCGGAACGATGCCTTCTTTGTCCTCGAGCAAGGCTGCCAGCAGATGGATCGGCTGCAACTCTGCATTGCCGTGCTCCGAGGCGAACTGGCTCGCGCGCTGGACAGCCTCCTGCGCTTTGACGGTAAATTTATCCCAACGAATTGCCATGGTGGCTCCAGTTTCCAGTTTCGTGTTTCAAGTTGCTCATCTAAACTCTGAGGTGATGACTCAAGCAAGAACGTATTCTGTTAGTGTTCGGCTCAGGCGCACAACCATTGAGGAAGCGTTCGTGAGTGTCGCAATCACCACGGACATGTGGAAGGCTCCTGATAACCAAGGCCGTGCGTTTCTAGACGGCGAAAAAGCCATGAGCGAAGCCCTCGATATGGGATCCGATCCCGAAACGATATGGACGCTCGAAGGAGAACCTCTCGTCGAGCATCACCCTATTCAGAAGGCCCCTCCCCACGCGCAGTTGCCAAAACCAAACTGAAGCCGGAGGCAATCACCTGTGCTCGCCTTCCGCTTGTCAGGCACCAAGTCTCAGCAAGTTCCCGCCTAAGCATCTTTCAGAAACAACGAACTGCTGCCATAGTCAATGACAGCTTTTTGCCTGTCAAAAACATCGGCGCCCAACACCGGCCTCGACCGGCGTGGCTCCTTTCATCGCAAGGGCTGCATTCACATGGCTGAGGTCCATGGCGTAGAGACCGTTCGGCCGCACATGTGCGCCGTCCAACTCCAACTCTGCGTCGCGTGGTTGAAATATCTCCAACTGGACTCCACCGGCTCCGCCACCCCGCCGCCCGAGGGAAGTCACTTCCAAACCAAGCTGGCGCGCAGGTGCAAGGTTGATGACCGAGCTGGCGGCACCGGTGTCCACCAACACGCGGATGGCGCGTCCGGCCAAATTGCCCTGGGCTTCGAAGTGACCCACGCCGTTACGTCCAAGCTCAACTCGACAATAGCCCTCTGGGGCCAGGAATTCACTCAGGGACATTGACAGCCTTCCGATAAAAATAATGGGGAGGCGGTCACCTCTGCCGCCTCCCGCATGTCAGGGGCTAAAGCCCGCATTTTTTCTACCTCTGTCGCGGGCTGAAAGGGCCGCTCTTCCCCAGAGCTGTCGAGCTTCGCTCGACTGGACGGGCGAGGCGCCCGTCCCCACACGAGGATCGCAGCATTAGGCGGCTTTGCTGGGGCCCTTGCCTTCGATCTGCTTTTCGCTGCCGATGATGACTTTGATCTGCTTTGGCTTCGCCTCGGCTTTCTTGGGCAAGCTGATCTTCAGGACGCCCTTGTCGTAATTCGCCGTCACGTGCTCGGTGTCCACGGTCTGGGGCAGAGTGAAGGTGCGGGTGAAGCTGCCATACTGACGCTCCACACGGCGGTAGTTCTCTTCCTTCTCTTCCTGCTCGATCTTGCGCTCGCCGTGCACGGTAAGAGTGTTGTTCTCGACGCGAACGTCGATGTCCTTCTCCTCGATTCCGGGCACTTCGATCTTGAGAGCAACCTTGTGCTCATCTTCGTAGACGTCAACCGCGGGCGCAAAGCTCGAAGTGGTCAGGGATTCGTCCCGGCCCTCGCTGTAGGACTCGCGGAACAAGCGGTTCATCCGATCCTGCAGGGTGGAAAATTCGCGGAACGGTTCCCAACGGGTTAATACGGTCATGACTAAATCCTCCTTCAAAAGGTCGATTGGTTCAGAAATTCTTAAATTTCAGGACCGGCGTCTGAGAACTGGAATTTGTCTCAGGTCTCCGATCAGTTTCATTAGACGCATGATTAGCGTAAAATAATCATAAAACTTGAGCGTGTTATTGTCAATAACGTTATATCTTTGTTTTACATCAACTTGCGTTCGCTATCACGCACTTCAAGTAGGAGGTTTCGGGCACACTCAACAGCACGGGGTGGTCTTTGGCTTGGCCACGAACCTCGATCAGGCGAAGGGTGCGATGAGCATCTAGGGCTGCCGAGGACA